>OBLW0100002061.1_pt1 | contig 16402 bp, 13 predicted proteins | sample 1520161 | NCBI WGS metagenome assembly OBLW01 (sample SAMEA3539309, study PRJEB22396) | soil metagenome | biome: tundra; feature: field; material: soil | place: USA | collected 2010-05 | depth 0.15 m | reverse complement strand
GGGGACGGTGAGGAGCATTCTGCTCCCGCGCAAACCGGGCGATAAAGTCACGGTGTTGATGGATCTCGACAAGACGACGCACGAGATTATCAAGCAAGACTCCGTGGCGACCATTGAAACCGAGGGTTTGTTGGGCAACCAATATTTGGCGATTTCCTTTGGCTCCGGGGGAAGTGCCGACGTGCGCGAAGGCGATACGATCGCGAGCCAGCCGCCTCTTGAAATGGGCCAGTTGCTGCAAAAAGCCAACGGGCTTCTGGATTCCTCGCAGGAAGCGTTGCAGCACACCACGCAGGCAACCGCGAATCTGGAAGCGATCAGCAGCAAGATCAATCGCGGAGAGGGAACCGTGGGCGCGCTGGTCAACGACAAGCAGCTCTACAACAACCTGGAGCAGACCACCGACGCGATGCATAAAACGGTGATCCAGGCGGAAGCGGGAGTTACGGACTTCCAGGAGAACATGGAGGCGCTGAAGCACAACTTCTTCGTGCGCGGCTTTTTCAAGAAGCGGGGCTACGAAGATTCTTCGGAGCTGACCAGCAACGAAGTGGTGAGCCTGCCTCAGGGGGCGCCGATCAAGGAGTTCACATATTCGGGGAAGCAACTTTTCGAGAAGCAGGATTCGGCCAAGCTGAAGAATCAGAAATCTCTAAACTCGGGCGGCGAGTTCCTGGCCAATAATCAATTTGGATTCGCGGTGATCGCCGTATCGGCGGGGATGGAAGGCGATAGCCAAAAAGATCTGACGCTGACCGAAGCGCGGGCCCTGGTGGTGCGCGAGTACCTGGTCACCCACTTCGGGTTCGACGATAGCCAACTGAAGACCCTGGGAATGGGCAAGCAGAAAGAAGCAGAGGCGGACCCGGCTTGGGGAACAGTGAAGATTATGATCTATCCCCAAGGGACGGAGATTCCGGCGAACAAGCAAACGCAGGCGACGGGAGTCTCGGCCAAAAGCGCGGCGGATTAATTGTCACTCGTGTGGTGACGGTGACCAACCTTCGCAGCAAGCCACCAGCCGGCTCCGCCGCGTCCGGTTCGTATCAGGATATCGCTTTAGCGATATCGCAAGACCAGTAGATTCAATGCCCCTTTAGGGGCTGAGGGACGCCGACCACACAAAAGTCGTGACTTTGGTGACACTACCAAAAGGTGGAATGCCCGCGCGGGCCGCGCTGGGACTATAATTTCCCTCGGAAGTCATGGCCAGTTCACGCTACGCATTGGTGACGTACGTTCGGAATCCGGTTGGCGAGTTTGTCGAACAACTGCGACAGGAACTCCACCCCACCATCGCTCACATGCCGGCTCATCTTACGATTTTGCCCCCCCGCGAACTCGCCGGAAGCGAAGCGGCCGCGCTCGAATTTCTGGAAGAAGCCTGCAGCCACGCCATCCCCTTCAGCGTCGAACTGGGAGACATGGAAAGCTTCCTGCCCACAACGCCCACGGTATTTATCCAGGTAAAGCGGGCGGCCTATCGAGTACGGGAACTGCATGATCAACTGTGTGGCAAGGGGCTGCGGTGCGGCGAAAGCTGGCCTTACATTCCGCACGTCACCATCTTAAAGACGGAAACCAACGAACAGGCCAGTGCAGCGCTCACCGTGGCGCGCCAGCGCTGGTCAGAGTTCCCGGGCAAACGCGAGGTCAAGGTGGAAGAACTCATGTTCGTGCGCGAGAATGGCAACCGCTGGCAAGATGTCGCGCCGGTTCTTTTAGGACACGGCCAATTATCCTCAAAATAGAACTTTCGCATGGGCGCAGCTCCTCGCATGAGTGACGCTCAAAGCCGCTCCTAACGCAACCAGCAATTACCCCACAAAACCCGCAACAATCGGCCCTTCTCGCGGATCGGTTGGACATGTACTTTCCGCCCGTTGCCAACTCCATCAGGCGGATTACCATAGATTCCACGGGCTGCATCCCGAGCGCCGGATTCCCAGGCTGCGGGCTTGATCGAAACTTTGTTCCGAAAGGCTGAACAAAAGTTCGGTCGGAAGAGTGGATAATGCAAATTGGCGTTTATGGATCCGGCTACCTCGCTACCGTCATCTCCGCCTGCCTCGCCGATTTTGGCACACCCGTCTGCTGCTGTCACACCGACAACACGCGCATCATGGAAATTGCCAAAGGCAACGTCCCTTTTTTTGAAAAAAATCTCCAGGAAGTAATCCGCCGCAACGTGCGCGCGGGACGGCTGGTATATTCGGCCGATCTGGAAGAACTGGCGCGCAAGGCGCAGGTCATTTTTCTGGCGGAAGATTCCCAGCAGGGCCTGGAAGAACTCGTCGTGCGCTTGTCGTCCGCGGGCGGCCGTTTTCAGGTGCTGTCGATCGTGACGCCGGGGCGCGTGGGTTCCACGACCAGGATTGAGGCAACGCTGAAGGACAAAGGGCTCAAGAGCCTGCTGGTCTGCCAGCCGATGTTCTTCACCAACGGATGCGCGGTCGAAGATTTCAACTGGCCCGACCGCATCATTCTGGGAACGCCTTCGAGCGAAGCGGTTTCTGCGCTGAAGCAAATTTTTCATCCGCTGGTCATGCGTGGAGTTCCGGTGCTGGTCACGAACTACGAGACGGCGGAACTGGCGCGGGAAGCGACCACCGCTTTTGTGGCGACGAAGATTTCTTTCATCAACGAAATCGCTAGCCTCTGCGAACACGTGAACGCCGACGCCGTTAGCCTGTCGCTGGCGCTGGGCCTGGACAAGAAAATCGCTCCGCGCTGCCTGCAGCCGGGCGCGGGCATGGGCGGAATTTTCGCCGAGAGTGACATGGAGTCGATCACCGGACTAGCGCGCGAGAACCACATCGACTTGAAAGTGCTGAACGCGGCGCGCACGGTGAATTTCGACCTAGCCAACCGCCTCATGCAGAAAGTAGCGGCCGCGATCGACACGGTAAAAAACAAAGACGTGGGCATTCTAGGATTGTCGTTCAAACCCAACACCAACTCGGTGGCGGGATCGGCGTCGTTGCAACTGGCGCAGAATCTGCTCGCCGGTGGAGCGCGCCTGCGAGCCTACGATCCGGTGGCGATGCCGGAAGCGCGCCTGCAACTGAACGGCATGGTGAAGTACTGCGAGTCTCCCTACGGAGTAGCGGAGGGCGTCGAAGCGTTGATCGTAGCCACGGGCTGGCCGGAGTTCCGCGCCCTCGATTTCGTAAAGATCCGCCACCTGGTGAAGCGTCCGATTATCATCGACACGAAGAATCTGCTCGATTCATCAAGGCTGCGGGCGATGGGATTTCAGGTGATGGGCGTAGGACGCCAGTAGCGCAGAGACGCGAACGTTAACCGTGAAGCGCACGCACGGTTTTAAACCTACCGAACAGCCGGGGACATTCCTGAAGCTCTGACAGAGCTCGATCATGGTTTGCTCATCCCGGCAAAGACAAACCGTAGCTTTCCCTTCCATCACACATCACACTCCTCGCTTTCCAGGGCATGACCTCCGTTGTACTCGCGCTACCCACTGTTTGCAGCGTCAGGAATGTGCCTGGTCCTGTTCTGTCAGGGATGCTCCCGGTCTGTACCGGGGACGGACACACGTTTGCCTTGGCCGATCCGCTTTCATTTTCCAGCATGGCGACGTTGTGTGATGACGCTCACTGTCTTGATGCGATGAATTCGTGATGTAACGACCCGGCGTCGGGTGCAGCGTAGTTCTTACGAAAGAGGTCTTGCAGTCGGCATATGTTCGCTGTATATTCGCCTACAGAGCGGGCTGTGTTCTTTTTGACGGCTGCAAGTTGATTTGTCTTTTTTTTTCACACAATAGGCCTTTTTTCCATACAATCCTCAGTTGCCGTGCTCGGTGAATGCAATGACAATGAACTGGACCCGTTTGGGTGGAAACCGTCAATTTGAGAGGTATTTGTGAGATCAGATGGGTGAAATTCGTGACCCAATTCACGTGTTTGTCCGGTTTGAGGACGCCGAAGAGAAGATCATCGGCTCTCCTGCCTTCCAGCGCCTCCGCTACATTCATCAGCTTGCGTTGACGTACTTGGTGTATCCGAGCGCTACACATCGCAGGTTCGAGCATTGCCTGGGCGTGATGGAGGTTGCAAGTCGAATCTACGATGTAGTCACAAGTCCGGAGAATATTCAACACGAGTCTGTCCGTAGGTTCATCCCGGGTGCGAAGGGAGGGGACAAGTTAGGCCATGCATACTGGCGTCAAGTGCTGCGCTGTGCCGCCTTTATGCCACGACCTGGGGCATTTGCCGTTTTCGCATGCGGCAGAGGACTTGTTGCCAGAGGGTTGGAAGCATGAGCGGATGAGTCAAGAAATCATCTTGGGAAAGGAATTCGAGCCTCTGTGGAAAGAACTGAAGGTTCAGCTAGAGGATGTAGTCAAGCTCGCGCTTGGCAAAAAGAAATGCAACTTCGAATTCTCTGATTGGGAGACTATTCTCTCAGAAATCATTGTGGGGGATGTTTTTGGCGCCGACAGAATGGATTATTTGCTGCGCGATTCGTACCATGCGGGAGTGTCGTACGGTCGCTTTGATCATTACCGTCTAATCGACACATTGCGAATCTTGCCTGTTTCCCAGAAGGATTCACAAGAACCGGGATTGGGAGTCGAACGAGGCGGATTGGAATCTGCGGAAGCACTTCTGTGGGCACGATACTTCATGTACACACAGTTGTATTTTCACCCCACCCGGCGGATTTATGACATCCACCTGATGGAGTTTTTAAAGGAGTGGCTGCCGGGAGGACAATTCCCTACGGAGGTCGACAAGCATATTGACTTCAGCGACAACGAGGTTACCGCTGGAATCCGGAAGGCCGCAGCCGATTCGAACGAGCCTGGTCATGCATTAGCGAAGCGAATTATTTCGCGAGAACACTTTCGCCAGGTTTACGAGCGCAGTTCATCTGAAGAGCTACGGGCGTTGGAGCCAGGGAAGCAGGTATTTGACGGCCTTGCCGCACAGTTTGGAAAAGATGAGGTGCGACGTGATGCTTATACGCAAACAGGTGGCAGCTACGATTTTCCCGTATATACAAAGGCGGGGGAAATCGTTTCATCGCTTGCGCTTTCGCCAACTCTGTCTAAGGTTCCGACATTTTCTGTCGATCGTGTATATGTGAGCATGGCCATCCGTGACGAGGCCAAACAATGGGTCGAAAAAAACAGGGACGAGATTATTACCGGAGTCATTGGAGAGGAGCATTCGAGTGGAAAGCTTTCAGAGAGCTAGTATTCTTCTTACTTTAAACGAAGAGTTGCGGAAAGCCGGAAGTTGGGCAGGTGAGACCCATATGCAAAAGGCGGCGTTCTTTTTGCAAGAGCTCATGGATGTGACTATGGGCTTCGATTTCATTCTGTACAAGCACGGTCCGTTCTCCTTTGATTTGCGCGACGAGCTTACATTCATGCGGGCACAGGCGTTTTTACGACTTGAGCCGCAATACCCTTATGGCCCGACGCTGGTTGGGGGAGAGAAAAGCGAACTGTTGAAGCAAACATTTCGCCAGACAATCGACAGGCACCTGACAAAGATTCGCTTTGTATCGCAAAAACTTGGCAATAAGACAGTTGTGGAATTAGAGAGAACTGCTACAGCCCTATACATAAAGTTTCGGGAACCTGCCGCGGCCGATCCAGTAGAGCGACTGAGAAACCTTAAGCCACACGTCGCATTGCCGGAAGCTCAGGCTGCAGTGTCAGAAGTTGAGCAGATAATTCGTGATGCCTCATGGAAGGGGCCGCTGAGGCTCGTGGGATAGGTCGGACGAAAATGCAGGGAAAATGCAGGGACTGGAACATGTGAAAAAATTGATTTCCCCTTTTTTGCCGATGACCGAAAATGTATCGCCAAGTGCCAGACATCGCTTGTAGGGCGCCTAATCGCAAAATTTCTCGAAGCACAAATTAGTCTTTTCCCAAAAATCAATTTTTCCACATGTTTCCAGACGGGACGTTCACCGGATTTTCGCGAACTGGAACTGGGACATCCCATCTCCGCTCATGTTTCATGGGGAGGGCGCGCGCGAGGCAGACACTTAAACTTTCGTCACCACCCGACCCTCTTGTTCCCCGCCACCAAATCAAAATGCCGATCACGGCTCAGCAGCGGAAACGAATGCTGTCGGCAGAGGGCTGCGATCCAAATGTCGTTGCTCGGAATCGGCTTGCCTTTCCGCTTTAATTCGAGAACGATCTCCGCATAACAATGGGTGGTGGGCTCGGTGATGTCGAGTACCGCGCAGTCCTGGAGTAATCCCGCCAGCCAACTTTCGTAGGTGGTGCGATTCCGCGACTGGGCGATTCCGTGGCGATACTCGCCCAGCACAATGACCGGAATGGCCATCTCGTCAGCGCGAGCGAGCTGAGCGATAACCCCAGGATCGTCGTCGGCCGCAGCGGACAGCGCGTTGGTATCGAGAATCATTACTATCTCGAATCAGCCCAGACTTCCCGGTCGATCCGCTCGAAGGCCTCTTCCACCCGTCGGTCGATTTGCTTCCTCTCTTTGTGCAGGGGTTTGAGCTTCCCAAGATGCTTCATCCACGGTCTTTCCCGCGAGGTCGTTTTCAATTTCTCTTGCACCGCTTCGGTGACCAGCTGTCGAAGGGGAATGCCCCGTTCGGCAGCGACGGACTTGGCGCGGCGGAACAAAAAATCGGGAATTTCGAGAGTTGTCTTCACGGAGCCATATTACCATATTTACGGGTGGCGCCCACGCCCGCGAGAACACGGGGCGGGCATTCTCTTTAAGCCTTTGTCCTCAAACCAAGACTACCCCGGTTCGTATCGAGGCCACCCCTCCTGGCGTCGGTCTTGTCAAGATTGACTTTTAGATCGGGATGAAATGGGGGTTCAACGCCAGGAGAAAGCAAGAGTCCCCCGAACCAGCAGCGAAACGTCCCTAAGTGAAAGAAGAATAAAGACTTTACGAATAAGTCCTTATTCCTCAAAGACCTGGCGGGAGAACCCAGCTAAAGTATTGATTCCAAAAGACCGGTCGTGGAAGGGGGTACCCCGTTACCGGCCAGTAAACGCCACAACGAAAAAATACACCCTTCCAAGCGAAACACCAAGAAACTTTATTTTAGAGCGAACAGACGGAGAACATAGATTGGTTTCAAAACTACGCGACGAACTTTATGTGCGTACAATTGAGCTATTACAATCTGTAACTACAATTACGCCACAACAAAATGTTTCGCGTGAGACACTTTCGCCAAGCGTACGTCCGCCCAATAGCTCAGGCGGGTATGCTCCCCGACTCACGTGGGGCAAGCGCCAAGGCGGAGCCGCAAGTCGGTGGCAAATTGCTATAATCGAACTCTGCGGTGGGAGTAGCTCAATCGGTAGAGCATCGGACTGTGGCTCCGACGGTTGCGGGTTCAATTCCCGTCTCCCACCCCAAAGAACAGCAGGTCCTTCGCTTCATTCCGGACGACAAATTCTTGGGGATTGACGGAGCGGCGGTGAGTTACGATCCGGCCGCAAATCCTTCAAGGTGCGCCATGGTCAGGCGCAGATATTTGTAGGGGTTTACTGGGACATCGTTGATGCGGACTTCGTAGTGGAGATGCGGGCCCGTCGAGCGTCCACTCAGGCCGACGTACCCGATCATATCGCCGCGGTGGATGTATTGTCCGGCGGTAACGGCGAAGCTGGAAAGATGGCCGTAGCGGGTCGAGATGCTGTGCCCGTGGTCGATCATGACGGCACGTCCGTAGCCGCCGAGGAAATCTGCGAAGGTAACCACCCCATCCGCCGGCGCAATTACCGCCGAACCCACGCTAGCCGAAATATCGACGCCCGAGTGGAACGCGCCTTCTCCATTAAACGGATCGATGCGCTCGCCAAAAGAGCCGGTAACCTGGCCTTCAACCGGCCATAGGTTGGGAGCCGAGTTGGCCCGCACCCAGTCTGCCGTAGTCGAATTGCGAGTCAAGCCAAGCGAGATGCCAACGCTGGCCGCTCCGCTGAGCGCGGTGCGCCGCAAAGCGTAAAGCTGGTCCAGCGACGAATGGACCTGCTCTTCCTGCATCTGTTCGGTCGAAGCCACCACCATCACCGGATCGGACTTCAGTCCATAAAGCGCGGAAACCTCGCTCGCCAGCGAGCCCAGCGACGCGACCTGAATGTCGCGTTCCTTGGCCACCTGCTCTAACTTCGAATAGCGGTCTTTGAGTTGCGCCTGCTCGGTTCGGAGCTGGTTATAGTGGGCGACCTTGGCCAGCATGCGGGTGTAAGAGCTGGCGATGCCGGTAAGGCAGAGCATGCCGATCGCAGCCCCCGCCAGGAGCACATACAAATATTGGACGGGAATGGAGATCTTGCGAAGCTGTCCCGCTTCATCGCGCGCTACGAAAAATATGTAAAAACGTTTACGCAATATTGTGACTTTCGCCTAAAGAATTCCTTCGGAATCCCGGCCAGAGCTGAACTGTCTCGCTCAAAAGCTCGGAAATCCTGATTCCACCAGCCGCTTTTAGATGCAGGCTGGCCAATCTCCAACCACCGGAACCAGGCAAGCCGAACCCAGATTTTGCTGCAAGTCATTCACCTTGCAGTACTTGGTTCGGCACAGTGTATGTGAACGGCGAGTTAACCGTAACAAACCTGATTCCCCCTGTCAACCCTCGCTACGTCCTTAGGAGTATTACCAAGGCAGGGTAACCGGAGCTGCCCAACTGGGCAAATTACGACCGTAAGCGCCCAGCCGCACCAAAGCATTATCGCCCTGAAACACAATAGAAGCTTGGAGATAAGGGTTTCCCCCCGTGTTCCTCCGTCGACCCCGTGGTTCAAGGTTTCAAGGCTTCCGACCGTGGACAGAAAGCCGCGATTCCAGAGACGCGACCGGCATTGAAACAGATTGCAAAATTGCCAAACGACAAAATTACCAATTTTTCGTCTTGAAATGCTCCCACCCCTGAGGTTGCAAACGTCGCAGTTTCCCATCCGCCCGAATCAATCGCATCCCCGACCCCCGCACGATTCGCCCGATACGGCTCACGCGCACTCCTTCGATCTCGGAGGGAACCGCCGCCGATGAAGTGAAGAGAAGCTCGTAGTCGTCTCCACCATGGAGCGCAAACTCCATCGCCACCTGTTGTCCCCGTCCGACCCGGGTGCGGGGAATCGCCTCTTCTTCAATCTCCGCGCCGACACGACTCTCTTCGCAGATGTGCGCGAGATCGGTCGAAAGCCCGTCACTCAAATCGATCATCGCGGAGGCCAGCCGTCGGCTGCGCAGGATCTGGCCCACCGCAACCCGCGCTTGCGGACGCAGATATTTGGCATACGCCGCGCCCAGCGGCTTAGCATCCGTCAGGCGCGCCAGCGCCGCCGCCGATCCGCCCAACTCTCCGGTCACATAGATACTCTGGCCCGGCTTAGCGCCCGACCGTAGCACCGCCCTTCCCTTAGGAACCGAGCCCACCACCACGATGTCCGCCTGAATGCCCTGCGGCGACTGCGCCGTGTCGCCGCCCGCCAGCGGAAGCCCGAATTCCTCGGCAAGTTCTAAAAGCCCTTTCAAAAAAAGATCGACCCATCGTTGAGGAACCTCGCCCGCCACCGCCAACGATAAAAATGCGGCTAGCGGCGTGCCACCCATGGCGGCAATGTCGCTCAGACCGCGCGTCAGGCAGCGCCGTCCGACCAGTTCGGGAGGATGCCATTCGCGCCGAAAATGCACATTTTCAATGGAGAAATCCGTCGTAACCAGCAACTCATGCCGCGCAGGCAAGCGGAGCACGGCGCAATCGTCGCCGATACCCTTCACCACCGAGGCCCCACCGCGCGTCAGAGCGCGAATCTTCTGAATCAATTTCTTCTCGCCAACCGGCATAGCGAAAGAATATACCTCGATGAGTTCAGTTCTCGGTTCCCAGTTCTCAGTTGTCATATCTGGGACTCGCCTGAGCGACTCCATGCCTCCTCAATCGCGGCCCCTGAAGCTGCGCGCACTTGAGCCTGAAACTGAGAACTGAGAACTGAGAACTGCCCTGGTGACTTTCGTTACCTGCCCTCGGTCACCTTGAAAGACTAGAGTAGCCCCATGCGAAGACTATCTCCCCTCCTGACATTAGCGTTCGCGCTGTTGCTGCCCGCTTTTGGCCAGTCCCCATCCTCCGAACGCAAGATCGATAACGACTTCGTGCATCGCCAGTTTGGCGCGGACTTCACCCTCGTGTCCGAGATGCCCCCGGTCTTCGGCGACCTCGATGGAGACGGCATCGAGGATGTGGTCATCGCGGCCCGCTGCAAGAATCCGATGCTCAGTCAGGGTGAGTTCAACTACACCGTCATCGATCCTTATTACGACTTCTTCGGCTACGGCGATCCGAGGGTCACGACCACGTTCAGCGAGCCCGACCCGGCGCGGCGCGGACTCATGATTCTGATCATTAATGGCGCGGCGGGGCCAGACGGCTGGCGCTCGGCTCACCCCAAAGCGAAATATGTCGTCGTGAACCTGCCCTACCGGACGCTCTCCGTTCGCAAAATGAAGCTGAAAAAGAAAACCATCGAAGCCGTCTATGTGGAAGAAGCGGGCGAGATTGGCGACAGCTCCGCGCTCTTCTTCGACGGCCGCAAATTCCGCTACGTCCCCATGGGCGGAGAGATGCAGTAGTGTGGAGCGGGCGCCCCGCCCGCTGCCTTTGACTTTGATTTTTACTTCATGGGACGACCAGTTCCGGGGAGCTCATCCAAAATTGGAGAGACCCGCACACGGAGTCGCGGTAGCGGGGAGCCTCGCGGGGGATCCAGGATCTGGAGCGGTATTTCTATTTCTGAGCGGTCCCGGCAATCAGTGTGGTGTTGTCGGTCTCGATCAGCAGCATTGCTTTTCCGCTGTTCACCACTACGGTGTTGAAATTCGTTGTGGGCCCTCCCATGGGCGTGATCTGTGCTGTTCCCAGGCAGATGGAGTCAATGGAGTACGTTCCAGTAAGAACAGACCCAGAAATCGTGCCGCCGACACTAAAGGTTTCGAAGCCGGAAATGTTTCCGTGTCCGTCGAGCGTGATTTGTCCCACCACGCCCTCGGCTTCCGAACTGGCGATCTGCACCCCCGTGAGGTTAGTAGCAAAGGTCTGCTTTTTCCCCGATAGGCCGCAGCTGACATTTCCCTGAGCAATGCCGAAGCCCGGCTGGTCGAAACCAGTATCCGTTTGAATCATCTGGAAACCGGTATGGCTCTGGTCGAGAACGATGTTGAAATGCGCCACGGAAGTGTCCTCACCGAAGATTTGGAAGGAGCCGGTACAATTGGCCGACATCAAATAGCTCCCGGTAAACGTCCCGTTCGAGATGGAGCCGTTGAAGCTCATCGTCCAGGAGCCGCTGAGGTCACCTTTGCCATCGGCGATAATCTGACCGACGAGAACCCTCAAGTTCCCCGTACCGCCGGGCCTGCCGTGGTAGTAGCCATAAACTCCATTGAGCGAAGCATTCGAGCACGCCGCGACCGCCGGCCGAGCCGCCATCAGGATTGCAGTCAAGCTCATGAATACATAGATCGTCCGAAAACGCATTATTTCCTCCTTAAATTCCGGGCAGTATATTGAGTTTTTTGTCGCCCCGCACAAGCACAAGGGAGGAGCCGCGGGGCTGACCCATCTTGGCCTGTGGGGATAGGGCTGTCAACAACCGATTCCGCGCAGGGTGCCCCATCCTTGCGCGTTCTGTGCGCAAGGGTGGGATTTAAGCGCCGCGTCCTCTTAAGTCTCGGGAGCGCCTATTCCGCCGTCGCCCCCTCCGTCTTCAAATCGCGGAGCAATTTTTCCAGCCCGACCGCATAAGGGTCATGGTTCTTCCACTCGCTGAAATCAGGAATAAAGTATTCGCGAATCTCGCCCGCCAAATCCTTCCCTTCGTCGGCGTCAAAAAGCTCCCAGTCGCGAATCGCCTCAAACGAAACCAGGCGGACGGGAAACAGCACGCGCTTCTTCTCCACGCGCTCCCGCTTGCGAGCTTTCCTGATTTCCGTCTTCACCCATTCGCTGTTCATGCTGTTCGGCGACAGGATCAGGAGCAGCCGCTCATACCTTCGTATCGCTTCGTCGATCTGCTCATGGATCTTCTTTCCGGCTTGTATATCGTGCGGCGCGAACCAGCAGCGGACGCCTTTGTTCTGCAAATCCGCATGCAGGCGGTCGGCGAATTCCTGATCCTTGGTGGAGTGGCTGATGAAGCACGAATAGAACTCAAGGGCCTTCCCGGTGAGGGACCCCATGTACTCGATAAAGTTTTCGGGAACCCCAGCACCGCGCAGAAATGCTAGCGGTATCCTGCCTTTGGATTCATAGATGGTGTCGATGCCGATGGTCGACGGACCCTCATGTCGCACGGTCTCAAGGCCCTTCACGTCGCTCAGGTCGTTAGCTCCGAAAATCGTATGGCCAATGAGCGCCCCGGTCAGGTCCGCCCGAAGGAGGTCCGCCCGGAAGAAGTTCGCCGACCTGAGGTCCGCCCCGCTGAGGTTAGCCCCGCTGAGGTCAGCCCAGGCGATGACCGCCCAGGTGCAGTCCGTCCGGCTGAGGTCCGCCCCACTGAGGCCCGTTTGTCCGAGGTCCGCCTCGGTGAGGTCCGCCCCGCTGAGGTCCGCCCCGCTGAGGTCCGCCCCGACAAGGTTCGCCTCGGTGAGGTCCGCCCTGCGGAGATCCGCCTGGAGGAGATCCGCCTCCAAAAGATCCGGGGCTATTCCGGCGTTTGCCTTTCTCCATTCATTCCAAGCCCCTACGCCTTCCTTGATTATTGCCAGATGTTCACTGTTCGCCATGGCGCCAGCCTTTCATTGGCGCTCATCATACGCCCAGATCGCAGCGGTGAACCGCTGCGCCACCCAAAACCTTGTAGTAATCTTCTCCCTTAACTTGCCTCACGATCTAAAATTCCGCGTGCTTGAAGAGCGCTTGGCGGTCTGCCGCCTCGTCCACGACGCGCCCATTCCAACTTGGGCATTGGAGGAGAAATTTTTCTGCGTGGCACGCACGCGGGATGAACTTTCCATCGTATCTCCGGAGAAAGCCTGGACGGCAAGTCAAGTGCCCGATGGCGCAGCCATTGTGCCCGGATGGATCGCGCTCCAACTCGAAGGCCCGTTTCCATTTTCGATGACTGGAATTCTCGCGTCGTTTCTGCAACCGCTAGCGGAAGCGCAGATCCCCATTTTCGCGATTTCGACCTTCAATACGGACTATGTTCTGATCAAACATAGGGATATGGAACGCGCCGTAATGGCGCTAGCGGCAGCGGGATATGAGAAGATCGCGTAATTCCTATTGGCAAGTCATTGATTTATAAAGACTTTAGCTGTAAGTCCTTTAAACTCAAAGACCTGGCAAAATTTCCGGTAGTGTCCTAAAGGACAGTACCAAATTTCCCTCTAAGTCTTTGATTTCAAAAGACCGGTACTAAGGGGGTTATTTCATGAGCTTGCTTGTTACGCAAAAGTGAATGATCCGAAACTCATCGCTTGTTCGCCATTCAACCCTGCCTTTCCGCCGAATACTGCGCTGCATTGTGCATCGATCCCGATGCTGTGGTGAAATAGAAGCAGATCACAATGACAACCAGGTCAGCGGCCATCCGCCGCAAACTTAAAGCGGTCGAGCGCGACGCTCATGGATTGTGGCAAATCCTCAAGGCCCTCGTGTCGACCGACCATCCTCTGCTCGCGCATCTGATTCCGATCCGGCGCTGCAATCTGGCCTGCACTTACTGCAACGAGTTCGATAATTTTTCCAAGCCCGTGCCGACCGACCAGATGTTGCGGCGGGTCGATCTGCTGAAAGACCTCGGCACTTCCGTCGTTACCATCAGCGGCGGCGAACCGATGCTGCATCCGCAGCTGGATGACATCATCCATCACATGCGCGAACGCAGGATCGTCTCCGGACTGATCACCAACGGATATCTGCTGGTCGCCGACCGCATCAAGAAGCTGAACCATGCGGGTTTGGAGTGGCTGCAGATTTCGATTGATAACGTGAATCCCGACGAGGTTTCGAAGAAGAGCCTGAAAGTTCTCGATCGCAAACTGGAACTGCTCGCCGAACACGCCGAATTTCACGTGAATATCAATTCCGTCGTCGGCAGCGGAGTGAGCCATCCGCAGGACGCGCTGACCATCGGCAAACGCGCGCTGGAACTTGGCTTCAGCTCAACCATCGGAATCATTCACGACGGCACGGGACAAGTGCAGCCCTTGAACGATGAAGAGCGCCGCGTCTACCACGAGATGAAGAACCTGGAGAAGCGCAGCTTCACCCGCGTGAACGCCTTCCAGGACAACATCGCGCTGGGACGCCCGAACCAATGGCGCTGCCGCGCGGGCGGACGTTATCTCTATGTCTGCGAGGACGGCCTGGTGCACTATTGCTCGCAGCAGCGCGGCTATCCCGGGATTCCACTGGAGAAATATACGATCTCGGATTTGCGCCGCGAGTTCCACACAGAAAAATCCTGCGCCCCGCATTGCACCGTATCGTGCGTCCATCAGGTCTCGGTGCTGGATGCCTGGCGAGCTCCGCAATGGCCAGCGCCAACGGCGACTCCGACGAATGGATTGGTACAGATAGAGTAGCCAATCAGCCATCAGGTAGAACCTTCCACGGCAAACTTGGTTCTCTAGTCCTAAAGACTCTTTAAGTAGAAGAGAATTTTTCGCGTAATGGCGCTCGACTGTTACATGCACCTCTGCATTGAGAGCAAAGGTAGGTCAACACTGAAAGCGCCCGACCTGATGGCTGACAGCTGATGGCTAGAACGTCGTTGCCACGCTGAAGCGGAAAGTCTTTCTCGGCTCGCGCAACGTGTAGTTGGAGCCCAGGGTCGCCTGCGTTAATTGGTAAGTGTATTTACCTGCCTCGTAAGCGGTGCAGAGTTTGTCTCCGATCACCGGACAGGGGAACATGTCACGCGTGATCTGCAGTGGCGGGTTCGCGGTGCTATTGAGGCGCAACGCGTTATACGCGAAGTAAATGCGGAAAGGCGCATTGACGACCGGCAACATCGTCTGCAATTCGAGTCCGGTCGACATGCGCGGCACCCAGTTGGTCCCCGGAACGGGCTGAAGATCTTGCGGCAACTGGGAGGGCAAGAGTCTTCGTTGTCCGTTAGGGTCGCAAGCGAAGCCGCTGGTTAAGTAAGGACATCCGAACTCCGTGCTTAACAGGGTGTTGTATTGCACCGGGTTGATCTGCAACTGCGAGGTGCGCAGGATTGGGTCGACGCCCACATCCATAAACGGCGCAACGGCGACCGGCCCGGCGATGGTGATGCGGTATTCGAGATTGCCGTGGAGGCTGAGATCGCCGCCCGGACTTACGAGCTGAGAGTAAGGCACCGGAATATTCCAACAGTTGCTGACACAAGCTCCCCCAGAGTTTGTCTGCACAGGAAATGCGGAATTGGCCGGAATATACACGCCATTCCTGTCCCGAAGAGCAACGATCTGGGCGCTGGGCAGATAGGCGATCGGGGAAACGGTGCGAACATCGAAACCGCGCAGATCGTTTTCGCCGCCGAGATAAGCGCGCTCAAAGGGAGGCGCAACGACTCCGCCGTAGCCCGAGATGAACGAACCCTGAATGTTATAGCCCAGAGCATTGCGGCGCTTTTGCACGGGGAAGAATTGCTTGAACTGCACGATGGGCCGGATGGTGTTCACGGTTCCGCCGAGTCCGGAGAACTCGCCGCCAATGAACAGGCTCTTACCATGGTGCGGGGCGTAGTAAGAGTCGAGCGTATTCATGGTGAAGCTGGGAGTGATCTTGCTGGTGATGATGCCATTGAGCGCATTCGGCCCGGTGATGCCGCGGAAGTTGAGGTTCTCGAACAACAATTTTGAGGCGCTGCTTACGGCCACCAACGAGGAGCGGTCGAAGGAGTAGCTGAGGCCAAAGCGCTTGAAAGAGCGGCGCAGCGGATAGCTTAGACTCAGGCTCAAGCCGGTGCTCGACTGCGAATAGTTCTGCAGATTTTGCAGGTAGGCTGAGGGCAGCTGGAGATTCTGTCCGGTGGCAATTGCGTATTGCCGGGCCTGGTCGTAACTGATTTTCCGGGTATAAACGTTGAAGCCAGCCTGAATGGGCCGGTCGAGCAGGTAGGGCTCGGTGAAACCGAAGACGAGATCGCGCTGGCGGCTGCCGAGGCTCGCTTGTACGGAGAGAGTCTCGCCCAATCCCAGGAAATTGTTGGTGCTGTAATTGAGGCCGACAAAGGCTCCCGCCAGCCCACTGACGCCGCCTTGCAGTCCGATGCTGTTCTTGCCTTTTTCGTGAACCTTGAGAGTGAGGTCGACCGTGCCCGCCTTTTCGTCAAGGTGCCGTTCGGTGGTATTGGGATCGTCGGGCTTGAGCTGGTCGAAGTAGCCGAGCTGATTGAGGCGGAGCAAGCTGAGTTCCC
>OBLW0100002059.1_pt1 | contig 16411 bp, 13 predicted proteins | sample 1520161 | NCBI WGS metagenome assembly OBLW01 (sample SAMEA3539309, study PRJEB22396) | soil metagenome | biome: tundra; feature: field; material: soil | place: USA | collected 2010-05 | depth 0.15 m | reverse complement strand
CGCAGCGTAACCCGCGCTACTGCGATTCGGTAGTTGGTCGCTCCATCTTGACTGAACCAGGGCACGCCGGCCGCTTTAGCCAGTCGGGAGATTTCGCGCACATCCTCCAGAGTGGAAGCCAACGGCTTGTCGATGAACATCGGCTTGTGCGCGGCGATCACCTGCCTGGCCTGTTCCAGGCGCCGGCGCCCGTCCACGCTTTCCAGCAGAATGCCGTCCACTTTCTGGCACAACGTTGGGATGTCGGGGACGATTTCGACGTTCCACTTGGATTCCAGCTCGGCGGCGAATTTGTCTACGCGCGCATAGCTCGATTCGACGTCCGGGCTGCCGCCTTTGTATGCCGCCACCACGCGGAAACCGGGTACGTGGTCCCGCCCAGAAGGATCGTTGAACGCCGCGGTGAGAAGCTGAACGTGAGAAGTGTCCGTTCCGATGATGCCGAGGCGAAAATCGGCGGCGCCGGCGGCGGAAATCAACAACAGAGAGAGGGCGATGGTTTTCATCGGGCCGTACTCGGATCGAACGGGATCTTATAGAGGTGCACGTGGTAATTGGCGAAGGAATCCCGGAAGACTCCGCCGCGGGCCGGGATCGTCCGCGATTCGCCGAGCACCTCGACGGACAGGTTCCCGCAGTCCCGCAGCGTGAAGGACGCGGTGGTCTCTCCTCCGGGACGGGATCCCACCGCGAAAAGATAGGTGGCGCCGCCGTACCGCTTGAGCAGCGTATCGACCGGCGATTCCGCGTTGGCCGAAGACACCGTCACTCCATTCGCCACCGATCGCTCGTTCAGCACATGGGCCAAGGAAGCGACCTGCTGGTTGATGGCCGCCAGTCCCCGACGCGTTTCGGGATCGCGGAGCGGGCCGGCCTCCACCTCCACCGGGCTGAAACTATGGCAGAAGTAGCCGATACCCCGGGTCCCGTGCACGATCGACATCCACACTTCCGCCTTGATCTCGGCCGGGGTAGGCTTTGGGCCTTGCCGGATGGCGGTGGTCTCAATCCAATTCCAGATGGGCTTTCCGTAGTTCGCCCACTTCCTGAGGCGTTCGACGCCCGCGCCCACATACCACAGCGGCAGCTTGCTGTTGACCGGATAGACGTCATAGGAGACGATATCGGCGCCGCCGATGTATTGCGCGTAATGCTCGTCGTGTTTCCCGCAGACCTCGCCACGTCCGTTCCACTTTTCGTTGATGACGCCCTGGCCGAGATTCAGGAAGACGGGCCGGGTTGGATCGGCGGCGGTGAGAGCGCGGTACTGGTCGACGATCGCGGGCGGCAGAATGCATGGCCCATACCCGCCGCCGGGCTTGTCCTGCGCATTGTCCGGCTCGTCCATCAAAGACCAGCCGCGGATTATCTCCATGCCCGGGATACTGGCGGCGTTCCGCGTACGGCCCGCCAGCACCGGCATGCCCGCCGCGGCCAGAGTTTTCAATTGCGCCTCCGTCGGTCCTCTCCACAGACCGACAAAGAGGTTGACGCCGATGCTCTTGTACTCGGCGGCATTGTCCGGGCTTTGGAGCCACACGGCGATGGGAAAGTAGCCGGAATCCGCGGATGGTCCATTGGACCACTTCCGGTAATAGGCGGCGCCGCCTTCCCACGGCAGGTAGGTGTCGGCCGATGCCGCCTTCAAGGGCCGAGGCGGAGCGAACGCCGCCAGAAGGCTTACCGCGCCAACCGAGGCGGCGCAAAACCACCGGGTTCTCTGCGGGAACATCTCTTTGAATTCCATGGTCACCACGGATTATATGTCAAATATCGGGAACCGGACATGGGACGTCCGGTTAAGATGGAGTTCGTGATGAGAACCTTAATTGGCATTTGCTTGCTGGCATCCATCGTCATTCCGGCGCGGGCGCAATACGACGCATACGGTGGTTGGGTGAAGTTGAAGGGGAAGAAGACCGGATTCTTTCATACCCAACAGATCGACGGCCGGTGGTGGCTGGTAACGCCGGACGGAAACGTTTTCCTCTCCAAGGGCGTGTGCGCCGTCGGCCCCGCCAGGAACCGCAACGCTCCGGCCATGCCTCCGGAGGAGCTGGCGAAGTGGAACAAGTCGACGAAGGAACAGCTCAGGGGCTGGAACTTCAATACCATTTCAGTGGATGGCCGGAGAGCGCGGGTACCTGAAATGGCATACACGGCCATACTCAACCTCGCCTCCGCCCAGCAGCCGAATGTGTGGCGGGATGGCATCGTTCTCGATTACTTCAGCCCGGAGTTTGCGGCGGCGGTCGAACGGGAAGCGGAGACGTTGTGCCGCCCCCTGGCGAACGACCCCTGGCTGCTCGGCTACTATCCCGACACCGAACTGAAGTGGTTCCCCGACATACGCGGAACCGACACCGTGCTGCAGAGCTTTCTGAAGAAGCCGCCGGAGTCCCCCGGTTATCAACGGGCATTGGCTTTCCTGAAAGAGCGGGGTCACACGCCGGAGACCATGACCGAGGAGGACAAATCGGCTTTTCTGGAAGTCGCCGCCGCGCAGTATGGACGGGTTTCCACCGAGGCCATCCGGCGGAACGACCCGAATCATATGATCCTCGGAATGCGGTTCAACGAGCACGTGCCGATTCCACTGTCCCGTGGGCTTGGTCCATACTTCGATGTCCTCTCGCTCGACATATACGAGTATCGGGCGCCCGTCTATAAGTTGGGTGAGATGAACCGCCTCACCGGGAAGCCGACTCTCATCACCGAGTTCAGCTTCAAGGCCATGGACAGCGGGAATCCGAACACGGTGGGCGCGGGGGAGCCGGTGCTGACGCAGCAAGACCGCGCCGATCTGTTCGCCGCCTACGTGGAAGATCTGGCAAACCTGCCTTCCTGCGTCGGCTACCATTGGTTCCAATACCGCGACCAACCGAAGAGTTCAACCGGCACCAGCCCCGGGGGATTTGGCGCCGAGAACAGCAACTATGGCGTGGTGCAGGTGGACGGCACACCCTGGGACCTGCTGACGAAGCGCATGACCAGGGAAAACGGCGCAGTGGAAGCATTGCACGCCAAGAGCCGTGCTCGATAATCCCTCCGGCCTCAGGAACCGGGCATCTCCAGCGTAATCCAACTGGCAATGCCGTCGCGCCCGGCGTTGTTCCGGGGCCAAACCCTCAGGCGGTTCACGCCGGGGTGTAGTTTCCAGGGGAAGATCGCCTTTACGGGCTGCTTCGCCGCGCCGTCGATCTCCGCCAGGAACGTTTCAAAACCGGGCGTCTCCGTGTCCAAATGGACCAGCAATTCGCCCGGCGTCCGGCCCGCCTCCAGAGTGTAGTGGGCCTGGTCGAGAGTCCACTCGAAATTGTTGCGATTGGTGACCAGTCTCCCGGTATAGATCGGATCCGGCTCTACCAGCGAATCGCTCCAGACATAATGTCCGGGCCAAAACCACCCGCGCTTGCCCTGGTTCAGAGGCAGGGGATCTTTCTGTTCCAGGAAATTGCTTCTGGGGATGAGCCTCAGCTCCGCGAACGACACGTCCTTATCGAGCCCCCGCCAGTCGTGTACAGTCGGCTGGAACGTCACAATCTTGATGGGCGCCGAAGTCTGGCCGCGCAGGATGGGGACCTGCCGCTCATGCACCTCCAATAAGTTGAGCGGCACGCCGGTAGCGCTATCCTCGGCATACCAGGCGCCCGTGCCGTCCACGTAGATCCACTTACGGAACTGGTTGGACCAGACCTCGTTCGGCTCGTGCCCGGTTGTGTCCGGCTTCCCCAACATTCCATTGCTGATCGAAAGCTCCCTGCCCACCAGACCGAAGCTTTCGCAAGCTTGCAGGAACGTCATGTCGTATTGCAGGCAGAAACCGCCGACCGGCTTGTTATCGGGGCCCTTCTTCAGAATCTCCAGCGCGTCCCAAGCGGGGTAAAAGTCGTCCAGGTGCCACTCTGCCCACTTCCACTGCTGGACCGACCAGGCGGACAGCTTCGTGATCAGCTCAAACTCCGATTTCGCGCCGGCGACCACGTCGTCGAGGTGATAGCGGGTTCGCAGTTCCTTCAGCTTGGGCTGGTTGAAAGGCTCATATTGGAACGGAATGGATGTCCGGACGATCTCCTCATTGTGAGCATCTACAACCTTGATCGCCTTCGTCCAGTCCATGGCGGTCTTAGGCTCGGTTTCCACCGTGATCTCCTGCAACTTGGGCGTCAGCAGCGGGTCGTGGGTCGCGAGCGTCGCTTCCAACTGCACGAAACGTCCGCGAGGCGTCTCAAGACGGCCGCTGCGGGCCAGAGGCGCCCACTCCGACCATGTCCCTTTACCGGGCACGTAGGTGGTCCCCGTACGCACGCGCAAGGAAACGTCCTGTTGAGCGCCGGTCTCCGCTCGCAAGGAAATATGCAACGGGCCGGCCGCGGCCACCGGCGGCGCCAGCGGAGCCGCCGCCAGGTTGGCGACGTCCATTACCGGGAACAGGATGGAACCCTGCGGGCGGTATTGCTCCAGCAAAACACGGACGTAATACTCGCCGGAGATGTCTCCCGCGGGCCCCAGGCGATCGGCGCCCCAGGACACGCCGCCATCGGCGCTGCGCGCGCTCCGGTGGGGCAGTTCCACGGGAGAATCGTCGCTGCGCGCGATCCATACGCGTCCCGTACCGGAGACCACGATATCGTTCACGCCCGCCTTGAGCGCCGCGGGATCGATGGCATATTCCTGCCACCACGTGTTGCCGACCTTGCGCGGCTCTCCCAACGCCTGCGGGTGGCCATTGACGGTGACCTTGAGGTTTCCGCCCGGACCCACCATCAGTTGCGCCTTACTGGCGCGCGGATCGGCAATCACGAGTTGCTTGCGGATCCACACCGTGGAGGAAAGCCTCTCAGTGCTTGGCTTATAAGAGAACCCGGCCGCCGGCCCGTCGTCCTGGACCATTTCGCCGGAGTTCAGTAGCAGCGCCGAACCGTCCGCCGAGAGACTGATATCCCGCGTAACCGCCCGATTGAAAATGTCGCGCGCATCCAGCCGCAAAGTCGCCGCTTGCACTGGCACGCATAAGACCGATATCCACAATAACCGTCGCAGGATCATAGCGCCATCCCTCTCGGATTGTAACAAACGGATGTTGCAAATGCTTGAACATCCGCTTGCGCTCCTTTACAATGAAGCCTCAATCTACGAGGTGCAATATGACAGTGCGCAGAGCCTTAACAGGGGCCATTACGCTGCTCTTCTCTCTCTTCATTGCCTCCGCCCAGCAGGCGCCCGGGCAGCCGCCCGCCGGTCAAGCGCCTCCCGGCGGACGCGCCGGCAGGGGCGCCGGTCGAAACCCCGGGCCCGTCTCTCCCGAGATCCTTCCGGATAAGCGGGTTACCTTCCGGCTCGCGGCGCCCGACGCGGCCAAAGTCGTCCTGCGCGGAGACTGGGAAGGCGGCTCCAACTTCCCCATGACCAAGGACGAGGCCGGAATCTGGTCCGTCACAGTTGGGCCTCTGGCGCCCGAGCTATGGGACTATACCTACACGGTCGATGGCGTTCGGATGCTCGACCCGCGCAACTCCAACACCATGCGCGACGGCGCCGACATCTACAATATGCTGCTGGTCCCAGGCCCGGAATCCTCCCTTTATGAGCTGAAGCCGGTTCCGCACGGCAGCGTCTCGGTGGTCTGGTATCCTTCTCCAACTCTCAAGAGCACGCGACGCATGTACATCTACACGCCGCCCGGCTACGAGAACGGGAAGGGTAAGTATCCAGTGCTCTACCTGCTTCACGGCGCCGGAGGCGACGAGGACGCGTGGACCACGCTGGGCCGCACTCCCGAAATCCTGGACAACCTGATCGCGTCCGGCAAGGCCAAGCCGATGATCGTGGTGACGCCTAACGGCAACGCCAACCAAATCGTCTCCCAAGGCTACGCGCTCGGCGTTCCGCCCGCCGGCCGCGGCACGGCCCCGGCGCCGCCCGCGCCCGGTCCAGGCGCTCCCGCTCCAGCCGGCCGCGGCGCGGGCCAGCCATACGCCGGTTCCTATCCCGAGAGCCTGGTGAAGGACATCGTGCCGTATGTCGAAAAGCACTACCGCGCGATCGCCAACAAGGATAGCCGCGCCATCGCCGGCTTGTCCATGGGCGGCGGCCATGTGCTCAGCGCCACCAATAACAACCCCGGCGTGTTCAGCTACATCGGCGTGTTCAGTTCCGGCCCGGCAGCCTCCAGCGACACGCTGGAGAAGCAGTTGACCGCGCTCAAGGCGAGCGGCGTGAAACTGTACTGGATCGGCGCCGGAACTACCGACATGGCCCGTCCCGGAGCCATGAACCTCTCGGCGGTCGTGAAGAAGATCGGCTTCGCCAACAACGTCTACCGCGAGGCTCCCGGCGCACATACCTGGTTCATCTGGCGCATTTTCCTGGGCGAGTTCGCGCCGCTCCTGTTCAAGTAGCGCGGCCTCCGCCGCTTACTGGCCGCTGAACGCGCGGACATCCTCCACCCGAAACGGCTGCCCGTTCGAAAAGACGCCTCGCACGCGAACCATGGAAAGCCGCATAGCCGTGAAATAGTCCGTCTGCACGCCCCGCCACGGTCCGTGCTCGCGGTCGGCCAGCAGCGACCAGGTCCGTCCATCCGCCGAGCCCTCGACGACGTAGTGCGCATAGGGCGCCGGCTTACGAAACCAGAGCGGATCCGCGAAATCGATGAACTCCGGTAGCCGATAACGGATCGCCCGCACCATCGCCGGCGCCGGCAAAGCGAACTCCGCATCGCCCGCCGCCCGCAGTGGTTCGCCTTCGCCGGCGAGCGGGGCGGCGTCGAGCAAATAATGCACGGTCCGTGCGTAGAGCGTGCGAAACAGCGTGTCGGCCAGATCGTCGAGGATGCCGGTGAAGTTCTCGCCGGACACTACCGCCAGCCGCAGGTTCTTGTGTACCGACAGCCCCGCGCGATGAAACGGAGGCTGCTTCACGCGCTCCAGGAAATTCTCTCCGGCTTCCGTGGTGGCCTCCACCGAGCGGGCCAAAATGTCCCAGGCTGCCGGCTCGTAGATCATGTCCGCTTCGCCCGCCCACAGGCCGGGAATCGGATCGCCCAGTTTCAACCCAAGTCCGCGCACGATGGGGTGGTCCACATTCGACACGACGGCGCGTCCGGAGTCCGGCCAGTGCGCCACGCTGACATGGAAGACGTTCAGGTAATCGACCGCGCCGCCGGCTTCCGGCGAGGTAATGGGCGCGGAGGCGGGCGCGCCGGCTGGGAGTAGTTGGGGCGGCTGGAAGTCGTCGTCCGAATAGGTCAGGTGCATCCACACATGGTCCCGCTGCCAGATGTAGCGAGGCTCCTCGAGGCTGGGCAGATACTCCACCATCACGGCGAAGGAGTCGCCCCCGTGAATCATTACCGCTCCGCCGCGCGCCAGGTAGTCCCGGAAGCGCAGAAAGCAATCGAGCGTAGTGAACTCGGCATGGCTGCCCAGCAGGATCAGACGATAATCGTCGAGACGCACGCGGCCGCGCGCGATGTCGTCCTGCGCGCAGTAGTCGATCGCAATGCCGTCCTGGCGCGCCAGCTCGCGCAGATATTGGTAGTGCTTGATGTCCGAGTACCGCTCGTACAGCCCGTAGTAATAATGATTGTCGCGGCGGAAACGCGTGTTGAGCACGGTCGGGGAATAGCCCACGCTGTCGTAATGCCACGACTCGCGCCACGAGGTCATCGCATGGCCGCCGTTGCTGGCGTAGGCCCGCCACATGTCCGTCGGCGCCACGAACAGAACCTGGCCCGAGGGGTGCGCGGGCCGCACGATCAGGTTCACCATCTTCTCGCTCAGCCGCCGTACCGAGCCGTCCACCTTCTCGCCGGCGGGCCCGACCACGGCGCGGTACAGTCCCGTCCGCCAGTCGCCCACCTCGATGGTAAGATGCGTCACGGGAAGTCGATACGTGAAGCGCTGCTGCGCCACCACATGGCCGGACACATCGTCGATCAACGTCCAGTCCATCGCGCGGCCGTCGTCGCGCGGCCCTGGTACGATCTCGATGGTCTGCCGTTCTCCCGGCGCCCAGCTCGTCTCCAGCGGACTGAGCACCGGAAACATCGCCCGGTGAGAGTCCGGCGTGCGCCGCTCCTCTTCCTGAAACCACTCCGCCCACCACAGCCGCTGTTCCTTCGGACGCCAGGCGAAGATCGTGACTTCCAGATAGGGAGAGCCAGTCTGTGTCCAGAAGTGCAATTGCGTGTCGCTGGCCGGCCCGCTTCGCGCGGCCCAGTGCCTGGACGCCGGCGCCGCTCCGCGCAGAATCGTCCCCACCGCCAGGTTACGCTCGCGGTTATAGAACAGCGTTCCCCAGTTCAGAGAACTGGCTGGAGGAATGGTGCCGTCCGGCAGGTACAGCGGATGCCCTTCGAGCGCGTCCGCATCGAGCGTCATCGACTCGTTGTACGCCATCGGGAAACCCCAGACCAGCTTCAGCTCTTCCGGCGCCGGGGACGACCCTGGCGCGGGGCGTATCCGGCAATATTCAAACGGGCCTTCGCGCGCGAGGCGCGTCTCAAGCAGCGCCTCGGAATCGGGTGCGGACAGCGTCGCCTGGCGGGCGCCTCGGGTCTTCACCACGGCCGGCCGATTGGCCAGCAGCACCGCCAGACGAGGCATGTCCGGGCTGAGCAACAGGCCGCGGTCCTCTTGATCCGCGGCGAACGCCCCGCCCAGGAACCCGCGCCCTCCCTGCGCCCATGCCGCCGTCGCAAGCAAAAGCGCGGCGCAAATTCTGAAAGGTGCGGACATCTTTTTTCTAGCGCAGGACTTCCATCGGTCCAAACACGGGCGCCGCCATATCCGCCGAGTCCAGCAAATTGCAGTAAGGGTCCTTGCCGTATCCGTATCGCAGCGTCGCGCCCGCGGGCAGACTTGCGTCCAGGTACAGCAGGACCGCCGACCCATCCTTCGGATCGACGCGCGTTTCGAAAATCAAGGGCACGGGCTCTCCGCTAGAGGAATGAATCGTGAATCCGGCGATGCGGTCGGGAGCTTCCAGCCGGCCGTTCACATCCGAGTAGCTCACCCGGATCACGTCGCTCTGCCAACCCGTCGCGGAAGCCGGCAGAAGCGTGGCGGAAACCGGCCGTGGGCCGCGCGGAAGCCCCTGGGCGAGGTGAGCCATCCGAAGCCCCAGCCGCTTGAGGCCCAGTGTGCTGATGTGTATCCCGTCGTCCTGTGGGAGGTCAATCGCCACCGCCATCGCGGAATGCGGAATGGCGGACTCCGCCTTACGCTGCAATTCCTGGATGGTGTTCCAGGAGTCGATGTTGTCGTTGTTGGTGTAGCGGCTGATCTGAACGTAGTAGAACGGCAAATCGGGCTGGCCGAAGTCCTCACGAATGGAGGCGACCAGGCCCTGGAACTTCTCGAAGAATACCGCGGCGGTAGCGGGGTGGGTCTCGGATTCACCCTGGTACCAGAGCACTCCGCTCACCTTGCCGCCCACCGCTCGAACGCGCCGGAGCATGGCCCCGTAGAGCGAATCTCCACCCCGGTCCTTGAGGGCAGGATCCCATTGGGCCATGGAGGTGCCGCCGTGGGCGCAGGGAATCAGCCCTATGGGTACGCCCGTACGCCGCACCATTTCCACGGCGAAGGGCAGACCCAACCCCGCGCCCTTGGTCCGCCTGGCGTTGTATCTTCGCAGGGCGTCTCCTTCGAGCCTTTGGGGCGGGCCATTCGCGGTCCGGTTCCAATGCACCCGGTCAACCGCCCCCGGCAGATTGTGCAGTGGCTCCTCCGCGATCAGCCAATGATCGGCCTGGTCGAAGCTGTGCACCAGCGGGTGCGGCTGCTCGACGTCCTTGAGTAGCGCATTGCCGTCCATATTCGACTGCCCGGCTAGAACCCACAGGTCGCCTACCATCACATTTTGGATTGTCGCGCCCGCGTCCGTGCCGGCGATGCGAAGCTCCAACTGGTACGGGCCGCCGGTGGGGATGTTCTTGAGTGCGCCGGACCAGGAGCCTTGCGCAATCGTGGAGACGGCCTTCCAGTCGAAGCCTTCCAGGGTTACGAACTGGCGAAGCAATCGAGCCTCCACGGTCCGTCCGTCGGCGTCCTTCGCCGTGCCGCCGAAGGGCATATCGGCGCCCCCCGACGGTCCACGCTGGAGCACCTGGTCATCGGCGACCCCAGCGGTTACGCGAAGTTCCTGTGAGATAGCCGCTGGAACCGAGAGAAGTAGCGCGAGGATGATGCGAAGCATTCTCAGATCGTATCAACCCTCCACCGCAAAGGCGAGCCTCGGAACGAGCCACGACCGCGGTGTCCGATCCGAAACGTGCAGGCTAAACGTAATGCGAAAGGCAGTCAGATAGATGGGGCGTACTTATAGACGCGGATTCACCCAACTCTGAACGCCATCCGAAAAGGCGATCTCGCCCCACAGTGTTTTGTATTTCGCATGGCCGGGATAATCCCCGATGCACTGCCACCCCTCCGAAGCCATGACTGCTCGGATGCCTGCTTCGATCTCCGCTGAATGCGTCCCGATATGCAGCCTTCTTACCTTTGCGTTCAGGGTGGTCAGTGAGGACGAAACCACCGCCAGTTCCTCCCCCTGAACGTCCATGTCGATGAGGTCAACCAAGGGAAATGGGAGCAGGATATCCGGTAGTGTCACCGTCTCTACGCAAATTGACTTGCAACCGGATGCGTGCTTCGTGACGGCGCGCCCCGCATAGGTCCCTTCTACTCCTACAGTGTCCGCGAAAGCGATGCATTGCCCGTACCACGAAGACGCATTCAGCCCTCCGTCCGCTTCCACATAAAACTGAGCGGTTCCCCGTCCAGATGCTACGGCAGCGTTGATTTCGGTCTTTTCACCGGGCTCCACCCCGTTATCGCGAAGAGTTTCCTGCAGCCACTGAAAGTGCAGCGGCTCTGCCTCGACGGCAATTACATGAAATTGAAGCGCCCGGCCGCGGGCAAGGCAGGCGGCCCGTGCAGCCCAACGTCCGTAACCCGCTCCGAGCTCCGCCAAGACATATCGACCCTTAGCTCCTAGTACGGATTCCACGATGTCGATCCACTCGAAGTATTCTTCGTCAACATCCGGATAGTTGGGATTCGAGTATGGCATGAGTTGGCAGCGGAGGCGTGCCCCACTAAAATCCGAACTGAAACCGGCCTCTGGCGGAGTGGCGCCGAGCGGGAATTCGTAAAACGCCGGATGGTGCGTCAATGCATCCTCACTCACTCGCGCTCCAACTCCCCCTTGCAATGCGCCCAACCGCGGTGATGCGGCTAGAGAAAATCTCATTGCCAATTAACGGTAGCATCTTGGCAGCGGTAGACTCGTCCCATCGAGATTATCACGAATCACGGCTCGTCGGAGAGTAGCTACTTACCTGCCAATCCCTCAGTGAGCTCGATGCGTGTGCCTTCCGGGTCTACGAGAAAGGCGATCTTCAGCCCTATCGCCGGCGCATCGCGGTAGGCGGACTCGAACTGCACGCCATCCGCCGAGAGCTGCTTGCAGAACGACTCCAAATTCCGGACCTCGAAGCCGATATGATCGAGCGAGCGGCCTTTAGTCGGCGCTTGCGGGTCCTGTGTCTTGCGTGTGTCCACCTCGCCACCGGGGATGAAGGCGGCCAGGAAACTGCCTCGCGTTCCGGGGCGGGCGCCGAACGTCTTCACGTACCAAGCTCGCTGCTTTTCCGGATCCGGCGTCGCCAGGTGGATGTGGTGAAAGGCCACGGCGGTGGGGAGCGCAGTGTCCTCGGTCAATTCCACAGTCACCTTTTCCGGAAATTTCGCCATGATCTGTTTGGTGTTGCCGTTCACCGGCGCGCTTTCAACGTGGAAGGCGTCGAGTTTCCCTTTCACTGTCGCCAAATCCTTCACGGCGAAGCCGATGTGATTAACCGTCGAGCCGTCCGTGCCTTCCGCCGGCGCCGTCTGCGCTTTGCCCACGACAATGTAGATGCCGGGAAGACGCAGCAGTTCGAGAGTTCCGCTGTGGGTCGCTTCGGCGCCGAGAACTCCCACCCAGATCTTCTTTTGGGCTTCCGGGTCCGCCACTAGCAGGTGGACGTGCCCCATGGAGACCCCACTCTGGTTGGGGGCGGGAAGTTGAGCGAGTAGCGCGCACGCCGTTGCCGCGAGGAAAAAGACGAGGATAAAGAATCGGTACATGGCCGATAGGCTATCAGGTTTCTAGTTGAACCGCGCGCCGCCAAGAACGCATCGGACTGTGCGTCCCCGCACGCCGGCTGAATCGGGGTGGATCGCAAAGCAATGCACCGCGGGTTTCAGCGATACGGCGCCAGCGTAGAGAAATCCATGTCGGGTTGCAACAACCAGATTTTCCGGTCTTTGTAGTAATCGAGCAGAGGAGCGTTTTCCGCGCCGCCCAAGTCGTGAGCCCAGATTACATCCTGCGCATCGATATCCGCGGTGTTGTAGACCCATTCCTCGTGGGGGCTGTGGCTGACGGTGTAGCGCACCAGAATCACGTGCCGGCCGCCGCGTTCGTTCAACAGCCCAGCCAGCCCATCGCGCCGCGCGACGGGCGGCTGCGAGTTCTCAGGCAGATCCTCGCGCAGGATCACGAGTCCCTGCGCCACCGCTACCGAGGCGACGGCCAATATCGGAAGCGCGCGTGAAAGGAATCGCCCCACGGGCCGGCTGCCAGGCTTCCACTGCCGCAGATGCCGGAGAGCCTGCACGGCCACGATGAATAGCGCCGCCGTGACCGGGCCGGCGTAATGCTGGTAGTAGCAAACCTCGATCAAGGAACCGGCAACCGCGGCGATCACACACATCATGGGCAGACGGATTCGCCGGTCGCGCCACAGGTTGGACAAAAGCAACAGGACCGCCAGCGTCATCGGAAGGCTCCCCAGAATGGTGGTGGCAACGCGCCTCCACTCCCCCAGTCGAATCGGAATGAGTTGCCAGGTTCGCGCTTTGGCCCATTGTTCAGGCTCCCAGTTCCGGTGCAGATCGTAGGTTACGGGCGTGCGATTCACCTTGGCGGGTTCGAGCGGCAGGAAGTTGAACAGGGGAATTCGGACATACTGCCGGGCATACTCCAGGAACGGCAACTGGAGCGCGCTTCCGGTCAGGACGTGGTTGTAGTATCCGGTGGCGGCGAAGGCCGGAATCAGAACGGCGGCGATTAACGCCGCGGCGCCCCATCGCGGGCGAGAGAGCAGGAATGCAACCGCTACCGGAATGGCGAATACCAGACCCTCATAGGGCCGCGTGTTGGCCAGGATGGCGAGTCCGATGCCGATTGCCAGCGCGTAGCGCACCTGCCCGCGCCTGGCCACCCGGGCATATCCGCCGAGCACCAATGCGCCGCCTATGGCCGAGACCGCGCCACCCCAGTAGCTGTTCATCCAGTAGCTGTCGATGGCCAACGGCAGCGCCACCAGGCCGCCCAACATTGCCCAGCCGGCAGGCAGCCATCCCTGCATGGCCCACACCAGGGCCGCCGCCATGACGCCGCAACTCAGCCACACGCCGAACCACGGATGGCCGAAGAGCGCCTGTCCCGCGGCCATGGCCAGCGACTGCCCTGGCGGATACTTCGAAGCGTATGTGGGGCGCTGCAGCACATATGCGCTTTCGAAGAACGGCCAGAGCTTGTGGGTGGGGTTCGCGAGCCGTCCGTGCGCAAAAGTGTCGGCCTGCAGAATGTAGCTGAACTCGTCGTATATCACCGGCTTGGGGAGCGGCCACACCGGCAGCAGGACGCCCCTGGCCAGCAGTACCAACAGGCCCGACGCCAACCACGTCGCCGTACGATGACGGGCCGCGCGGCGCGCCAGCTCTTCCAACCTCTGGAAGGACGCTTCGCCGGTTGCAGGACGGAGGACCGCCGCCGAGGCTGCCGCGGCCCAGGCCAGGAGCTTGGCTGCGATCCCGAAACTCATGATCGTAGCTGTCTAGTTTAACCAACATCTCTCCGAACGTGTCAAGTGTTCAGCCGGCTTTTGGGAGCCGCCCGTGCGAAGCGCAATCTTACGCCCTTACCAGACACTTCTCGTTAATCGGTCACGGTCTTGTAACCCTTCACGACTCCACCTGTCCGTGCAATAAAATAGGCGCGGTTAGCGCTAGGCACCGTGAAGGTCTGCTGCGGGAAGTCGAACCCGACGTGTTCCGCGGCCTTGCATAACTGATCGAACGCCTCGTCGCCGAGCAGCTTCTTCCGGTCTACGTTAAGATTGGAGTTGCTGAGGCGACTGAACTCCTGCTGAACCTGAATGGCGTGGCCCGGCAGGCCTCTCAGGGTCAGAAAAAGTTCATGACCTCGTTCCTTGAAGCCGTCAAGCCATGCCTTATCTGCTAGGATAAGGGCGCCGTTGGGTGTGATCTGAGTCGTCCCGGTGGTGGGTGCGGGGATGTGATGTCGGTTGTGACTCCTGGCTTTATCCATGTCTGTCTTTCTCCTGAACGAATGGCTGGCGAAGTACGATTACCCGGCCCGAAAGCCGGAACCCGAGTTTGCGCGCGACGTTCAACGATGGGGTGTTAGATTCGTCCGATAACCAACAGGCTAGCCGCCCGGTCGATCGGATGTGCGAGATCAGGTAAGCGGCAGCAGCCGTGGCATAGCCTTTCCCGCGATGGTGCGGCTGCGTGAACACAGCCAGATCACAAAGCGACTCGGTCTGCCAACCCGTGTAGCAGACGCACACGGGTTGTCCAGCGATCCAGGCCGCCGACGCAGCGCCGTCGCGGATTGCCGATGCGACGTTTGTGCGAATGTTACCGGGCAGGTTCGGGATGGCGTCAGCGTCTCGCGGCGAGAGCATCCTGACTCGGACTAACCCGGGCCGCTGGATCCGGGTCTCCACGTGGACCAGGCGTTGCGCTCCTGACATCTCCCACTGCGGAGCCGCGGCGGCCGCAACCCTGACTTGATCGGGAGCGGCAAGCAGCGTGACGATGTGTTTACAGGTGGCAAGCGCGTCGCGGATGAGGAAAGGGTCGGGCCGGCCGATGATGGCCATGAGACCTGCCTCGGCTTGCCAGACGACAAAGTTGCCGGCCGGGCCGCGGATTTCGCAGTCCATATTGCTCAGCAGCATGGCCCGGGTCTCCAGAAAACGAGGTACGTCGGGCAAATTGCGAACAATCTCCAGGCGGTCGGGCCTCAACTGAGTTCTCCCGGTCGAACCACTCGGATACTTTACCACACCGAGGCGGACCTCCTCCCGTAGCCGTCTATGGGGCTTTGTCGATAGCTTCGCGAGAGAGCATGTCGCCGACCGCGCGGTGAGCGGCGGTGGAGGGGTGGCCCTCGTGGAAGAAGAAGTGAGTGTCGGGACTGGAGCAGGGCTCTATCCGCTGTGGGCCAAAGGCGCGGTCGGCGCAGTAAGTGGTTGTGTCCGTGAGGCCGTATTTCGCGGGATTGGCGATGACCTCGTCGAAGAAGGATCCCCACTGTGAGTTGGCGATGCGGATGTCCGGGTGCGTGGCTCGCACCTCGGCGGGAATTTTCTCCAGCTCGGGATTCAATCGTGCGCCGACTGCTTTGAACTGGGGGATCCTGGTGGGGAGAATTGCGACCATGAAGCGGCGCGCGCCCAGGCCGTAGAGCGTATCGATCTCGGATTCGATGTTGGCGCGGGTGAAGCCCTCGGGGCGGCCGCCATCGTTGAGCCCGCCGGCGAAGAAGAACATCGTGTTCGCTGGATCGATCTTTGGGATGGACCCGCTCCTGGAGTACTGGATGAAGTTCCCGATCTGGTTCTTCATGCCGAAGGAGAGCGTCCCACCGGTGGGAAGGCTGCGTCCAGCGCCCTCGCCTGATTGGGCTCCGCTGACGGCGAAGTTTAGCCCCTTGCCTGCGCCGCCCGGATCGCCGCTATAGGTGAACGGAATGCCCAGGCGCTGGGCGAGATATACAACGGCGGTCGGGCCGTTGGTGTCCACGTAACCTGCCCCGGAATCGGAGTAGCTGTCGCCGAAGACGTAAAGCATGGTGTACGGATGGGCGTTCGTTGCAGGCTCAGGCGCAACCTGGGCAACCAGAGCGCCGGCGCAGAGGAGGAATAAGGCTAGCTTAAGGCGATGCATACGGCCGATCTCCTTGTTCGGTACTTGATGTCTCCCATTCAAACGTTAGCAAGATTTTGGTGAACTGTTAGAGATCGGGAGCCCCTCACAGCGGCGCGGCTTGACAACGGCTTCAGCCGCATCGGAAAATCGCACTTAACTCGCAATCCACCTTCATGGAATCCGCTCCACCGGGAATAGCCCGCCTACGCTTGCCGGCCGAATGGCGCTACCCCGCAATTTCCGCGGCGCTGCTGCTGGCGGCAGTGCTGGCGATTCACCCCATTGTCGAAATGGGAATGAACGACGATTGGAGTTACGTCTACGTGGCGCGCGGTCTGGCGCTTCGGGGCCGGCTCGTGTACCACGGATGGGCCGAGCCCACCATCTGCTGACGC
>OBLW0100002055.1_pt1 | contig 16423 bp, 11 predicted proteins | sample 1520161 | NCBI WGS metagenome assembly OBLW01 (sample SAMEA3539309, study PRJEB22396) | soil metagenome | biome: tundra; feature: field; material: soil | place: USA | collected 2010-05 | depth 0.15 m | reverse complement strand
AACATGGTGACGACGACCGACAGGGCCAATCCGCCGATGATGGCCCGCGCCAGCGGCGCATACTGCTCGCTGCCCGCCTCCAGTCCCAACGCCATCGGTATCATACCGAGCAGAGTAGCCAGAGAGGTCATCAGAATGGGGCGCAGGCGAACCTTGCACGACTCCACCACGGCTGCTTTCAACCCCATGCCCTGCTGGTGCAGAATGCCCGCGAACTCGACGATCAAAATGCTGTTCGACACCACGATGCCCGCCATCATGATCACTCCCATCAGCGACATGATGTTCAGCGAGCTGCCTGTCACCAGCAGGATTACCGCAACGCCAGCCAGCCCCGGCGGAATCGCCATCAGAATGATGAAAGGGTCGATGAATGAGGCGAACTGCGCCATCAGAATCAGGTAGACAAGCAGGATGGCAATGATCAGTCCGACTCCGAAGTCGTGGAATGCCTGGTTCATGCTCACCACGGCCCCCCTCACATCGATCACCGTGTTCTTGTCGTGCTTCGTGTCAGCCAGCAGGCGGTCGATTTGCGCGCCTACACCCTGTAGTGCCTCGCCCTTGGTGGCCACATAAATATCGATCACGCGTCGAATCTGGTTGTGGTCCACCTCGGTCGGCGTGTTGATCTGCTGGATATCGGCAACCGCGCCTAACGCCACGTAGCCTGCCGAGCGGTCGTCGCCATGCATCTGCGAGGACGCTGGACCCGACGGCCCGCCCTCCTGCATGGGACCGTAGCCGGCGGGCCGCACGCCGCGCAGCGGAATGCTCTTCACATCCTCCATCGACATGTTGTTGATCCAACTGTTCGCGTATTGCACCGTGACCATGTAGTTGTTACCACTCTTCGGATCGATCCAATAGCTGGGCGCCACCATACCGTCGGAAGTGAGCGCCGTAATCACGTCGTCCACCACATCCTTGGCCGAGAGCCCGATCAGGCTGGCGCGCTCGCGATCGATGTTCAGCGCCAGACCGGGGTAATCGATGCTCTGCGGAATATACACATTGCTCACATTGGGCATTGCTTTGATTTTCGCCGCCAGTTGCGTGGCCAATGCAAAGGAGGTGTCCATGTTCTGCGATTTGATCTGAATGTCGATGGGCGCCGGAAGTCCCTGGTTGATCACCGAATCCACCAGGCCGCCGGCCTGGTAGTAAGCAGAGAGCTCAGGCATCTCGCGCGAGAGCTTCTCCTGCACGCGGTGTATGTACTCATAGCTGCCTGTGCCGTGGCCCTCCTTCAGGCTGGTCTGCACAAAGGCAGTGTCCATCGAGGCGTTGGTGGTGTAGATGGCCGACAGGTCGGGATAGACGCCGATGTTGGAGACGATCATATCCAGGTCCTTTGCGGGCACCACGCTGCTGATGATGTCTTCAACCTTCGCGATGTAGTCGTTGCTCACTTCCAGCCGCGTGCCGCTGGGCATCCTCACGTTGATGATGAACTGCCCTGGATCGGTGCGGGGAAAGTATGCGCGGCCGATAAAGGGGACCGTCACCACCAGGAGCAGCACCACGCCACCGAAGATCGCCATCGCGGTAAAGCCGGGCCGCTCCAGTGCGCGCATCGCAAGACGTTCGTACCAGTTCAGCATGGCCTGAAACTTCTCGTTGAACTTGGTATCGAAGCTCGTGAAGAAGCCCAGCCTCGGCTCATTGCCGCTTTCGATGTCATCACGCAGGCGGATGAATTTGGCGCAGAACAGCGGTACCACCGTCATCGCGAAGAAGTACGATGCAAAGATCGAAAGCACCACGCCCAGCGCCATCGGAGTGAATATGTATTTGCTCACGCCGGTGAAAAACGTTACCGGAAAGAACACGATGGAGGTGGTGAAGGTGGCGGCCAGGACCGCCATCGAAACCTCTGTTCCGCCCGATTCCGCCGCAACTTCTGGCGATTCCCCCATCTCCATGTGCCGGAAGATGTTTTCAAGCACTATGACGCCGTTATCGATTAGCCTTGAAAAAACCAGCGCCAGACCACCGAGAATCATGGTATTGATGGAGCCGCCCGTGTAGCCGACAATTAGAAGGCAAACCACCATTGAGAGCGGAACGGAAAGCACTACGGCGATCATGGCGCGCGGACTGCCAAGGAATACAAGAATCATCACCCCGGTCAGCACGAGTCCAATGAGCGCCTCTTTGGAAACATTCTTGATCGCCAGCTTGACGAAAACCGACTGGTCAAAAACGACCGCTGTCTTCAGCGACTCAGGAATATCGACCAGGTGCCTGATCGCGGCCTTCATTCCGTTGACGATGGTAATCGTGTTGCTGTCCCCACCCTGCTTGAAGACCGGCACGTAAACCGAGCGCTGTCCGTCGATGCGAACGATGTTGTATTGCAGTGCACCTGAGTCGATCGCCTTGCCAATGTCGCCTACCAGCACCGATGAGTTGCCCACCGACTTCAGCGGCATCTGGTTCATCGAATTCGCATCGGGAAACTGGCTGTTGGCGTAGATGTTGTAGTCCTTTGAACCGATGCGCACATCGCCGGCCGGCAAAATCAGGTTCGAGCTGTTGACAGACGTCACCACGTCGTTCAGGCTCAGGTTTCGAGCCTCCATCTTCAGCGGATCAACGTAAATCTGGATCTGCCGGTAGGTTCCTCCATATGGCTGCGGCACCGACGCGCCCTGCACATTCGAAATCTGGTTGCGCACTTGGAACTGCGCCAGATCCTTGAGACTGGTCTCGTTCAGTCCCTGACCCTTTAGCGTTACCAGGCACACCGGTTGGGTCGAGGCATCCATGCCCAGCACCACCGGGGGTAACGTTCCCGGCGGCAATCGCCGTAGATCGGCCATGGCCAGGTTGGCAATGTTGCTCAACGCCGCGTTAGGATCGGTGCCTGGCTTGAAATAGATCTTGATCAAGCTCACGCCAGTCAGTGAGCGCGATTCACTGTGGTCGATATTGGCGCCCAAAGTAAAAAAGCGTTCAAAGGTGTTGGTAATGTCGGCTTCAATCTGCTGCGGCGGCATTCCGTTGTAGAACGTCGCGACAACCACCACCGGCATGTCAATTTTGGGAAACAGATCCACCGGCATCTGAGCGATGTTGACCGCTCCCACAAGCGAAACCAGCAGGCAAAGCATGATGATGAAGAAAGGAAATCTGAGCGCAAACTTCGGCATTAGTGCGCGCCTCCGCTAGTCGCTTCCGCTTTCATGTCGATCATGCCGCCCGTCTCCTGCACGGTCTCCGAAGCGGATTCGGTAGTCAGCAACGGGTTCACTTCTTCTTTCTCCTGATACTTGTCCTGACCCCCTATCACCACGCGATCGCCGGGGTTGAGCCCGTTCGTGATCTCGGCCAGCCTCGATCCCTCCAGGCCCACCGCGACGTTGCGAATATGAATGCGGCTGCTGTCATCGAGTACGTAGACCGTTTCCTGCTGCCCATTCAGGACCAGCGCCTCCACAGGAATCGTGACGACATTTGTATCGTGCGCCAACTGCAAAAGCGTATTGGCATACATCCCTGGTGCGATGGAGAGGTCCTTGTTCTCCACATCCACTTCCGTTTCCATAGTCCGCGTTTCAAAGTTCACTTCGCGCGTAAACCGCACGATCTTTCCCGTAAACGATCGTCCAATCGCGTCCACGCGCACCTGCAACTGATCGCCGAGGTGGACGTATTTCACATCGTCCTCGGGCACAGGGATGCGCAGGCGTAGAAGACTGCTCTGCGAAAGCCGCACAATGGGAAGTGTCTGGTCGTTGGAGTTGGTGCCTCCCTGGATCAGCGCACCGGTATCCGCGTATCGCCAGATCACAACCCCGTCCAGCGGCGCCGTCACGTTGGTATAGTTGTGCAGCGCCTCAACGCGCTGATTGTCTGACCGCGCGGCGCCGGTGTGCTCCTGCGCCGCCGCCATCGCCGATTTGGCTGCGTCCACCTGAGCCTCAGACGCGAGATCCTTGGCCTCTGCATCGTCCAATTCCTGTTGTGCAATCAATCCCGGCCGCCCCGCCGCCGCCTGCTTTAGCCGTTCCGACGCTGCGTGCAGAGCCGCGTGCTCCGCCTCGGCCCGGTTAATATCGTGCTGCGCCCGCGTGATCTCCTCCTTGGTCTGCTGCAACTGAAAAACCGTTTGCTCTAACTCCGCCTTCAACTCCGGCACCTCAAGGACCGCAAGCGTCTGCCCTTGGTGAACAATGTCGCCAATATCCACATTGATGCGCGACATGTAACCGCTCACCTTGGGGTGTACATCCACAACCTGGTACGGCTGGAACTGCCCGGCCAAAGTCAGCACATGGGAGATATCGCCCTGCTGCGCCGCGGCGACCTTTGCGGATGGAACCGCTGCAGCCCTGGCATCTGATTTGCTATCCGCCGAGTGGCAGGCAACGATGCTCGCCATAACCGGAAACATCAATCCAGCGGCGAAAATCAAGGAGGCTAGCTTTCGCATGTCTTGAGTACACCTCTTAAATGGAATTCTGTGAATGCTGGGCCTGAACTGGCGTGACATTCCAGCCAGTGGCGAAAATGACACGCGACACCCGGCCAATCGGCCCGAGCGGATGCGTCAATCTAATGTGGAGAGAAACAACTAGGCGAGGATAGGTGGGGGGCGAACGAAGAAGATATCAAATAGGCCGCGACGAAGATGCCACGAATGACTCGTGCGCCGTTCCCTTTGGCCTGATGCTTGTGGGTTTAATATGCTGAGGGCCAGCAAAGGAACAAAGAAGACGGTAGTAGGAACGGTGTAACTAACCCTGGTGGTAGTTTTCGTTCGAACTATGAGGGGGCTCTCCGACGTACCGGATTGCTCATTCCTGGATAGGAGTTTGGCCTGTGGAATCTGATGAGAAGCTGCCTGGGGTGGATCATAAAGTGAAAGTTTGTATTGCAGGCCCCACGCGAAAACGCACACAGCCAATCCCAGGAACGCAAGGATTCCAAAGAGGCTAAATTGACGAGTTGCGCTCCAACGTTGCACTTTCACCTGGATATAGTTCGATTCCTGACCCATTCGGCTGATGCAGTCCGTAACCGCGCCAGCCCGTAAGAGACCCCAAGCTGTTTGATTACATAATGTCACAAATAGGTTGCTCAACTCACCTTTAAAAGCACACCCGGAAGCGGCAAGAATTGCCGCGGGCCTGCCGCTCTCTGAGACTCAGAAGGAGTTCGCCGCAATGATCAGAGTTGGGATTGGTTGCATGAACCGCAGATTCGATGAACCCTGTCATCGCATCGAAAGGCAAATCAAAGCTCAATAAAGATAGCTCCGTCTTCAATCGTGAGTGCTGGGCCCGCGGGGCAGGATGCCAAGAGGATGCGATGCTTGTTGCCGAGGATCAACTCAGTGTTCGTCCCGATATCCATGACCGCGACGAGGCGCTCTTCATGCGCCAGATCGACCTCCAGCAGGGAGTGCGCTGAAAAGGCCGGTTTCGGTTTCAAACTACCTTTAGTTGCACCGAACGTACCGAAAATGGAGGAAAAAGACAAAGCGAACAAAGCCGCTTAAGTCTTTTGGATTGTGCGAGAAAGGATGGTCGGCTGTAGAGGACGATTTTAGGACTTCTATGCTTCAAAGCTGGGAAAAATGGGATGCGGCCCCGTAGTGCATCGCATTGCCGCCGCGGTGCTTCATTTCGTTAAACTCCTGATTTGTAGCCCGATCAATAGGAAACCTCTGCGAACTCGGAAAGGCAGAGCTGTTCAGTACCGGAGAGATCGATTGCTCTGGGCCTGGCAATTTCAGGACCGACCTTGGCGTCCGCGTGTGCTTGTTCTTGTGGCGGAGACGGCCTCCAACCGCAGCAGCATACAGCATGATTCAGATTGTCAACTCTGAGGATCGCGTCAGTGGCCCTTCTGAATCCTGAAAGCTCTGTCTCGCTCCAACCTATCCAGCCCTGATATAGAATCGGGGATGAGCATGGAATTATTCCTCAATTCCGCCTGGGCAGTGATGGCGATGGTCATCGTGATTCTTTGGCTTCGCCTTGAGGGTCGAGCCAAAGCCGAGACGCGCTTGTCCTTGATCGCTCTCGTGATGCTCATCGTCGTCCTGTTTCCGGTGATATCGGTCAGCGATGATTTGTGGTCGCTTCAAAATCCGGCAGAGACCGACAGTTACCAGCGTCGTGATCACCTGGGCTCGTGCCCGCACTCCATATTTCCAGTAATTTCCGCACCGCCAGAGACTGCGCCTGCTGAGCTGCCTTTCGGCTTCCATGGGTTTGTCGCGCCAATCAGTCTCACGGAGCTGGCCGTGGAAAACCCCGCCCTTGCCCCCATCCAGAATCGCCCCCCTCCCTCCGCCTGATCGCTTCTCCTCCTTCGATACAAGTTCTACCTTTTCCCTCTGATCGCCGCTAGAAAACGGCGTAAAGGATACTTATGAAACAGTTATTCCCCACTAGATCTGCCCCGGTGGCAGCAGTTGTGCTTTTTCTTGCGGCTGCATTTTGCCAAGCGCAGCAAAGCCTCACCTGGGAACAGGTGAAGACCAGATTTGAGGCAAACAATCCTGAACTCAAGGCTGACTCCGATAGCGTGGACGAGATGAAGGCTGCCGAGGTGACCGCATTTCTTCGTCCTAACCCCCAGGTCGGTCTGTCCAGTGACGGAATCCAGGTTGCTCCGCATACGACTCCCGGCTTGGGAACGCACTGGCTTCCGTTAACCGGCGCCCAACTCGTTCCCAGCATCAGCTACCTGCACGAGCGCGAGCACAAGCGCGAACTGCGTCTGCAAAGTGCGAAAGAAGGAACACAGATCGCGGGTTCGCAACACGCTGATCTGGAGCGCAACCTCTTATTCGTTTTGCGCACGTCGTTCGTCCAGACGCTGCAAGCCAAGGCGGTCCTGGAATTAGCCACCGCCGACCTTGCCTACTATGACAAGATCATCGAGATCAGTCGAGCCCGCTTCAAAGCCGGAGACATCCCGCACATCGACTTGGTCCGTATCGAACTGCTGCGCGCACAATATGAGGTGGAACTGCAGTCTGCCATTGTCGATCTGCGCACCGCGAAGATCCAGCTACAACAACTCCTCAATGACCGCGCGCCTGTAGAGCAGTTCGACGTGATGGGTCCCTTCGATTTTTCCGATGAGATCAAACCACTGGAAGACTTTCGTCAAATCGCCCTCGACCAGCGGCCCGACCTGCGAGCGGCGCTCGAATCGGTGCAGCAGGCCCAGACCAATCACAAGCTGGCCGTCGCTAATGGGTCGGCCGATCCAACCTTCAGCACGTGGTACTCGTATAACCCCGCATTCAACAACCCCTTTGGCCGCTATACGGTGGGTGCGAGTGTGAATGTCCCACTGCGCGTTTTCGACCGCAACCAGGGCGAGAAACAGCGCACGCAAATCGACATCGATCGCAATCAGAGGCTCACCGATGCCGCACAAGCGCAGGTCTTCGGCGATGTCGACTCCGCCTATGCGCAAATCGTTAGCGGCATTGCACTGCTCAAGCCATACAAAGCGCAATACAAGGGCCAAGCATTGGACGTGCGCGATACCGTTACTTACGCATATGAGCACGGTGGCGCCTCGCTGATGGATTTTCTGAACGCGCAGAGCGAATACCGAGCTGTGCAACTGGCCTATGTACAACTGGTCGGCTCTTATCTGACTGCCGCCGGCCAGCTCAATCTCGCAGTCGGGCGCGAGGTAATTCAGTGATATCAAGAGACTCGTTCAAAAAATATCGCGTTGCCACATTGGCCTGCGCTGTTGCGGCCTCGCTGACCCTGGCTTTTTCCGGCTGTAAAGGCAAACCGGAAGGCAGCGGCGCCCCCCCGCCAGCCCATGTTATTCCGGTTCCCGACATGAACCTGATAACAATCGACAGCAACGACGTCGGCAAATTTCAGCTCATCCCAGCCGAGAGGGTTCAGTTGGCCGGCGTTCTGAATGCCACCGGCGCAATATTTCCCGACATCTCCCGCGAGGTTCCCGTCATCTCAATGGCGAATGGCCGTGTGGTGGACATCAGGGCTCGCATCGATGACAACGTGAAGCGTGGGCAATTGCTGCTGAAGGTGCAAAGTCCGGACATCACCAATGCTTTCGATACTTATCTGAAGGCAGCCAATGACGAACAACTCGCCAACAAGGCCTATCTTCGCAGCCAGGATCTGTTCCAGCACGGCGCCGTTTCACAGGCAATGCTGGAGCAGGCGGAGGACACTGAGAGGAACGCAAAAGCGGACGTGACAGCAGCCGATGAGCAGTTGAAAACACTCGGCGTGGACAAAGACCACCCCAGCAGTGTCGTCAATGTTTATGCTCCGATCAGCGGAGTCATCGTTGCGCAGAATGTGACCAATGCGTCGGCTGCGGGCGTGGGCCTTTCCGGTTCGGCCACTGCCTTCACCATCGCCGACCTCTCCAGAGTCTGGGTCGTGTGCGATGTCTATGAGAACGACATTCCAAAGCTCCAACTCGGCCAGGAAGCGAAAATCACGATCAATGCCTATCCTGGCCACCCGCTCGCGGGCCACGTCAGCGATATCGGCCCAATCCTCGATCCTTCATCGCGAACGGCCAAGGTACGCATCGAGGTTGCCAATCCTGGTTTCCTGAAGTTGGGGATGTTTGCCACGGCTAGCTTCACCAGCCAGATGAAGGAGACACACGCCGCGGTTCCGGCCGAGGCGATTCTTCACCTGCATGACCGAGACTGGGTTTTTGTGCCGGCGGGAGCCAGCCAGTTCAAGCGCACGGAGGTTCACGCTGGCCAGATGCTCAGTGGTAACCGGCAGGAGATTCTATCGGGTCTTGAACCTGGCCAGCAGATCGTGGCCAATGCGTTGCTGCTTGAAGCAGCGGGGAGCCAGTAGATGCTTCGCGCACTCGTTGATTTCGCGCTGAAAAACCGGTGGCTCGTCCTTGGCGGAGTCGTGGTGCTCACTGCGTGGGGCATCGTCTCTTTCCGCAACCTGCCCATCGAGGCCTACCCCGACGTAGCTAACAACTACGTTCAGATCATCACCCAATGGCCAGGCCGCAGCGCCGAGGAAATTGAACGCCAGGTGACCGTGCCGGTTGAGATTCAGATGGCCGGCATTCCCCACCTGACGCATCTGCGCTCCACCACACTTGCCGGCCTGTCCAGCCTCATGCTCATCTTCGATGACGACTCGACCAGCGACATGAATCGCGAGCACGTGCTCGAACGCCTTGGCCAGGTGAACCTTCCCGCTGGCCTCGTTCCGCAGATGGGCACCGACTGGAGCCCAGTCGGCCAGATCTACTGGTACACGCTTGAGAGCACAAACCCCGCCTACGACGTGATGGAGAAGAAGTCGCTCGAAGACTGGACGCTGGAGAAATCGTTCAAGGGCGTCATTGGAGTAGTGGACGTGTCCAGCTTCGGGGGCCCGACCAAGGAATATCAAATCAAGCTCGCCCCTGAAAAGCTGGTCGCATACGGCCTCTCAATCAGTCAGGTGGAGCAACAAGTGGCCGCCAACAACTCCAACGGCGGCGGCAGCTTCATTGAGGAGGGCACGCAGCAGATCAACGTTCAGTCGCTTGGCCTTTACTCGAGCGTATCCGACATCGAGAACACAGTGGTCAAGACAGCAAACGGCACTGCCATCAAGATCAAGGACATTGCGACCGTCGCGCAGGGCCCGAGGATTCGGCTGGGGCAGATTGGCCGTGCCACCCATCTGCCTAATGGAGACATTGTCGACAATCCCGATACCGTCGAAGGTATTGTGTTGCTCCAAAAGGGCGACGACTCTGACCCTGTTCTGCAGGGTATCCATGAAGAAGTGAACAAACTTAACGGCGGCATTCTTCCCAAAGGCGTGAAGATCGCTCCCTTCCTCGATCGCTCCGATCTGGTGAAGTTCACCGTGGAAACCGTTGAACACAACCTGACAGCGGGCGTGGTTCTCGTCTCCATCATTCTCTTTCTCTTTCTGGGTAACGTGCGCGGGGCCATCATTGTTGCGCTCACAATTCCATTCGCCTTGCTATTCGCGGCTATTTGCCTGGATCTAATTCATATTCCCGCGAACCTGCTTTCACTCGGCGCGCTGGATTTCGGTATGGTTGTTGACGGCTCCGTGGTCATGATCGAGAACATCATCCGTCACCTCTCGCTCGAAAATGACACGCGGACTCCCGCGCAGAAGATCCGCGATGCCGCGCATGAGGTGCAGCGACCGGTCTTCTTCGCTCGCGGCATCATCATCGCTTCTTATCTACCCATCTTCACTTTGGAGGCCGTTGAAGGCCGGCTGTTCAAGCCGATGGCATGGACGGTCACGTTTGCATTGATCGGTGCACTAGTCTTTGCCATCCTTGTCGCTCCCGTCATGGGAGGCATCGCCTTCCAGAAAGGAGCAAAAGAGTGGCAGAACCCGATGATGACCTGGCTTACCGATCGTTATCGCACCGCGGTTCGCGCGGCCATTATGCATCGCAACACCACGCTGGGTATCTCGACGGCGCTCTTTATCATCGCCATTTATTTGTCTTTCGGTGGACCGATCGGATCGGAGTTCCTGCCCCATCTCGATGAGGGCTCCATTTGGGTGCGCGGAACACTGCCTCCAAGTGAAGGTCCCACGGCAAGCATTGACTTCGCCAACAAGGCGCGGATTGTGATGGCCTCCTTTCCGGAAGTTACGCAGGTTGTCAGCCAGACCGGGCGGCCCGACGATGGCACGGATACCGCCGGATTTTTCAACACCGAGTATTTTGTCGATTTGAAAAGAAAGGAACAATGGCGCCCCGTCTTCCACCAGAACAAAGAGGCGTTGATCGCCGCCATCGACGAGCAGTTGGAGAAGTTTCCCGGTGTCCTCTGGAACTACTCACAGCCAATCTCGGACAACATGGAAGAGGCTGTATCCGGCGTCAAAGGCGAATTGGCGGTCAAGCTTTACGGTGACAATTTGCGCACGCTGGAGCACACGGCTGAAATCATCCAGGCACAAATGGCCTCGGTCCAGGGCATTGAGGACCTGGGTATCTTCAGGATTGTCGGCCAGCCAAACCTGAACTTCACCGTGGACCGGGATGCCGCTGCGCGGTGGGGCATTAACGTCGCGGATATCCAGGACGCACTTCAAACCGCCATCGGCTCAAGCGCCCTGACCCAGGTTCAACAAGGCGAGGCTCGCTACGATGTGACGCTTCGCTATGACAAGCAGTATCGCGACACACGTGAAGCAATTGAAGACGTGCGCCTGCTGGCGCCTTCAGGCGAACGTGTTTCTCTGGCGCAACTGACGAAGATCACCACCGACGACGGCGCCGAGCAGATCAATCGCGAGGGAGGCGAGCGCTACATCGCCATCAAATACTCAGTTCGCGGGCGCGACTTGGGTTCCACTGTGGAAGAGGCCATCAGCAAGGTGGAACACAACGTGAAACTGCCCTCCGGTTATCACCTTGAGTGGGCCGGCGAATACGCAAGCCAGAAACGCGCCGACAAGCGGATGGCACTCGTCATACCTATCACAGTGCTGGTAATTTTTCTCATCCTCTACACCATGTTCCGGTCCTACAAGTGGTCCATACTGGTCCTGGTGTCGGTCATCATGGCCTCGATCGGTGGACCGCTGGCACTGTTCCTAACGCACACCAACTTCTCGGTGTCCTCGGCCGTCGGATTCCTGGCGCTCTTCGGGGTCTCGGTTGAGACTGGCGTAATCATGATCGAATTCATCAACCAACTGCGATCCCGTCGCAGAGGATCGGAACAGTTCAGCAAGGAAAACATCATCGAGGCTGCGGTCGAAGGTTCAGTCCAGCGTTTGCGTCCGATCATGATGACCATGCTCGTAGCCACGTTGGGCCTGCTGCCTGCGGCTCTATCTCATGCCATCGGTTCGGACTCCCAGCGGCCATTTGCGATTGTCATTGTCGGCGGCCTGATCGCCAACCTGGTGATTGGCGTTTTCTTGATGCCGACCCTTTATGTCTGGATGGCCCGCGACAATGATGTGTTGGGGGAAGTTGACGCGGACTAAGCTATCGAGCAAACAATTCCGTACCGCTATTCGGCAAGATAGTGCGGCCGAAGAGTACGAAAGGCGCAGGATGCAGGAAGGTTCCCAGTTCTGGGAAAAGGCCCGGAAACAATCTGATTGATCATTCTGGCAGTCGTACAACATAGGTACTCAAAAGTCTTAGCGCAAGCCGGCCTCTCAAACGATTCACGAGGTCCTTGGCGGTGTTCCGGGCGGATGACGACCTATCCGTCTCCAACCCTCTGGTCCCGAACCCTACAGATCAAGAATTTAAGTGCTTTTGTCTGGCGTCGCTTAGGGGCGGAACAACCATGCTTTCTGGCAATCAGCTGTACCGAAGTTGTATCGAGATTGTACCGAGGTTCTCGATTCATCGGTCACAAGTGTGTGTGAATCCATCTCGGTCAAAAAGGTGAATATCAACGAATGACCAATGGCTCACCCGGAAGATCTAAGAACACAGATGGATATGACTAAGTAGTCGAAAGCACCCATTTGAAAAACCGCCATTGGGAAAAGTGTATCAGTGGTTCGAATTCCTTTCCGGCTCCCGTTTACGCCCGGAATATTAGCCCTAGCCAATATTGAATTCTGCCTCGCACGTGGTGTCGGTGAACTCTTTCCCTTCCGAAGCGAGGGTGGCATTGTTTGGGCCCGGCTTTTCTTTGATCGTGAGGTCGAATGAATTGAAGACCTCGCCAAGGCTTAGTCTGACAACCGCCGTCCTTGCTCCATTTCGACGGCAGGGCAAAACCCATTGAGTATGTGCCAACCCGAGAGCCGTTTTCCAATCCAAGAATCTGTGACCAGCGCTTAAGACCGTCGAGTCCCACAGTCAATGTGGTTTTACTTGTGGTTGCAGCGACCCCCAAGGTAATCATGCAATGGTTTTGAGGTCACGCATGATTGGCTCAATGTTTGACATGGCCCGTCGTCTCAGTTGAAGAACCGGAAGCGCACGTTATTCGAGTACCCTGCCTTCACTAATATCGGATCCTTCACGTAGTTTCCCCACGATAGCCTCGGGTAGTTCCATAAATTGTCGACGATAAAGCGGACCTTCCCTCTCGTTTGTGGTTTGAGGACCTGGAATGAATCCACGGTCACAAATTGGTCTGCGGCAGGCTTCGTGCCTTCGAGTACGATGATTTTGATGGTGTGCGAACCGTTGGTCAGACCTTCCTTGCTAAACAGAAGTTCGTGCGACATGTCGATGGGAAGCTGATCGCCCTGCTGGGGCCGCGCATACAAGCTCAGTGCCGATGCTTCAAGTTTGCCGTCGATATAAACATCCGCCGTCCCGCCTGATCGATCTCTTGGACCGAACCAGCAGACGGTTGTGCCGGTGAATGTCCGCAATGAGCGGAACTCCGCCGCCATAATAGCTGTAGAACGAACTGGAAAGACGGTATTCGAAGTAGATACCTACTTCAACAAGTTCCTAGTACCGTGTAGGAACCAATCTACGACCGTACTGCAGAGTTGAAAGTAACTTTGCAGCGCGGTGTAGTGCCGATAAGTGGAGATGTTATCGACTGATGGAACTGGCAAAATCAGGAAAGCTGTCGCAAGCGCAGCCAAACCCCATCGTTCGGCATATCGTTGCTAGCAAGACAGAAAGGTCATTGCAAAGATGAACAAAATCGGATTCATTGGTTTAGGAATTATGGGAAAGCCCATGAGCAGGAATCTGATCAAGGCTGGATATCAGCTCGTTATCTATGACATCGATAAGGCACCCATTGAGGAACTGGAGCAGGCGGGGCTGAAGTCGAGAGCATGCAAAGTTGTGGGGTGGCGTAGGCTGTTGGGATGAAATGGACATTGAAGCTGGTTTCTGAGGTGGTTCCGGGCAAGCCCACCGAGTACGAAGTTGCCACAATTGAGCGTATAGAGAAGTTCTCTCCGGCCACCGTGGGATTGATGATAAGCGAGGGCAACGCAATTTTGGCTGGCCTGCAGAAACAGATGGTCACCGCGCAGGTTCAACATCATGGCGCCAGCATTCCCCTGCGGCATGTTTTCATCGGATTTCCGCAACGGTTGGCTTTTCCGTGACCCCGTCTGCTCCCAATCGGCCCGCAAATCAATTCTGCATTTCGACGTTGCCCGAATCATGCTACTTCGCATCTAAATGAACATGAAGCGTACCCTGTTCTTTACCTTAACTTTGGCGCTGCTTACCGCGATCGGCTGCACGCAGGCCCAGCGCAACCCCGACGCAATCCGGCAGGACACAGCCAAAGCCGCCGCTGAAGCCAAACAGGATGCAAAAGCGGTCGTACAGGGGGTGGAAGACGGCCTCAAGACCAAGGGGCAAGTGAATATCAACAACGCCACGCCCGATCAGCTTGAAGCTCTGCCGGGAATCGACGCCGCGCGAGCGCGAAGGATCATAGCCGGCCGGCCTTACCAGAGTTCCGACGATCTGGTAAAGCGGCACCTGGTTGCGAAGGCGGAGTTTGACCGGATTGCGGGGCAGGTGGTGGCGCAGTAGCTATGGCGCTGGGTGCGGAATTCAGGCGCTTGCGATATTCGTTGATCTGGCGCGGCAAGTCATAGAGGTAACGCAGCAGGGAGTCGAGGAAACTGATGATGTCCTTTGCGTCCTGTGAAGTTGCGAGCGGGGGTACTGGAGATTCGGGCTAAGCACATCTGTAACGAGAAGCGCCCTTATCGACACGAAAATTCCTGGATTGTCGCCAATTCGGACAGAACCCCCTTTTTGCCGGGTAATGTCCGGTTTGTTTGAATGCTAAGTCGGTGAGGAACACGGGGTACTACAAGAAGCTGAACTCAGCGGGCGCTGATTCAGAGAACAACCACAGAGGCTCCTCAGAGACGATCTGTATTACATCGGACACCGAGCCTATTTGTCATCCCCAATCAATAGCCATTTGATCGTCTTCCCGAACCGCTTGGCAATCCTGAAGAGGATGTGGCGCCGGGGTACCTTCAGCCGCATTCGATGCCTTGACAAAGCCTTGGTCCTTATCAAGGGCCGCCAGCCGATGCGATCTCAATAACCCCAGTCGTGAAGCTTCGGAGTTGCATCCAAGGATGCATGAGCATGAGAGCCTCCTACCGTTCCAGTCAAATGCGGATAAGTCGCCGGCTCGTCTCGCTCAGTACCCTCGCCGTTGGCATCGTGCTCGGTTTCTTGTTGCTCTCGGCTTTTGCTCACGTCGCGCAAACCGGATTATGGAGCCGCTTCGCCGGTTACGTGACCGGTCGCAGCACCAGCATCGACGTCTCCTCCACTGCGGTCGTTGAGAAGATTCGTCAACTGTCGCGCCTGGAAACGGTTGTTTATTCGCTCGATAAAATCGTGGAGGGCGACCGCCAGAGCGCCTACTTGCCAGACTTCCTGGTTGGCGATAAGCTTCTTCTGGTCGCCCACGGAGAGGTGATCGCCGGCGTGGATCTGGGCCAGCTCAAGACGGGCGATGTTTTCGTGAAGGGCGATGCCGTACACGTTCGACTGCCCGCGCCGCAGGTGCTTACCACGCGCATCGATAACGGGCGCACAAAAATCTATTCCCGGACGACCGGCCTGCTTGTCGAGGCGGATCTGAACCTCGAATCCCAAGTACGCCTGGCCGCCGAGCAGCAGATTACCCAGGCCGCGCTCTCCGACGGCATTCTCGACAAAGCGCGGCAGAACGCCCGGACCAGCGTCACCGCTCTGCTCTATGGATTGGGCTTCCACACAGTAGATGTGCAGTAGAACATGTCCCAAAAACGCGTGGTGCAGCCTAAATCTTCCAGAGCTTTGGCCCTGGCAAAATGGAGACTTCGACCACGTGGAGGCGACCGCAGGTGCACTGGCCCCGAGGGTTGGCAAGGAATATGGAAATTCTAGGTATAACCTTCTGCCCGGTTGGGGCGAGAAAAACCCCGTAAGGCAAGAAAGTGAGAGGATAAGGACACGACTATGCTTGTATGCGCTCATTGCCGGCGTGAAACTCATGAAAATAGCAGATTCTGCTCAGTCTGTGGCAAACCCGTTAGCTCTGCTACGCAAATGCAAAAAATGCAAAGCCACCAAGTATCCACCTATCCATTGCCTTACGACCGCGCCGCCGTTTCCGCAGGAGGTTTTGGTCAGGTCTTCGGCCTTGACCCGCGGGTTGTATTCCTAACCACGGTTGTTGATACGATGCTTTTCGGCGGACAATTCATAACTCTGGGCACGAGCTCGCTACTCTCCGTGCCGGTGGGGATCGTTCTTGGCGTCATAACTTATAAAGCTCAGAGACATTGGTATCGGGACGATCGAGAGTCTGCCATTATAAAAGGACTCATTGTAGCCCTGTTGACGGCCATCCCGACAAGCCTGCCTGGATTTCTTACCGTCCCATCAGGAATCATAGGTCTAGTCCATATTCTCCGCAGGAAAAGAAGAGACAGTTCTCTCGTAATTGATAGGCGAG
>OBLW0100002054.1_pt1 | contig 16424 bp, 13 predicted proteins | sample 1520161 | NCBI WGS metagenome assembly OBLW01 (sample SAMEA3539309, study PRJEB22396) | soil metagenome | biome: tundra; feature: field; material: soil | place: USA | collected 2010-05 | depth 0.15 m | reverse complement strand
AGCCGGAGACCTTCGTCTGTGACATCGAGGACGGCCAGGTCGGTGATGATGCGGTGGACGACACGCTCCCCCGTGAGCGGCAAGGAGCATTCCTTGACGATCTTGAAGTCTCCGTTCTTGGCGACGTGCTCCATCAGGATGATGACCCTTCGCGCGCCGTGCACGAGGTCCATGGCTCCGCCCATGCCCTTGACCATCTTGCCGGGGATCGTCCAGTTGGCGAGGTCGCCGGTTGCCGAGACCTGCATGGCGCCAAGAATCGCGGCGTCGATCTTGCCGGAGCGGATCATCCCGAAGCTCGCGGCCGAGTCGAAGTAGCTGGCACCGGCTAGGACGGTCACGGTCTCCTTGCCGGCGTTGATCAGGTCCGGGTCCTGGTCCCCCTCATAGGGGTACGGACCGGTGCCCAGGATGCCGTTCTCGGACTGCAGGACCAGCTCGATGTCGGCCTCCAGGAAGCTCGGGACGAGAGTCGGCAGTCCGATACCGAGGTTGACGTAGTCCCCGCCACTGAGCTCGCGGGCAGCCCGGGCGGCCATCTGCTCTCTGTTCAGCGCCATGCTCACTGCCCTGCCATCGCGAGCTGTTGCGGCCGGGTGGTCAGCCGCTCGATCCCTTTGTCCACGGCCTGCACGCGGGTCAGCGGCACGACGCGGTCGATGTACACCCCTGGCAGGTGGATCGCGTCCGGGTCGAGCTCGCCGGGCTCAACCAGGTACTCCACCTCGGCGATGGCGATCTTGGCGGACATGGCGCAGACCGGGTTGAAGTTGCGAGCCGCCTTGCGGAAGACCAGGTTGCCGTGCCGGTCGCCCTTCCAGGCCCGCACGAGGGCGAAGTCGACGCGCAGCGCTCGCTCGAGCAGGTAGGTCCTGCCGTCGAACTCCGACGTCAGCTTCGCCGGGGACGCGATGGCGACCGAGCCGTCCTGCCCGTACCGCCAGGGCAAACCTCCGGTCGCGACCTGGGTTCCCATCCCGGTCACCGTGTAGAACGCCGGCATGCCGACGCCGGCGGCCCGCAGCCGCTCGGCCAGGGTGCCCTGAGGGGTGAGCTCCACCTCGAGCTCACCGCTGAGGTACTGGTGGGCGAACTCCTTGTTCTCGCCAACATAGGAGGCGACGACCCGGCGAACCTGTCTGTTCTCCAGCAGCTTCCCGAGCCCTACTCCGTCGGTTCCGCAGTTGTTGGAGATGATCTCCAGGTCGGTGATCCCACGTTCGACCAGGGCGTCGATAAGGGCCGTGGGGATGCCGCAGATCCCAAAGCCACCGCAGGCGATGACCGCACCCGCAGGGATATCCGCAACGGCCTGCGCCGCGGTGTCAACCACCTTGTCCAAGCTCGTCCGCTTCGTCATCGTCAGCGCACCCCCAGAGCGTGGACATACTGGTCGATCTCGCCCAGGACCGCTGGGCTCACCCGTGCCCAGGTGGCGGTCGGGCGACCCTTCTCCAGAACGTTCAGCGCGCCTCTGTGAGTGGCTTCATAGCCGCCCGTGTCATGGTGAAGAACATCTGTGCGGCTAATCTGAGATGCATCGACAAGCTTCATGGTCATCCTTTGAGTTGGCATCCGGCGGTTCCTGGTGGACCTGATCCCCACGGTCCGTGTTTGTTCTTCTCAGACCAGCTTTGCCAGCTGTGACAGCACCGTCTCGGGCACCGCGTTGGCTGGGATCTCACCGAACAAGAAGTCGCCCGCGGACGCGCTGGCCACGTCGGACAGCCAGTAGTCCTGCGGCACCAAAGCCCCGGTCGCAGCGGAGCCGAGGATGTCCACCCCGTCGCGCGTGCGCCGCGCGAGCGCCCACCGGTAGTTGTTGGTGACGTTGGAGACCGGTGCGTACACCGAGCTGTCCACCACCGACATGAGGTCCGGGCCCGGCCAGCGCTCGTCGAGCAGGATCATCGACACCGGCAGCATCGACAGGCGCCGCAGCCAGCCGGCAATGTGCATCGCCGCGTTCTCGGCGTCGTCGACGGTCAGGTCGGCAATGTCGCCGGCGCCGGCCAGCTGGTGGGTCAGCGCCAGCCAGAGCATCGGCGAGGGGATCTGCAGCACCAGTGGGGCCGCTGAGGTCTTGGACACTGCGGTGGAAAGCTCCAGAGCCATGGAGGCAGTGGTCTCGTTCGCCAGCATGGTCTTCAGTGCGAACCCGGTGCGCGACTTCGCGGCCATCGCTGCCCGCAGGCCGTCGTTGGTGGTGACGGCGTTGGCGTAAAGCGAACCCAGGTCGAGCAGCGCCACGTCCGGTTTGAGCAGTCCCTGAGCTGCTCCGAAGAAGTTCGAGTAGGCCGTGGGCTGCTGCCATGGGACGTCGCGGCCTTGAAGGAACACCGACTGCGCGTACTCATGAAAATCGAGCAGCACTGCCCGGGTCCGGCCCGTGTGCGGGGCGGTGATCACTTCTTGCAGAGAGATTGACATGAGAGTCCTTCCAGATGGGTCTAGGGGCGATCAGGGATGGTGCTCCCCGTCCGAGCGACGGTGATCGGACGGGGAACACGGCAAGAGGGTGCAACCAGCGGGCAGGTCAGGACTTATGCGTGACCTCTTCGCCGTACTTCTGTTCGAGCTCGAGTACCCGGGCCTTCAGCTGGGCGATCTTCAGCACCCGGCGATCCGGCACCATGATGAGCGGCAGCTCACTGAGCTTTGCCTTCACCCGCTCGGGTTCCATCTTTCCCCAGTGGGTGGCGATCAGCTCCTCGTCGTTGTCCTGGCCCCAGGAGCCGTAGTAGAGAAGCTCCTTGGGCGGCTCGGGCTTGACGAACTGCTTGACGAACTCGTGGTACGGCGTGCCGCGAGCAATACGATCCTGACGGTTCTTGTCCCGCAGCGACTTCGTGGCATCCTCGTCAACGACGTAGGTCTGCGGGGTCCAGACGACCCCGTAGATGTCGGTGGCCACCTGGGCAGAGATGCGGTTCAGCTGGAGGTCGTCGACCACCATCTCGGGGTCACGTTCCAGGACATCTCCGTAGCCGCCACCTGAGCCCTGGGCGATCATGTACAGCTCACCCTGTTTGGCGACGTCGAACTGAAGGCCCATGTGAGCCGTCTCGTAGATGCCATCCTCATACGGCTGGTCGTTCATCACGCGTTCCATCGACAGGTCGAACTTGGAGGGGTCCGCCCTGACGATGTCGTAGATGTTGATGCCCTTGACCGTGGCCAGCGGGTAGACCGGGCAGCCGTAGCCGCCGAACAGCCCGGCGACCGGGGAGAACTTCGACCCGGACGTCACGGTCATGAAACCCCAGTTCGGGGTGCCGCGGGACGCCACGACCATCTCGTAGCCCATGCCGCCGCGGAACTTGCCGAAACCCTGGTTGTCACGTACGAGCCTCTTGCTCACCAGCTGCAGGAACGGCACTTCCTCCTCCATGACCTCCTGCTCACCGATATCGGCCATGGCACAGAACAACGGGGCTATGGCGTCCTCGCCATCGCGGAACGCCTTGGCGCCACCGCCCGCGCCGTTCAGGTCGGCGCACAGGTTGCCCACCTGCTCGCCGTTCTGCGTCGTGCCGCCCCAGAGAAAGTCGTTGATCTGGTTGAACCACGGCGCGACCACGTTGGAGTACTTGTGCGCCGACGAGAACTGCATCTTGGCGAAAGCTGACTGCAGCGCGGTGAAGGCACGGAACGAGGCCTGCAGTGACTGACCGACGGGGGCGTCATAACCGGCGTCCGCCCAGCTGTGCTCCTCGGTGATGACTTCGAAGGGTGACAGGGCTCCGGTACTTCGCGGAAGATCCGGCCACCAGTAGGACAGGATCGCCTGGGCCATGAAGGACTTGGTGGACGCCAGCGGAGAGTTGATGGCCCGGTTCAGGATCTCCGGACCGGTGCCGGTCAGGTCGACGATCACCCTGTCGCCCTTGATGGTGATCTTGCAGGCGAACTTGATGAGGATGTTCTCCTTCAGCGTCGAGTCCACGAACTGGTTGAACGTCACCGTGCCGTCCGGCATCTCCTTGATTCGGCGGCGAACCTCGGTCTCGACATCTTCGACGGTCACCCGCAAAGAGGCGACGAACGTCTCCTGACCGACCTCGTCGATGAGGCGGTCGACCGTGTCCATCACCCGGCGAACCGCACCCATCTTGACCTTGATGTCGGCCAGCATGAGCTTCGGGTCGCGGGTCGAGTGCTGCAGGAAGGTCAGCAGGTCGCGGCGCAGGTGCCCGCCCTCCACAATCTTGATCGGGGAGGCTCGCAGCCCGTCGTCGAAGGGGGTCTCCGAGCCGGACGGCATACCGCCGGGCTCACATGCCCCGTTCTCACCCTCGTGGATGGTCGCCCCGACCCACGCGATGATCTCGCCGTCACGCATGACCGGCACCAGCATCGACTGGTCGGTGTTGTGGACCATGCCGAAGCGGGAGTCGTTGTGGAAGAAGCCGTCACCGGGGTTGATGCCGACGGTCGGCTCGTTCTTCCAGTTCTTCATGATGTATCGGATCGGGTGGTGCAGAACCGCCGAGAAGGCGATCACGCCACGGTTGGACAGATAGCAGACATCGCCCTCTGCGGTGTAGACCGCCACCGACAGGTCGGCCCACTTGGCCCCCGGGGCCGCGCCCATGCTCTCGCACATCTCGAACGCCTCGTCCAGGGAACCGGCCAGCCGTTTGCGGATGCGGTCGATCTCCAGGACGTTGATGCCGTTGGTGATGCACTCCTGCTCGTACTCGGTTCGCGCCATGATCTCGTGATGGCGCATGATCGCCGGATCCGGTCCGAGGAACAACGTGGTCTCGTCCATGAACTTGTCGACCCACTGCTGTTCCTGCTCTGACAGAAGCTGCGAAGTCTGGTCGCTTCCATCACGTACGTCTGTGTCTTGGGTAACCGTCATCTGTCTCAATCTCCTTTTGTCTCAGCTACAGGAAGTGGTTGTCGTGAACTCAGTCGCTGAGTAGCCACACGGCACCTTGGACGGTTGGTTCGAGCCGCCAGCCTGGCTCGACCAGGTAGGTGGTGTTCTCGGTGGTGACGATGGCCGGGCCCGCTATGACGTGTGTGTGCCTCAATGCCTCTGCGTCGTAGACGGGCGTATCAATCGGCTCGTCAGCACTGGTGAAGTGAACCTTGCGGCGGCTGACCGGCTCGGGCGCGGTCTTGACTCCGCCGGCAACAACGGAGTCGAACTTGACGACCTCACCATCGATGAAGGACGCGACGCGAATGGTCTGGACACGAATTCCGGCTTCGGGTGCCTGCGTGCCCTCTCCGTAACGCCCGCCGAAGATCTCGGAGAAGGTCTTGATCAGGTGCAGGACATCGGCCACGCCGTCGACCCGGTTGATGTCGAAAGCGACAGCGGTGGTGACGAGCTGGTTGCCGTAGCGCATGTCCATCTCGAGCCGGTACTTGACGTCGGCCCGGTCGTAGCCCTGGCGGACAAGGTCCTCGGCGCCCTTGACCTCGAGCTCCTTGATGTAGGAGTTCATCGCCGGGTACTCGTTGTACAGGCTGCGGTTGAGCGCGTCGTACAGCACGACGCGGGCGCTGCGTTCATGGATGTGAAGGGGCTGCATGTTCCCGGCGCCGAGGGCGGAGAACACCGAGGCGAAGGGAGGGAACAGGATCTTGCGGATTCCGGCGCTGGCGGCGATCCCGCAGGCGTGCAGCGGGCCGTTGCCTCCGTAGGCGAGCATCGTGTAGTCCTCGATCAGGCCCCCGCGCGAACGCAGCTCCTTCTCGATCCCGATGGCCATCTGCTCGTCCACGGTGGCCTTGATGACCTTGGCAACCTCGACAGGCTCCAGGTCGAGCTCATCGCACAGCGTCTCCTCCATCGCGTAGAGCGACCGCTTCTTGTTGAGCGCGATATGGCCGTTGGCGTAGTTCTGCGGGTCGAGGTAGCCAAGTACCAGGTCGGCGTCGGTCACCGTCGGGTCCAGGCCACCACGGTCGTAGCAGGCAGGACCCGGATCGGATCCCGCGGACTCCGGTCCGATCTGGATGGAATGGTGAATGCGGTTGAAGCCGGCAATGGAACCGCCACCGGCCCCCAGGGTGTTCAGGTGGATCATCGGCGCCGACACCATCCACCGCCCGATCGTCGGCTGGAAGTCGTAGTGTCTGACCCCGCCCTCGGGCACCAGCCCGATGTCGAACGACGTGCCTCCCATGTCCATGGAGACGACATCACCCAGGCCGGTTGACTCCGAGAGGTGCTGTGCCGCGCCGACGCCGGCGATCGGTCCCGAGTGGATGGTCTGCAGGGCATCGGTGGAGTTGGACTGCGCCATCCCGCCGGAGTTGTGGATGACCAGCATCGGCTTGGTGTAGCCCGAGTCCCGCAGGTTGCTGGACAGCTGGTTCAGCGCGTGGAACATCGTCGCGTGCAGGAAGGCATCCACGATGGTGGCCGTGGCGCGCACATACTCGCCCTTGCGACCGGACACCTGGCTGCTCAGCAGCACCGGGATGGAGCCCAGCTCGTGAGTGGGGTACTCGTCCAGGATGATCTCCAGGACTCGTTCCTCATGGACCGAGTTCTCGGTGGCGTTGGTCAGCGCCACGACGATCGCCTCGGCGCCCTCGTCGACGAGCTCACGAACCTGTTGGCGCACGTCGTCGTACATGACGGGCACCAGCACCTCGCCCACAGAGTCGATCCGTTCCTTGATCGAGCGGATCAGCTTGCGCGGCACCAGTGGCTCCGGTCGCTGGGCGTTGGGCATGTCGCCCTGCCTGACGGTGTCCAGCCCCTCGCCGTACCCACGCCCGCGGGAGAGCGGGATCGTGTCCTCAAAACCGTGGGTCACCAGAGCCGCGATCCGAGGGCCCTTGCCCTCAATCAGGGCGTTGGTTCCCAAGGTGGTGGCGTAGCGGACCGAGTCCACCTCGCGCAGTGCCGTATCGCGATCCACCCCGGCCTTCTCGCAGGCACGATCCAGGGCCTCGTTGAATCCGAGCGCGAGGTTGTGGTGGGTCGTGAGCGCCTTGGACTCGATATAGAGATCGTCCCAGACGAAGAAACAGTCACTGAATGTGCCGCCGATGTCAACGGAGATGCGTTTCATGGTCACATGCCTCTCTGCTAGATATGGCGGTTAGTTGTCGGCAGCGGAACGGGAGTGGCTGCTGGCCGTCTCGAACCTGGCAGTGAAGTCGGTGACCGCGTTCTCGCCAGGCCCGTAGTTGACGACGACCTCAGCGTTGTCTCCGCTGGCGTTCCACTTCTCGCGAAGCGAGTCGATGTCCCAGATCATGTCCACGGTCGGAGGGTGGCCCGGCGGAAGGTACTCGGCTTCGATCTGGGTACCGCACCGCGGGCAGTAGAACTCCAAGATGCGGCAGAAGGTGGGGTCCGGAGAGAACGTGAACTCGTACTTCTGCGGGTCCAGGATCGGCGGGTGGATCTCTTCGGGATTACGGTCGTAGACCAGCGTCCCCTCCTTGTAGTTGCCGCGGGCGTCGCCGAGGTCCTGGCCGCATATTCTGCACAGCCACCTTTCGGAGTCGAGATCGATGAACAGGTACTCCGTCATGGGAACGCGCATGGTGCCACTACCTTTCGCTGAGATGATCTAGAAGATTCATGGGGAGCTGCTACTTCGCGTCGGTGAGAAGCAGGTCTCCTGCCGCTGAGACATCCAAGGTCCAGCCGCTGGGAACCCTCGCGGTGAAGAAGGGGCCCTCGACGATGGCCGGTCCCGATGCCGTCGCGCCGGGCTGCTGACCCTCGAGCAGGTAGACCGAGATGGTGTCGATCTGCGTTGCGGACGAACGGACTTCACGGGTCCCGGACGCCACGGCGGGGCTCTTGTGCGTGGGCGAGCCACCCTCGATGACGGGGTGCGGCAAGCTGAACGTCGCCTTGAGGCAGAGGGTCACGCTCTGCCCTTCTTTCGGCGAGGGGACCAGGCCGTCGTAGTAGGCCGTCTCCACCGAGGACCAGCCGTCCGCGTTCTCGGTGACCAGCTTCCAGTCGACCTGGCACTCGCTGAGCTCGTGGCCCTCCTGGAACATGTCTCGCGAGGCGTTTGACTCCATCGCCGCCTTCGCCTCTTCGAGCCCTTGGTGGTCCATGCCCGTGATGTTGGTTTCGTAGGTCTGAGCGATGTCCGAGAAGCTGATCCCGAAGGCCGAGAAGACGGCAGCAAGCTTGGGTACCAGGACGTGACGAACGCCGGCGATCCGTGCCGCACTGCAGGCACTCATCGGTCCGCCACCACCAAAGGCAGCAACCGTCGTCGCCTCGGGGTCCACGACGAAGTCAGTGAACGCACCGGCCATCTTCTGCGAGTAGGTGCTCTCCATCTGGACCAGTGCCTCCTGCAGGCTGATCCCGAGGGGCTCGGCAATGGTCTTGGTGATGACCGCTCGTGACCGCTCGGCGTCCAGGAACATCTCGCCGTTGAGGTAGGTCGCCGGATCCAGCACCCCGAGCAGCAGGTTCACGTCCGTGATGGTTGCCCGAGTTCCGCCGAAGCCGAAGCATGCGGGCCCGGGAGCAGCGCCGACACTTTCTGGACCGACGGTGATCTGGCCACCGCGCACCGCGATGATGGAGCTGCCGCCGACCCCGCTGGAGTGAACGTTGCTCATCTCGTACGAGATGGGCACTCCCTTGACCGAACCGTGGCGGTCCGTGGCGATCGTCTCGTTGATCACCGCGCCAACGTCGGTGGTGGTACCACCCACGTCGATCATCAGGACGTGCTCGAGGCCGTAGGCCTGCGCCAGCGCACGGGTGCCTTCCAGGCCTCCGCGTGGTCCGGATGAGTACGTCTTCAGTGCCACGGACTTGGCCACCCGGCTCGACGCGCCGTCGTTGCGGTAGATCAGCAGTGGGTTCTTGATCTTGTGCGCGCGCAGGCGGTCCTCGGCGTTGTAGAGGAATCGTTCAACGGTCGGGTGCAGGTAGGAGTTGAGGATCCCTGACCAGATCTGACGAGAACGCACGGTGTCGGTGGCGAACTCCCAGGAGAACAGGACCGGAACCGAGCCCAGCAGATGACGCGGGAAGTTCTTGAGCATCGCCCGCTTGTACAGGTGCTCCCGCTCCAGGCTCGCCGCCGCCACGATCAGGCGCTCGGCTCCGGCCGTGGTCAGGCGGTTGATCTCGGCTACCAGGGCGGTGCGCAGCTCATCGTCGGTGCCTTCCCTGGGCACCAGGGCCAGACGGCCACCGATCAGGTCGTCGAAGAGCAGCGCAGACTCCTGCGTGGCGCGCAGCTCGTCGACCAGCTGCGGGTCGTCGGTGATCAGCCCGATGAGCGGACCGTTGCGTTCGATCAGCGCATTGGTGCCCTGGGTGGAGGAGTAGCGGATGTGACGGGTCGAGTGCAGCAGCTTGGCGAGGTTTGCCTGCCCGTACAGCTCTGCGGAGGCCTTGGTCATGCCGTCGAACAGGCACTGTGACAGGTCGACCGGGGTCGTGAGCGTCTTGGTGAAGGTGAAGTCTGTGCCACTGCCGACGACGATGTCAGTGAGAGTCCCACCGTTGTCAATATTGATCAGACGCTCCATGATTGTCCCTTTTCGTTTGGGTGTGAGGCGAGCTGGCTGTCTGGGGGGCTGCAGGCGGCTGCAGCAGATGCCAACAGTGCCGGCAGTCCCATGGGTGTGACCTGTCCCATATTTGGACAGGGGTCCTGAAGGTGCCTCAAGCGGTGAGGTGGCCACTGCGACCTGGGGTAGCAGTGAGGCAGAGCGCGGGCGTGCACCCTGTTCGGGCATGAGACGTGTCTCACATTCGGACACCCTCAAATCGGCCCAAAACCCGGGCCGGCCTTCCGTGATGGTCGGTCGCGATGCATCCTTGGGTGACCAGTCGAAGAGAGAAGGACCCACCATGGTCGACGTCGCAGCCCGACGCCAGCGCATCACCGCCGCGCGCGCGGGATTCCTGGCCACCGGGTCCGCGCGGGAGCTCGACGTCCCCACGGCCGTCACCGCGTCCTGGCAGCGCTCGCGCATCGCCGGCGTTGACGCATCGACATCCGAGGCCTCGTTCCACTCCGACCTGGACATCTCGTCGCGGCTGGTCCGCTGCTCACGGCCGATCATTGACCGGTTGAGCGAGGAGACCGCGAACATCCCGCTGAGCATCGCGGTGACCGACGGCAAGGCACGGTTGCTCACCCGCGTGGACAACTCCCGCACGATCGGGCTGCTGCTGGACAAGGTCTCGTTCGCGCCGGGGTTCGACTACGGCGAGGCGGACATGGGAACCAACGGGGTGGGGACCGTCTTCGAGTCCGGGCAACCGATCCAGATCGTGGGACCGGAGCACTTTCATGAGCTCCTGCAACCCTTCGCCTGCTCCGGCACCCCGATCCGGGACCCGCTCAGCGGCCGCATCGAAGGGGTTCTGGACATCAGCTGCCTGGTGGAGCACTCCAGCCCGCTGATGCACTCGCTGGTGCGCTCCGCCGCCCATGACATCGAGCGCAACCTGCTGATTGACCGCAGCCAGTGCCAGCAGGCGCTGTTCGAGACGTTCATCCGCGCCGACGCACGGAGCCGAGGTGGCGTCATGGCCGTCGGCGGCACCGTCGTGATGGCCAACACGGTGGCCCAGGGTCTGCTGACGCCGATGGAGCGGGCAACGATCCAAGACCATGCCCGCTACCTGATGACCCGCCACGACCGCACCGTGGACGAGCTCGAGCTGAGCACCGGCAAGGTGATCCGGATCAAGGGCACCCGCATCGTGGTGGGGACCGACGTGGCCGGCATGGTCCTGGAGATCACGCTGGTCTCTGAGGCCGCGAGCACGACGAGCCAGGTTGTCGCAGACCGGCCAGTGCCCAAGCTGGCCCTGGGCAGCGGCGCCGACCTCAACCTGCCACTGCTGCTGACCGCCTCCACGCTGAGCGGCAGCGGTGCCTCACCGCTGTGGAAGCGCGCCTGCACCGACATCGCCGCCGCCTCATCCAGCCACGACGCCTTCCTGGTCATGGGAGAGACCGGGACGGGCAAGTTCTCGCTCATCGCCGAGATCTACCACCGGGTCAACCCGGGCGGTCGAAGCCTGCTCATCGATGCTGTCGACATCTCCCCGCACTTCTACGACGACGCCGAAGCCGCCCTCGAGGCGAACACCCAGCCCACCTTGTACATCTTCAGGAACATCGACGCGCTGTCCACCGACGGAGTCGAGGAGCTCAACAAGTTCCTGCTGGCACTGGCCGACAGCGATCGGGACGTGTATCTGGCCGCCACGCTCTCGGACGCCAACCTGGACTCGGACCTGCCGTTCCGTGACCTCCTGGTCCACTTCCAGCGGGCTGTGACGGTGCCGCCGCTTCGCCACCGAACCGAGGACATGGCCACTGTGGTGTCCCAGGTGCTGAACCAGATCTCCCGGGGACGTCCGACCAGCGTCGGGCCCGCTGCCATGCGCGTCATCTCCCGGTACTCCTGGCCACGCAACATCACCCAGCTCGAGGAGGCTTTGGCCGCGGCCCTGCTCCGGCGTCCGGTCGGAGACATCCAGCCCGAGGACCTGCCCGGCTACTGTCACGACTCGGCCCGACGCCAGCTCAGCGGGATGGAGGCCGTCGAGCGCGACGCCATCGTGAAGGCTCTGCGCGACGCGAGCGGAAACCGGGTCCAGGCCGCCGCGACGCTGGGGATCGCGCGCTCGTCCTTGTACCGAAAGCTCAAGAGCTTCGGCATCTCCACGATCTAGGCAGCCCCTGGTCGGGCCTGCCCCGCAGGTGAGGTGAGGCATACCAAACCCTGACATGGGTCATCGCCCAAACCGATTCTGGAGACTCAGCGTCCCAGTAGCGGTGTCTCAGAGATGACGCTACAAGGCGATGCGAGTCAACCATCGGTGAACCCTGCCGGGTTGCCGGCCGGGTTGCGCCCAGATCCCGAGCTGCACGCACGGGCTGAGTCAGGGCAGGAGAACGGTCATGTCCGAAACCACCAGAGCCACGTGCGCCAACCGCTTGCAGGAGCTGTCGCCGCGAACGGAACCACGGACGGCAGGTCGCCCCAAGCCGTGGTGCCTCCCCCCATCTCGATCTCTGAGGCACTGCGGTCAGGGGACCCGCCCAGGCGCCCGCCACGAGCGGTCGCATGTCCAGCACCACGCACGGGCTGTCGCCTGCCCTGGTGACCTCGACTCATCCGGGCAGCCCTGGCTGCGCGGATGAGTCGCGCCGGGCGCCGGCCAGGGCACGGGTCCACCAGTCGAGGTCGGCGGCGAGCATCTTCAGCCTGGGCTCCAAAGGTGCGAACACACTGGTGTCGAACGGGTCGCCCGCCGCCCTGGCCGGGCGCAGGATGTCGGGCAGGATATGCACCGCGTGGCGCAGGGGCGCCATCTCGAACTCGACGGCAACCTGCCGCAGCTGCTCGATGGCGCGGGCCCCGCCGACGTTGCCCCAGCCGACGAAGGCGATGGGTTTGCGCCCCCACTCCACGAACGTGTGGTCCATCGCGTTCTTCAGCACGGCCGGGTAGCCGTGGTTGTACTCGGCAGTCAGGACCACGAACCCGTCCGCCTCGTCAAGCTTGCGGCCAAGGCGCGCGATGTCGCGGTTGGGGTAGTCACGCAGGGTGCGCGCCGGCGGTTCCTGGTCGAAGAACGGCAGCGGGTAGTCCCGCAGGTCCACAAGCTCGACTTCGAAGGGGCCGTATGCGGTGAGGTACTCCAGCACCCACGTCGCGACCCGCTCACTGAACCGGCCCGCTCTGGTGCTCCCCATGATGACCTGGATCCTTGTCAACACGTCTCCCTTCTCTGGTGCAGCCGCTGGAGCGCCGTGTACATGGCGCGCGGGGTCGGCGGTGGTGGTAGGGGTTGGGCGACCTCGGCGGCGCAGGCCTGCAGCAGGTAGGCGACCAGCCGCGGCGAGGTCGCCGCGGCGGCGCTGCCGGTCGCGTTGATGACACCGGCGTTGGCCATCAGCATCATGACCAGGTCCTCGGCCGCGAAGTCGGGCCGCAGTCCTCCCACCGCCTTGGCGCGCGCGATCAGCTGGGCGAAGGCGCGGAAGGCACGGTCGCGCTCAGCCTCGAACCAGGGGTCGTTGGGGAAGATTCGGGTGAGCACATCGGTGAAGCCGCGGTCATACGCCTGCATGGCACAGACCTTCTGGACGTACCCGCAGAAGCCCAGCCAGGGGTCGGGGTCCGCGGCTGCCACGTCGATGGCCCTGGTGTAGTCGGACATCGTGGCGGCGAATGTGGCGGTGATCAGGTCATCCCTGGCGGGAAACCGGCGGAACAAGGTTGCGATCCCGACTCCGGCGCGCCGCGCGACCACTGCCATCGGCGCCCCCAGCCCCTGCTCGGCAAAGACCTCATGGGCCGCCGCGACGAGGGCAGCGCGGTTCCTCTGCGCGTCGCAGCGCAGAGCCGCGCCACAGACGCTGCTGCGCGCCCTGGCACCTGCTTTCGCGCTCGAAGCGGTCATCGCACCATCCTAGGTCACAAGTGGAATAGGAGCTCCACTTGCCCTGTTAGCCTCTGACGTCAACATCTGGAAGCCGCCCTCCATTTCGTCAAGGAGCCCACGATGAGCCTGGTCCTGTGGATCCTGCAGGTGGTGCTCGCCGCGATGTTCGCCATGGCAGGGTTCACGAAGCTGACCCAGCCCCGAGTGAAGCTGGCCTGGCGGCTCCCGTGGGTGGAGGGTTTCTCCCCCGCTACCGCCGCGCTCATCGGCACCCTCGAGCTCGCTGCGGCGCTGGCACTGATCCTGCCCGCCTCGACCGGCATCATCCCCGCGCTGACCCCACTGGCCGCCACAGGGCTGGTCGTGCTGATGGTCCTGGCCGCGACCACCCATGGGCGCCGCAGGGAGCCCGCCGCGATCGCCGTGGACGCCGTACTTCTGACCCCGGCGAGCATGGCCGCCCGGGGACGCTTCGGCCCATACCCCTGCTGAGCACCATCACCGCTGCCAGCCATCCACATCTGACCAAGGAGTAACCCATGCGTGCATTTGCCTTCACCGAGTTCGGCGCCGCTGCGCAAGTCCACGACCTTGATGTCCCAGAACCCGGGCAGGGAGAGGTGCGTGTGCGCGTGCGTGCAGCCTCGGTGAACGGGTTCGACCTTGCCGTGGCGGGCGGCTACCTCAAGGCCATGATGGAGCACCGCTTCCCCGTGGTCCTGGGCAAGGACTTCGCCGGCACCGTGGACGCCGTCGGTCCCGGAGTCAGCGGGTACACGGCCGGTGAGCGGGTCTTCGGGGTCGTCACCAAGGCCTACCTGGGAGATGGCTCGTTCGCGGAGTTCGTCACCGTCCCGGTGGCCATCGGACTGGCGAAGCTGCCCCAGTCGCTGACCTTCACCCAGGGTGCCGCCCTCGGGCTGGCCGGCTCGGCTGCCTTGTCGGCCATCGACGCGTGCCGGCCACAGGCCGGCCAGAGCGTGCTGGTCGCCGGGGCCACCGGCGGTGTGGGGACCCAGGTCGCCCAGCTGGCAGCCAAGGCCGGCGCTCACGTGATCGCCACCGCGCACACCGACCAGGAACGGGGCTACGTCAGGGCCCTGGGAGCGGCCGAGGTCGTGGACTACACCGGCGACGTCGCGGACGCGGTGCGGGCGGCCCACCCGCAGGGTGTGGACGCAGTGGTCCACCTGGCCGGCGACCCTGCCCCACTGCTGCGAGCCGTGCGCGACGGCGGGACGTTCGTCTCTACCCTGCTCGGGTCCCCCGAGCAGCTGCCGGCGCTGGCCGCGACGGTGGTGCCGGTCGCCGCCAGCGCGACCGCGGCCACCCTGGAGCGCCTTGCCGACAACCAGGCCAGCGGCCACACCAGCGTCAACGTCCAGCGCATCTACCCCCTGGAAGAGGCCCCCGAGGCCTTGGCCGACTTCGCCAGCGGCACCCTGGGCAAGCTCGTCATCGTCATCTGAGGATCATCGTCATCTGAGGGTCGCCGCCCGGTCCCGCCGGGCCAGTCAGCGCCGCCGCAGAACCGACCGGGCGACCAGGGCCAGCACCACCGCCACGAGCTGGCCACCGAGCACGATCCGGGTGACGTCCGGGGCCGGTTGCCAGGTGAGCGAGCCACTCTTGATGACGAAGACACCGGCGGGTGTCGCGTTAGACCCTGCGCCCCCTTCCGCTGCCTGGCCCCTCCGTGGTGGCACCGGGGCCAGAGCCACCGCCGGCTCCCCCGCGAATCCGCGCCACGGGGACAACGAGGATGTCGCCGTGGGCGATGGGCTCGCCGAACACCCGTGCGAGCGTGAGGTTGTCGTTGATCTTGGAGAGCAGCTGGTGCACCGTCCGTAGCTGCTCCGGCTTGAGGGCGCAACATAGTCCCCAAAGCCTGCCTAGGGGGTCTGCTATGGAAGGAGTGTCACGAACCAGCTAAACGGGTTCAGCGTCGGTCTCTTCGTCGGCGCCGGCGTTCTCCAGCTGGGCCAGCTGGCCCTCGTGGTAGGACTTCAGACGGGCACGGTCGTCATGCTCAAAGGTCCGCAGCTCTTCGATCTCTGTCTCTAGCACGCTACGCTCCCGAACGAGCCCGTGAAGGACCTCGGCCTTCTTCGCCTGTGCCTCGGCGACCATTCCCGTGGAAAGCTCGCGCGCCTCGCTGATGATGTGCTCGCGCTCGGCATTGGCCTCGGCGACAACCGCTTCAGCCTCGGCGATCAGCGTGTCGTGCCTGGTTTCGCCGACGGATACGAGCTCGTCGTGCTTGGCCTGCCCCGTCGAGCAAAGCTCCTCATGCCTTGCCGTGGCTTCACCAACGACCTGGTCGTGGCGCAACTGCCCTTCACTGATGAGTTTCTCGCGAGTCTTCCGGCCCTCGGCCACGTACTCGTTATGCAGCTTCTGCGCGAGAGCCAGCAGGCCCGCGGCCACGTCCATGCCTGCTTCGTCATCATCGCCGACCGCGGCTGTGCCTTCCCCCGCATCCTTGATATCGGCAGGAAGGGTGAAGGCTGCCAACGCGGACTGGGCACTCTTGTCTGCTGCTTCTGTGGCTGCCAACGCGGGCTGGGCACTCTCGTCCGCTGCTTCTGTGGCTGCCAACGCGGACTGGGCACTCTTGTCATCCCCTCTGAGGAGGCCGGTAAGGGTTTCGCTAGAAAGACCCTCGGTTGTTGTTGTCCCGTCGCGCCGCACCCCTACGTGCGAGAGCAGTGAGGATCCGCGATCCCGCCCGCTCTTGAAGCCGTTATGACTGTTCACGGTTCATCTCCCTTCACGTGGGCGCCCTGCCCGCCGTTGACAAAAAGGTAAAGGATTGGTAAGGCCCAATCACGTACTTGGCCAACGTTCCGACCATTCGGTGACATGTTCTGTCCGTAAACCGATGCGGCCTCGTCCAAACGGAGGATAGGTTTTTGGTGGGGATCAAGTGCATGCCCTCACAGAACAGGGCCGGCCGAAATGCCTTCGGCCGGCTCACCGCGGGCTAAGAGGGGTGCTGGTAACGGTGCTGTCACGAGACGCAATCCGTAGAGTCCTACGACTG
>OBLW0100002052.1_pt1 | contig 16428 bp, 8 predicted proteins | sample 1520161 | NCBI WGS metagenome assembly OBLW01 (sample SAMEA3539309, study PRJEB22396) | soil metagenome | biome: tundra; feature: field; material: soil | place: USA | collected 2010-05 | depth 0.15 m | reverse complement strand
TCGATACGGTTTGTTCCTGACTTGAACTCAACTCAGGTTTCTGCTACAAAGACTTTAAGGGTCGTTGAGCGATTGCTCAAACAGGCCGTCCACAGTTCCAACTAGTGAGCGCCAGCTTCTGGTAACTGTGTCGGTCTTATCGGGTCTTGCAAAACCGGGGCGTCTCCCGATTGCGAAAACGGGAGAGCGGGAAGTTTTTTGATTTGTCCGGCGCCTTGAGATTCGTAGCTGAAAGTCTCTTGGCGTAAACATGGAACCTCCTTGTATTGCACGCTGTAGGAGTTTCTGGTGGTTTTGCGTCGCAGCTTCCGATGTAATCACCCAAGCACTTTAAGTGTGCGCCCTTCTTCCGTTTCTTCACCCTCATGCTTCTTATTCGACTTCTGCCGCAGCGTGGCAGTTCACTTCTGAACCTTTCTCAAGAGATTCAAAACACCGCATATGCCGGAGGAAAGATAATGGCAACTAATCTCGTGCAAATCGACAATGATCAGGAAATCAAGCAGCGGTTGGAGGCTGAACGCAGCAGGCTGCGCAAGATCGCTGGTCTGGACCAGCCCACACATTTTCATCGTCCGGTTGAGCGGGCGTTTACCGCCGAAGAGCGGGATCGGGTCACGATTTTGTTTGGCGGCTTTACCTGGAAGCACGAGGATCTGATCCGTGCTGTATTCCAGGGCTGTGGGTATCGATGCGAGAAGTTACCCGTACCCAATGTGGCGGCCTTCCAAACCGGCAAGGAATTTGGAAATAATGGGCAATGTAATCCGACCTATTTCACGGTTGGCAATCTGGTGCAGTACTTACAATTTCTTGAGAAGGAAGGGCTGTCGCGGGACAAGATTCTCAACAATTTTGTCTTTTTTACCGCTGGCTCCTGCGGTCCTTGCCGCTTCGGGATGTACGAAGCCGAATATCGTTTCGCATTGAAAAATGCTGGCTTCGACGGCTTCCGCGTTCTGCTGTTCAAAGATAGCGACGGAATTAAAGCCGCTTCCGGCGAGCCCGGACTGAAATTCACAGTCGACTTCGGATTGGGGATGCTGAACGCGATGCATCTGGGCGACGTGATCAATGACTTGGTCTATCAGATCCGGCCCTTCGAAGCGAATAAGGGCGAGACCGATCGCGTGTTCCGCGAAATGGTCGACGGGCTTTGCGAAGATCTCAGGAATCGTGACTCGTTTGAAATTGAGCAGTGCGCACCGAATTGGCTCAAGCCGAAATTCAAGAGCAACAAAATTTTGAGAAACACGGCGAATGTTTTTGGCAAGATGCACGAGCACATGTGGGGCAAAGATTATCTGAATGCTCTACACACCGCTCGCGAGCGAATGGACCGCATCGAAGTAGACCGCACCAAAGTCAAACCGGTGGTGAAGATCACAGGCGAGTTTTGGGCGCAGATCACCGAGGGCGATGGCAATTTCCACATGTTCGATTTTCTCGAACGCGAAGGAGCTCAGGTGATCGTGGAACCGATTGCAACATGGGTGGCGTATCTGATGTATCAGGCCAAGGCGCACGCCATAGCGAAGTGGCCAGTGAACCGTCCGCACCGCAATCCGGAATGGTATGAGCTGAAGAAGAATTTCGCGAACTACATCGGCCTGCACAAGAAATTATGGGGCATTGGCTTCGGCGAGGGGGCTTGGAAGTACTTCTATCATCGCACGATCAAGAACATGGGCGGGATTACGCATCACTTGGTGCCGCAGACCGACCTCGCCGAAATGGCCCACCCTTTCTACAACCAGTTTGCACGAGGCGGCGAGGGACACTTGGAAGTAGGTAAGAACGTTTATTACACCGTGCACAAGCTTTGTCACATGGTGTTGGCGCTGAAGCCCTTTGGCTGCATGCCGTCTTCGCAGTCCGATGGTGTGCAGTCGGCAGTCGTTAACAAATTTAAAGACATGATTTTCCTGCCCGTCGAAACTTCCGGCGAAGGCGAGGTGAACGCTCACAGCCGCGTACAAATGGCCCTCGGGGAGGCCAAAGTGAAAGCCAAAACCGAGTTCGAACAATGCCTGAAATCAACCGGGAAGAGTCTGGACGAAATTCGTGAATACATCGCCGAACATCCTGAACTGCGTCGGCCTTTTTACCACGTTCCTCATCGCGAAGGGGTGGCTGGAACGGCAGCGCAATTCATTTTGCATGTAAACGATCGAATGGATAAGAGCACGCGGTTGTGGAAGCGTGCACGTGTCCCTGGGATCGCGATGCCGAAGGCCGCGTAAGAACGTGAAGAAGCAAGAACACCGCCATCTCGCGGCGATTATGTATCGACGAGAGATGGCGGCATCATTCATGAAAGTGTCTCAACCGCCTTCTGGCAAGTTATCGGAGATGTGATGCACGACCATCTGGAACACGACAAAAAGCCGCAGCTCTTTAGCATAACTCCCGCTCCCGCACAAAAACCTCACGACCATCACACACGATTTATGGTGGGACTCGATGTGGGCTCTACCACAGTGAAAGCAACGATCGTGGATGCCGAGACCGATAAGGTTTTGTGGCAGGATTACCAGCGCCACGAAACTAAGCAGCCGGAAAAAACCCTTGAGTTCTTGCGTCGCATGGAGAAAGAGGTCGGCATCAACAGCCGTAACACGCGCATATTTATGACGGGCTCTGGTGGCGGTGCGATCGTCGATCAAATCGGCGCCAAGTTCGTGCAGGAAGTCACTGCGGTTTCACTCGCCGTGGAGAAGATGCATCCCGAGGTCTATTCGGTGATTGAGCTCGGCGGTCAGGATGCCAAGATCATTGTGTTCAAGGACGACGCGGACACCGGCCGCAAGAAGAAAATTCCATCCATGAACGATAAGTGCGCGGGCGGCACTGGCGCGGTCATCGACAAGATCAATGCCAAACTGAAGATTCCGGCGCTGGAACTCTGCGAGCAGAAGTATCACGGTATCAAGCTGCACAAAGTCGCCGGAAAATGCGGGGTCTTCGCTGAGACCGATATCAACAGTCTGCAAAAGGTGGGCACCCCGACTGATGAATTGATGGCGTCGCTGTTTGAAGCGATCGTTTTGCAAAACTTGAGCGTGCTCACTCGCGGCCACACGCTGCGGCCCCACGTACTACTGCTCGGTGGCCCAAACAGTTTTATTCGCGGGATGCGGGAAGCCTGGCAAGCGAACATTCCCCGCATGTGGCAGGAGCGTAAGGTTAGCATCCCCGACGGCGCAAAGCCGGAGGATCTTATTAAGGTTCCTCAAAACGCGCAGTACTTTGCCGCCCTGGGCGCCATTGAATTTGGTAAGGGCGAGGAAGACTGCGTCGGATGCTACCAGGGGTACGAAAAGCTGGTTCACTACATCGAATACGGACGGCAAGAAGAGAAGGCCAAGTCGGGCGCTAAAGGTTTGACCGCCAGCAATACGGAACTTGATGACTTCAAGGTTTCCTATCGACGTAAGAACTTTACGCCCGCAACGTTCACCGCGAACCGTACGGTTGCAGGGTTCATCGGGATCGACGGCGGTTCGACTTCGACCAAGGCCGTGCTGCTCGATGAAAAGGGCGACATCCTTTGCAAGGCTTACCAGCTCTCGAACGGAAACCCGATTCAAGACACGATTGAAATGTTTGAGAACCTGCGAGGTCAGGTGGAAGCTCAGAAGGCGAAGCTGGAAGTCCTCGGAGTCGCCACTACGGGCTACGCGAAAGATATTCTCAAAGACGTGTTACACGCAGATGTAGCGCTGGTCGAGACCGTGGCTCACACGGAATCGGCGTTGAAGTTTTATGAGGACCCGCACGTCATCGTCGACGTCGGCGGGCAGGATATCAAAATCATTATTCTGCACAACGGTCGCGTCAAAGACTTCAAACTCAACACCCAGTGCTCCGCGGGCAACGGATATTTTCTGCAATCAACGGCGGAAGGATTTGGATTGGGCGTTGAACAGTATGCCGATCTCGCTTTCTCCGCAAAGTCGATGCCGGTTTTCGGATATGGCTGCGCCGTGTTCATGCAATCGGACATCGTGAATTTCCAGCGTCAAGGCTGGCGGGCGGAGGAAATTCTCGCAGGCCTGGCCGCAGTGCTTCCCAAGAATGTGTTCCTTTACGTAGCCAGCATCCCCAACCTCGCGGCGTTGGGAACTCGTTTCGTACTGCAAGGTGGCACGCAATACAATATGGCAGTGGTGAAAGCGGAAGTAGACTTTATCCACAACAGCTTCCGTGCTGCAGGCAAGAAACCGGAAATCATTGTTCACGAATTCTGCGGCGAATCGGGCGCGATCGGCGCGGCAGTTGAGTCTCTTCGTTTGTGGCGCAACGGGTTACAAACATCGTTCGTCGGCCTGGAGGCGGTTCGCAAAATCGAATACCGTACGACACGCAACGAGAGCACGCGTTGCAATTTCTGCAAGAACAACTGTCTGCGGACGTTTATCGACATTCGTACTGTCCCCAAGGATGACTTGGCTTTCGTGCCAATTCAAAAAGTCACCAAGGTTCCGCTGATGCACGGGGAACAACGCCTCATTATTGCTACCTGCGAGAAGGGTCTGGTCGAAGATATCAATGATATGAAGGACATCAAGGCGGGAATCGACGAAATCAAGGATAAGTATCCGAACTTCGTGGATTTCGCCGCCCGTGAGGTCTTCCGCCCCATCAATGCAAAGAGCGTTGCTGACCCGATTCCGGTGACGAAATTCTGGAATAAGGCGGGCAAAGAGCGCACTCCGCTCATGGAGAATCGAAAGAAACTTCGCGTTGGCATTCCGCGCGTGCTGAACATCTACACTTACGCGCCACTGTTCAACGGATACTTTGAAAGCCTGGGTGTGCAGCCAGAAAACATTGTTTACTCCGACTACACCAGTTCCGATCTGTACCGCGCCGGCGCGAGCCGAGGCGCTATCGATCCCTGTTTCCCCGCCAAAATCGGGATTTCGCACGTCTACAACCTGATCCAGGAAAAGCACCGAAAGAAGCCGCTGAATGTGATCTTCTTCCCCATGTACGACGTGCTGAGTTCCCCGTTAGTGAAAATCGTGGGCACAAACGCGTGTCCCACGGTGACTGCAACGCCCGAAACGGTGAAAGCTGCATTTACTAAAGAGAACGATTTGTTTGCGGAGCACAACGTAAAGTATCTGAATCCGGTTCTGAATTTTGCGGACCGCAAATTGTTTGCGCACCAAATGCTGCAGGCGTGGCAACCCATCATGGGCTTGTCACAAGAGGAGAACGACCGTGCGGTTGAAGTGGGCTACAAGGCGCTGGAAGATTATGAGGCGAGCATCCGCAAGCGCGCCCGCCAGGTACTGGATCAATTGGAACGTGAAGACCGCATCGGGATTGTAATGCTGGGCAGGCCTTACCACCACGACCCCGGCCTGAATCACGAAATCATGGAAGAGTTCCAGAAGCTTGGCTATCCCATTTTCTCCCAAAATACTTTGCCACTGGATGAAGACATGCTGGAGCGTCTGTTCGGAGAAGAGGTTCGCGCCGGAATTATCACCCACCCGCTCGATATCACGGACGCCTGGAAAAATTCGTACTCATGCAGCACGAACCACAAGGTCTGGGCGGCAAAATTCACGGCGCGGCATCCGAACCTGGTGGCGCTCGAAATTTCCAGTTTCAAATGCGGCCACGACGCGCCTATCTATGGCGTGGTCGAAGGCATTATCGAACAGTCTGGCACACCCTATTTCTGCTTCAAGGATCTGGACGAAAATAAACCGTCAGGATCGATCCGGATTCGGGTTGAGACCATCGATTACTTCTTGCGGCGTTACCGCGAGGACGTCATCCGCAAGCGCAAAGTAGCTGACGACATCGAGGCTCAGCTGGCTGCACTTGAAGTGGAACTACGAGGGCAGGCAGCACCCGAAGGAGCCCTGTCCCAGCCCCCACAATTCGAGCAAGAGGCGCAGGGCATGGCGGCGGATTAAAGAAGTTGCTTCTAAAATTTCCGTCGTCATGGCGTTGCATTTGGTAGTTTGACGCCGCGTCCTTCAGTTCTACTGGGAGCTCGCCTGCTCTCGCATCCATATTCAAAATAACCGACCTTAGGATTCGGTCGAGGCAACTCCCTGTCTTCCGGAGATAACAGTTGAACATCCAGCCAAAGATTGATAGAATTCCGCGAATTTGCGCACGATTCGATGTGCACCGATGTCCAGCCGCGCAGGAGATTTACCTTGTCCTGTCAAAAGTTCGCCAGCACCCTCGTAACTATTCTTTTGGTCAACGCCTTCGTCGCTTGCTCGGGTAGCCCTCAGCGGACGATCGTTCAGCCGACGATTACAGCCTCAATTTCTCCCACCACGGTCAACTTGGGACCCGGAGGCGTGCAATCATTTACGGCTGCTGTTAAAAATACTACCGATACTGACGTGACGTGGTATGTGAATCAAGTGAATGGCGGTGGTTCCTCGACAGGAACTATCACATCGACCGGTGTATACACAGCGCCTAGTGTGACGAGTCAGACCGTCTTTACGGTTACAGCAGTTGCCAACGCCAATACAAGCATTACTGCCTCCGCCTCAGTCACAGTCACGCCCCTTATCAGCGTAACTCTCAATGTGCACAGCGCGAGTGTACAGACTACTCAAAGTCAACAATTCTCGGCGACGGTAACCAACACCACGAACACGGCTGTTATCTGGCAGGTGAATGGTATTGTCGGCGGAAACAGCACCTTCGGAACAATTACGGCGGCCGGTCTCTATACCGCGCCGAGCACGGTGCCCGCTCCGAACCCGGTGGTTACGGTAACCGCGGTCTCGGTTGCGGATCCGACGAAATCCGACTCTGCCAGCGTCACGGTTACTGTGACGGTTGTGATCAACGTCAGCGTTAATCCTCCCGCGGCCAACGTTGTAGTTGCGACCACTCAGCCGTTCAGCGCAGTGGTCACTGGGACCCCGAATCAAGCGGTGATCTGGAGCGTTTCGGGAACGGGGAGCGAATGTTCCGGTGGCGGATCGCCCTGTGGAACCATTGATAGCGGCGGAGTTTACACCGCGCCCGCTGCAGTGCCGACTCCCGCTACCGTGACAGTCACGGCCACATCGCAAGCAGATGGAACAAGTATAGGTACGGCGATCGTAACCGTGATCGCACAGCTTGGCGTAACCCTCTCGCCGCCGGGTCCATTGTCTGTTGCACTCACCGCAACCCAGATCTTCACCGCCACGGTTACTGGTGACCCGCTTAATCAGGGTGTTACGTGGAACTTGGTCTGCGTGAGTGACTTCGAGGATGGCAGCAACAAGCAGGATTGCGCACAGGGAGACGTGAACAACGACGGCGGTGCGGATGTAAGCACGTTAATAAACCTGACTTCCCTCAGCGCGACCCTGCAGGCACCAATAGGTGAAGGAGCCAGTTGCGATGAAGGCGTAAGTTGCGTTCTCACCCTCTCGGCGACGACGGTCGCAACGGATGGCAATGGGAACCACCAGACGTCACCCCTAGTTACGATCACGATTCCGTGAGAATGGTAAAAGGAGTTTTCAAAAAGCATGCGGCCGCTGCATTGAAGCGGCGGCCGTAAATTCTAGCTTTTGATTTCCCGCGGGCCACGCCCGCCCGGGCCACTCCTCCTCTCTAGAACGTGTACGAAAACCCAACGAGAGGAACCGCCTTAGAGTGCAATCCGGCATCATTAACTTGATACAGGACATTCGCAGTAAAAAGCAATTGGCCCACCAGGTTTGCTTTTAGACCGGCAGCTATGCTTGCCTGGTTCGCCGTGCCAAGCGAAGTAGTGATGTTGGGATGAGTGGCACCGACATAATCCGTATAGGTGGAGGACGCAATCTTTGCCGCATCTCGCAAGGATTGTCCAAGGAAGTCAAATGAAACACTCAACCTGCGAACAATTCCGGCGTCAACGCCCGCGGAATAAGTGAAGATGTCTGGCAAGTGGGCCTTCGTCGCGGGCTGGGTCGTAATGTCACCTGCAAGCACCGAGTCTCCATTGCCTTGAAACCCGACGCTCGCATGGGGCGAGATCCTGCCGGAATAGGTGTAGGTGGCGAAAGGCCTCACTCCCCACGTACCAGCTCCGAGAAAATTGTTGGCGTCGCCGGTCGGAAGATGTGCATCGAGACCAACGGCGACGGAGGAATGCTCGCCTTTCCAGGCGACAAATTTCCCCCGCACTACCAGATCGCCGATTCCACGGGCGGAGTTACCATTAAAAAAAAGCGCATTCGTTGGAGATATGAAAGTCTCATACTTCGAAGGAGTTACTGGAGGCGCGAAAGCGTGGTTCGTTGGCGGCGGTTCGAAGTTGAAGATGCTTGCGTCGGAGTACATCCCCATGCGGACTTCCAGCAGAGGCACTGCCAGCGAAATATCGAGTCGATCCGTTATGCCGTAAGTAGCCACGATCGTGACTTGATGCACCTTCAGGTCGAGACTGTTTTGGGTGGAAACAATATCGTGTGTGTAAGTTGGAGCGCCTGTGGTGCTGCAACCGGGAGTCGATGGCGTAGTTGCGCAAACAGTCGGTTCTGGCTCGTGGGTCAATACCGCGCCAAAGCTTCGGAGATTCACACCGTCAGCTTTGTCGAAGTCAAAAAATTGGTAACTCACTCCGAGGAACAGTTTCTTCTTCCCGATCGTTTCCGCCCGGTCTGTGAGTATTGGTCCAAAACTTTCTGCTGATCGAGTAACTACACCCAGCGAGGGATTAAACGAGAAAATAAATCCAGAGGCCGGGGAAGCGAGGGGTAGCTGACTCAATTGAACGCCGATTTCTGAATTGATGGGTCCGAAATCGTTGACCGCAGCCGCCTGGAAGTGCACCGAGTGGCCCGTGGTAGCGTTCAGCGGACCGCCAAAATTCTGCCCCACAAGGCCGGAAGGACCGTACACCTGCGGCACCAGACAGAGTAAATCTCCCGTCCGCGCGATTTGAGGCGGATTGGTACTGGTTGAAAGTGAAGTGGGGCACGGACTATGCTCCTGCGCCAATGAGGTCACCGGGAAGGCGAATACGAGCAATAAAAGACTGAAGGCTGAAAGCTTAAACATGGTTCATCCTCCTGCAAGAGTCAGTGAATTGACGGTTCCATAATCGGTCGGTCGCTCAGTGAATCGACTCTATTTGCCAGGTTCCCTGAGCATTTGTTTTCTTAAGCTTCATGTTCACTTTCGCCGGTTTCGTTTTCTGAAATTTTCCACTCATGACGTAACTCACTTCCTGCTTAAATGTGACCGTCGCATCATTGCCCACGACTTGTGGGTTGTCCACAACGATGTACGTCAGTTTTACCGAAGTGGCGTTCTTGAAAAAGTCGGCAAGCCCCTGAATCGTCTGCGGGCTCATGCGGGGCCAGAGTTGCTGCAGCCCCGCCATATCTTTTTCCTCGTAGTATTTCTCGTATGCGCTTAAGACACCCTGCACGGCAGCCTTGTCATCGATCGGCGCGGATGTAGATGCTGCTGGCGGGGATGCCACCGGCGCGGGTGTTCGAGGCGTTTCCGTTAGGTGCGGCTGGTTGACATTGGCAGCTTCCTTCGGGCGAGTGAGTTGGTCCAATTCCTTGCGGACTTGATCGGCATGCTTGCCGCTGGGAAATGTCTGCAAATAAGTACGCAGACTTCCAGCTTCCTCGCCGCGTCCAGTGTGTTCCCAAAGCAAGTCATCAAGCTTGTTCGAGGCTTTGTCATGATACTCGCCGGAGGGGTACATCCTGAGATAGTTTCCCAATACACCTGCATCTTTGGTATCCGCAATGGCCTGCCAATCGAGCCGGGCAAGTCCGATATTGGCGGCCTGCGAATATCTTCCGCCAGGATATCGTCTGAGGTAGTCCCGCAAGGTAGCTGGACTGTCAGTAGCATGATCCTTGGCCCAGTACAGGTCTTCGAGTTTGTCCTCCGCCTGCACCCGGAGAGTGCCATTTGGATAACGTCTCAGGAATTGACTTATCTGCTCAACACTCTGCGAGTCTTTAGCTTGTTGCCAATCCGATTCCTCGGCGGGTTGAGCGGGGGGAGCGGGGATGAAATCCGTTCCTCGCATCGTGACTGCGCCGCCGACTGCAAAATGCTCCACCACTGTAGGTGACTCCTGATTTCCGGCAAGCATTTTAATCTTGTGTTCGCCAGGAAGCACGTTGGCGACAAAGGTGCCATTCCTTCCAAGTCGTCCGATTGCTTTCCCGTCCACAAATACTTGCGAACCGGCGGCCCCACCACTGATCTGCAGATGACCCGGCTGCTCCTTCGCAACCGAATTCTGGTTCTCCTCGTTTACCGCCGGGGACGTTGCCTCCGTTGCGGCCGGAGGCAGTTCACTCGCGGGTGAGGGCAATTGGTTCAGAGATATCACAAACGAATTCGGTCCCGGCGAATTCGCCGCAATGGTTTGGTTTACGCCTTCGTATCCATCAAGGTGCGCCTCGACTTCGTAGCGGCCCGGTGCCAGTTGCAACTCGCAACGTGGAGTTACACATTCCTGATTGGTGCCCTTGATCCTGACTGATGCTCCTTGAGGCACCGTTGTAATCTCCACTGGAACCAAAGAGGCAGGAGCCGCGTGGTGGGTGAATTTCCACGCAACAGCAAGAATCAGTAACAAAAGCGGACCCATCCCGATGAAGACCAGCTTGCGGGTTGGCGAAACGGATGGCGCCCGTTCTTCTGTTCCGACGACGGACGGAGGCGAAGCCAGATCCAATCTAGTTCGCCCAGTCGATCCCGGTGCGGAAGGCAACCCCGTTGAGGGAGGAGCTTTTGGCCCAGAAAAAAGTTGAGTAGCCGACGCGTATTGCAGCGTGGGGCCCCGCGGAGGGATGGTGGAAGTTTGGAGACTTTGATCAGTCCGCTTCTCCCCCTTCGCGTTGGCGCGCACAATTGCCAGCAACGACTCTAGCCGAGGTTCGTTGCCTACCCGTGCCAGCGCCCTTTCCAGAAGAACGATTAATTCCTCGTCCCGCTTCGCATCCAGCAGCTTGCCTGCTGCCGCCAGTTGTTGCTCAATGAATTGCCGGCGAGCCGCGAGTTCCCGCTGCTTATCTGCGATGGCAAGAAGTTTTAGCAAATTGCGTTCTTCCGGGAACCTGCGCAGGGCCTCGGTAGCTTTCAGACCTGCGTTCACGTAGTCGTCGCGATTGAGCGCTTCCTCGATTTCCTTGCCAATCCGCTCAACTTCACGTTTGGCAAGCACCGCATCCATAAGCGCGCGGATTTGGGGAGCTCCGGGATCCAAGCCTTGAGCTTGCTTCAGGATCTCAATCGCTTCGGTAAACTTCCCCGAATGCATCTGCTTTTGCGCATCGCGAAGAAGATTGTCCACCTGCGCTTGACGCAAACGCTCGTCCCAGTCGCGGGCGATGGCGCGATATAAAGCTTTGGCGTGCGTATCGTTGGGCGCCACGCTGAGAGCCGCCTCAACCGCCTGTTTTGCCACTTCAAGTTTTCCTTGCGAGTGGGCTGCTTCCGCCGCTTTGAGGGCCTGTTGCAGCTTCTGAGCGCGACCGTGTGCGGCTGCCACTTTCTCCCGAAGCTGCTGGCACTCAGCATTGTTCTTATCTAACTTCAGTGCCAGGTCCAAGTCGGCGAGGGCAGACTCAAACTGCTCCTGGGCGAACAATTCCTCCGCCTGAAGCCGTAGCTTCTGCACCTGGCCTAATAGTTCGGCACCTCTGAGCCGTTGCTGCAACTCCCTCAGGAGGTTGGTGGCGGTAGTATTTTGGCGATCAATTTTCAGAACCTGAACCAACTGGTCTCTGGCCTTGAGCAGTTCCCCTTGCGCCACAAGAGCGTGGGCGTCGTGCAAATGCTGGGTTACTTCTTCCTGCTTTAGCTGTTCTCGCAATGCACTGAGATCGATTGCGAAATCGTCGACCGAGGGATAACGTTCCTCCCGATCTTTGGCCAGCGCCCGCAGTATGACGCTCTGGAGTTGAGGCGGATACGCGCTGACAAAGTTTTTCAAAGGCGGGGGCGGTTCACTAATGATTTTCATCAGGGTAGCCCCGGTATTCTCCCCTTCAAAAGGCAGATTATTCGTAATCAGTTGATAGAGAACCACGCCCGTCGAAAAAATGTCGGACCGCGCATCGATCGGCTTGCTCTGAATTTGCTCCGGGGACATGAAGCTGAGGCTGCCCACGATCTGCCCGGTACGGGTCATCCCTTTGTCGCCAATGTGCGCAATCCCGAAATCGACGATTTTCGCGGTGCCGTCGTTCGAGACCATGACATTGGCGGGCTTAATGTCGCGATGAATGACACCTCTTTGGTGGGCATAGCTCAGGCCGTGGCATACATCCACCATGATCCCCAACTTTGTACTCAAACTTAAAGGGCGCCTTGAGGAGATGATGGACTCGAGGCTGACTCCCTCGAGATACTCCATTACGAGATATGGATTTCCGTCCTGATCGCCCAAGTCGTAAACCGTGACTATGTTCGGGCTCTGGAGGCTGCCGGTTGATTGAGCCTCACGATAAAAGCGTTTGAGCAGGTCGGGGTCTCCGGCAAATCCCCCGGTGATCATTTTGATGGCAACGAAGCGGCCGATTTGAGGATCGGTAGCCTTGTAGACCACCCCCATGCCACCGCGGCCGATGACCTCGGTTACGTCGTATTTTCCTATTTTGCTAGGGTGTACACCCATAAAGAGCAATCACCTGGGGGGCAGGTCAGAAATCAAGTCGTTCGCGGAGAAACGAGCTTTCCGGGCGACGGAACGTCCTAAAGGCTACCACGAAACCAGAAGGCAACAAACTACTTTGCAGCGGATCCTTGTTGGTCCTGAAGGTTCTTGCCTGGTTTATTCCAATTACGCTGCCCTCCTTCGACCCTTGTACTCAATCATGGGCGTTCACAGACCCTTCCAGTCGAGCGTTTCAACAGGTTGTCAAAAGAACGCGGTTTTGAACTGCTCATGCCGGCGAAGGGCCTGGTTCATAAGGGTCTTAAATTCCGGTTCGTCGCGAAGACTCTGCAGCAGAGGATCTCGAGCAAAGTAGGGATAACAAAAAAATCCACCCCCAATACTATGACTCAGCATGTGAAGGGCAGACGCCTTGTCCCCCAACACAGCATAGGCTTCGGCAACTTTGTAAATACCCTCCGCGTCGCTTACGCCGCGCTCTTCAATCTTGATTTCTGTTTGCCCTAAGAGCTTCAAACCGTCGGCATTATCATGCCTGATCGAGTGACTCAGCGCTTTTCCGACAGTTGCAGGGAGCAACGAAGGGTCTCTTTTAAAAGCGCGATCAAAGTCCTCAGCGGCCTGCTCACGATGGTTCACATGGTACTCGCCAAAACCACGGTAGAAAAGGATGTAAACCGAGTCGTTCACCGGCAGGCTCTGCAGGAACTTCTCGTAATCGCCCAGGTAAAGATAGCTATTCATGGCAGAGCTGTTAATTTTGACTTGAGGATTATTCTGGCGTGCTTTTTCGCATTCCGCCACCGATTCCTCTAACATTCCGCCAAAACGGTAGGCATAGCCAAGTTCCCAGTGCGCCTCCGGGTTATTCGGGCTGTCCTGTAGAACCGATCTCAATAACGGTACCGCCTGTTCCACTCTGCCAGTGTCGGTGAGTAGGTTGGCCATGTAAATTCGAGGCTCAACCAATGACGGATTTAATGCGATCGCTTTCTCGTAGGCGGCCTGGGCCTTGCCGTAGTCCTCTCTTCCGCCAAACTGAAGGGACGCCTCCGTCGTGTAAGCTCTTCCCAGGTGCGCCCATCCGGGCGCATATTTCGGCTCAGTTGAGGTGGACTTCTCCAGCATTTCGATCGCTGCCGCAAACTCATTCAGCGAGTAGAGATCGATTCCGCGCAAGTAGTACTCGTAAGCGACGGTGCTGATCGGTTTCTCGGGCTTCAGGTTCGCAGCTTCCGTGGGCGACAGGTTTAGCTCCAGGCCCTTGATGATTCGCTGGGCCACTCGGTCCTGAACCGTCAACAACTTGTCGTACTTCAGATCGATAGACTCTCGCCACAGAATCTTGTCTGGTTTCACATCGATCAGTTGGGCGGTGATCCTAAGATCATCGCCATCTTTTATGAAGCTGCCCGTGAGCAGCGTGTCAACGTTCAAATCGACCGCAACTTTCCTGGGATCGATGATCTGATTGCGATATTTGTCGACGGAGGACGAGGGTCGAATCGTAAGAGCGTTGACATATCCAAGTTTCGTAATGATCTCATCCGCCAGGGAGAATCCAAGGAAATCCGTCTCAGGATCCTGTTTGAGATTTCGGAATGGCAGAACTGCCAAGCTGCGTGGGCCAGCTCCTGTAGGCGAGGCATTCGATTTCCTGGAGTAGATGTAGCCCATGATCCCAACCACCGCAACCAACAACACCGCCCCCAGTCCCCATAGCCAAAGCCCGCGCCTAGACTTCTGATCTGGCGCGAGATCTGGAAACACACCTCGCCCCGGTGTTCTGCGACCCGACCCCATCGTCGCCCGTTCAGAACGGACCGTCCCATGCCCTTGTAGCTTTGATTGAAACTCCGCCTCCTTCTTGAAATCCTGGAGGTCAATCAGCAAGTCTTTGACCGTCTGATATCGCGTAGAACGGTCCTTGCGCAGCGCTCTGGCGATGATGCGCTCAATTTCAGGAGGTAACTCCGGAGCAAACTCTACCGGTGGCGGAGGTTCTGCTTTGAGGATTTCGGCGATCACATCGCTTGTGGTTTCGCCTACAAATGCCGCTCTTCCGGTGACAAGCTCGTAGATCACCGATCCCAGGCTGAAAATATCGCTGCGCGCGTCGACCTCAATTCCTCGAGCTTGTTCCGGGGACATATATTTGGCGGTGCCCATCACCGTTCCCGGCTCGCTGATCGAGGATGTGGCGGTCAACCCACCTCGATGAATCGTCTCTTCCACCCGCCTCTGGCCCAACTTGGCGATTCCGAAATCGAGCACTTTAACAATTCCGTCCGTCCGGACAATCACATTGTCCGGTTTGATGTCGCGATGAACAATTTCACAGGCATGAGCCGCAGACAGCGCGCTGGCAATCTGTATCGCAATATCAACAGCAGTATTAAAATCAAGTCTGCCGACCGCCATCTTCTGGCGAAGGGTCGCCCCTTCGACAAATTCGGAAGCAATAAAATGCACTCCATCCGCCTGTCCGAATTCATAAATTGTAAGAATGTTCGGGTGATTCAGAGCCGAAGCCGCATGTGCTTCGTGTTCAAAGCGACGCAAACCACGCTCATCGCGAGTGATTTCTGGCGCAAGCATTTTGAGCGCGACCTTGCGTCTGAGTCGCATGTCCTCGGCCAAGTAAACCTCGCCCATGCCGCCAGCTCCGAGCATGGAAATTATTTTGTAATGCGCCAACTGAGCGCCGGGAGCAATAACTGTGGGGCGGCCTTCCGTCATCATTTGATGAGCTGCTTCAAACACCGGCCGATGCAATAGGTCCACCGGTTTCTCTGCGGAAGCCAGAAGGGCCTCTACTTCTTTTCGTAGCTCCCCATCACTCGCGCAATTTTGTTCGAGGAAGTCCGAACGCGCCTCTGGCTTCAATTCGAGAGCCTCATAAAATAAAGCCTCAAGCCGCTGCCATCGATCAGACGAGGAAGCCATCACTATGCGATCCTTCTGGTATGCCTTGAGTACGTTCTCAGAGCAGCGGAAGCCATGCCGTTGAAACTTACGCCGTCCCTCGACCAAGTTCGCGGTAGAGCCAGGCCTTGGCGAACGTGAGTTCGCGATGCACCGTGGCCGGAGAAATCTTCAGCGCAGCGGCCGCCTCGTCATAGGTAAGTCCGCCGAAGAAAAGCAATTCGATCAACTCGCTCTTACGCTGATCCTGCGCCGCCAGGCGCTTCAACGCCTCGTCAAGTTCAACAATCCCATTGTCGCTCTCGGGGCCGAAGAGCACTGCTTCATCAAGCGGAATCTTCTGGAACTCACCACCGCGCTTCTGCCGATTGTTGGACTTGGCATGATCGACCAAAATTCGTCGCAGCATTCGGGCCGACACCGCAAAGAAATGTACCCGGTCTTGCCACTCCACGTTGGAATCGACCAGGCGCACATAAGCTTCATGAACCAGCGCCGTTGCCCGCAGTGTGTGGTCCGGGCGTTCGGCCCGCAGGCAATTTGAGGCCAGCTTGCGGAGCTGGTCATACACGACGGGCAGCAGCTCGTCCAAGGCCTCTTTGTCGCCGCTGCTCCATTGCCGGAGCAACTGCGTAACTGCCTGACGATCCGGAGACGCATCCATGTCTGTCTCCTCTTTGATTCGGAAGGTTTCGCGGAAGCGCGCACACATCGCCAGCTCTTGCTCTCGGAGCCCAGCGCCTTAAAGCCAACGCCCGGCGCTTTTGCGTGGGAGCATTATACCCCACAACATATGGATGGCAACCCGCAGCAGATCCTTTGTCGGTAGCACATGATATGTCCGGTTGAGATAGCACATGATATGTCCGCTTTGC
>OBLW0100002050.1_pt1 | contig 16432 bp, 11 predicted proteins | sample 1520161 | NCBI WGS metagenome assembly OBLW01 (sample SAMEA3539309, study PRJEB22396) | soil metagenome | biome: tundra; feature: field; material: soil | place: USA | collected 2010-05 | depth 0.15 m | reverse complement strand
ATCGACCTGTTCGACGAGAAGAACCACGCCCAGCTTCCCGGCGGCATCCTGGAAAGCTTCGGGCGCCTGTTCAAGAACGAACTGAAGCTCTATGTGTATCCCCTGCAGCCTTCACCGGACGACGAGCTCACGACCGTGAACGAGATCAGGGTCCGCCCCGAGCTGCAGCCGCTCTATGACTACCTGGCCGGGCGGGGCAGCTTCGTTCACCTCGACAACTACAAGCCTGAGTACCTGCCGATCTTCAGCCGCGATGTGCTGCGCCGGATAGCCGCGAACGACGACTCCTGGGAGAGCATGGTTCCCGCTGATGTCGCCGCGCTCATCAAGCGCCGCGCGTTCTTCGGCTACGGCAGGCCGAGCAGGGACTGACCGCCTCTCTCCGCTGGGCCGGCCGGGTACGGCCTAGAGTCAGCGTGGTGTGGATCACCTGGCGCGCGGCCATGCAGGAGGCGCTGTACGGCAGCCGCGGCTTCTATGCCCGCGGCGAGCACCCCGCCGCGCATTTCCGCACCTCCGTCCACGCCTCGCCGCGGTACGCGGCGGCCATCCTCGCCCTGCTCCGCGACGTGGACGAATCGCTCGGCCACCCAGACCCGCTTGATCTGGTGGACATCGGTGCCGGCCGGGGTGAGTTGCTGACCCAGATGCTGATCATGGCCAGGCACGTCCCAGCGGATCCGGCCACCCCCTCATTTACCCAACGGATCTCCCCGCACGCTGTCGAGATCACCCCGCGGCCCGAGGGACTGGATCGGCAGATCCAGTGGCGCCGGTCGGTGCCGTCGCGGATCACCGGGCTCGTGATCGCCAACGAATGGCTGGACAACATCCCGCTGGACGTCGTCGAACTGGCCGGCGACGGACCCAGGCTGGTGCTCGTGCACACCGCCACCGGCGCTGAGCGGACCGGCCCGCTGGCCGGTCCGGCCGACCTGGCCTGGCTGCGCCGGTGGTGGCCGCTGCGGCATATCGGTGACCACGCCGAGATAGGCCGCCCCCGCTGCGCGGCGTGGGCCGACGTCATCGGCAGGCTGGACCGCGGCGTCGCCCTCGGCGCGGACTACGGGCACGTCCGGGCGTCCCGGCCCGCCCTGGGCACGCTGGCCGGATACCGGGACGGCCGCCGGGTCCGGCCGGTCCCCGACGGATCGCGTGACATCACGGCGCACGTCGCCCTGGACGCGTGCGCGGCCGCCGGGAAAGCAGCCGCGTGCGCGGCGGCCGGGAAAGCAGCCGCGTGCGCGGCGGCCGGGGCCTCCAGCGGGGCGCGGATCGTGCTGACCAGGCAGCGCGACGCGCTCCGCGCGCTCGGCCTGCGGGGCAGCAGGCCGCCGCTCGCCCTGGCCCGCACCGACCCGCCCGGATACCTGTCCGCGCTGCGTCAGGCGTCCGAGGAGGCCGAACTGACGGATCCGGGCGGCCTGGGCGCGTTCAGCTGGCTGCTGCAGGCCGTCCGGATGCCGCTGCCAGCCTCGCTCAGGCGCCATGGCTGAGCGTCGCGTCGTGGTCGGCACCGGTGCCTGGGCCGCCGACGGGGACCTGCTGATCCAGCTGGGGGCCGGGCACCCAGCAGGACACGGCATGATCAAGCTCCGGCTGACTCTGGACGGGGCGCGCATCACCGCGGCCGAGCCTGTCATCGGCTTCGTGCACCGCGGCGCCGAGAAACTCTTCGAGGCCCGCGATTACCGGCAGATCATCGTCCTGGCCAACCGGCACGACTGGCTGAGCGCGTTCTCCAGCGAACTCGGGGTGGTGCTGGCGGCGGAGCGGCTGGCCGGGATCGAGGTGCCGCCCCGTGCCGTCTGGGCGCGCACCCTGCTCGCCGAGCTGAACCGGGTGCTGAGTCACCTCGCGTTCCTCGGCAGCTACCCGCCAGAGATCGTCGAGGTTCCCGCGGAACCCACGGGTCCCGCGGAACCCGCAGCGGCGGCTGCGCTGGACGCTCGCGAGCTGCTGCAGACGATCATGGAAGAGATCGCGGGCGGCCGGATGCACTACATGTTCAACCGGGTCGGCGGGCTGAAAGAGGAGCTACCCGCGGGCTGGCTGGGCCGGGTGGGCGCGACGGTCGCCGAAGTGCGGGCCGCGCTGCCCGCCATCGGCGCGATTGTCCGGGCCGATCCGCGCTTCCGCGCCCTGACCAGGGATGTCGGCATCATTACCGGCGAGCAGGTGCGTCAGTACGGGGTAAGCGGGCCCGCGGCCAGAGCCTCCGGAGTGGACTTCGACCTGCGCCGCGACGAGCCTTACCTGGCCTACCGCGAACTCGCGGGCACGCTGCGCGTGATCACCCGGGCTGAAGGCGACTGCCTGGCCAGGTTCGAGTGCCTGCTCGACCAGGTCGAGGTGTCCCTCGACCTGGCGGACGCGTGCGCCAGCCGCCTCGCGGCGCTGCCCCCCGGCCCTATCGCCGCCCGGCTGCCCAAGGTGCTCAAGGTGCCCGAGGGCCATATCTACGCCTGGACCGAGAACCCGCTCGGGCTCAACGGCTACTACCTGGTGTCCCGGGGCGGCAAGACGCCCTGGCGGCTCAAGCTGCGCTCCGCGTCGTTCAGCAACGTCCAGGTCCTGTCCGAAGTGCTGCCCGGCCATCGGATCGAGGATGTGACGGCCATCCTCGGCTCACTGTTCTTCGTGGTGGGCGACATGGACCGGTAGCGCCGGGCGCACCGGCAATGTGCTTGCATGGACCGGGCCACCAGGACCGAGCGGAGCGGGGTGAGGCGTGGCGTGAACGGCGTGGTGGCCCTGGTGCTCGCGGCCGCGGCCCTGCCGGCCCTGGCGGCCCGGGCTATGGGCGGGCATCCACCGAACCCACGTCCGCAGCTGGCGGCGCTCGCTCCGCTGGCCGTGCTGCCCGCGGTCACCGCGGTGGCCGTCGCGGCGACCACGCGCTGGTGGCTGGCGCTGCTGCTCGCGTTCCCGGCAGCGATCCTGCTGGCCTGGCAGCTGCCTCCGCTCAGGCGGCCCGGCCAGCGGGCCGCTGCGGCGCGGCCAGCATCTGGTGCTGGCCGGGGGGTCTTCACCCTGCGGGTACTCACCCTGAACGTCCTGCGTGACTCGGCCGACCCAGCTGCCGTGCTCAGCAGCGTGCGGCGGCACCGGGTGGACGTGCTGGCCGTCCAGGAATTGGCCCCGGCGATGGTGCGCACGCTGACTGACGCCGGCATAGCCGGACTGCTGCCCTTCCGCCACCTCGACCCGCGTCCCGGCTCACCCGGTGTGGGGCTGTGGGCGCGCTGGCCGCTGATCCCGCTGCCGCCGGTGCCGGGCCTGGTAGCAGCCGCACCCCGCGCGCGCATGGAGCCGCCAGACGGGTGGCCGGTGACCGTGAGCGCGGTGCACCCCGTCGCCCCGACCATCGGCGACGAACGCAGGTGGGAGCGGGACCTCGCGCTGATCCGGTCGGCACTGGGCGGCGCCGGCGAGCGGCAGGTGGTCGCCGGTGACTTCAACGCCAGCCGGGATCACCGGCCGTTCCGGGACCTCCTCGCCGCTGGGTTCCTGGACTGTGCGGACGCCGCCGTGAGCCGGCCGTGGCCCGGCTTCACCTGGCCTGCCGGCTGGCTGATCCCTCCGGTGATGCGGCTGGACCATGTGCTGGTCTCCCGGGCCGGGACCACGGTGCTCGAGGCGCGGACCATCCGGGTGCCGGGCACCGATCACCGCGGCGTCTTCGCCGTTATCGAATTCCGCCCGACAGCCTGACCCAGCGCCCACCAGCGGCCCCGACGGCGTCGGCCAGCAAGGCCAGGCCAGCGACCTCACCCAGGCCATCGCCGCCGCCAACGCCACCAGCTGGATCGCCGGCCTCTGCCTCTACAGCTGGCAAGACGAGGGCGCCGGCCCAGCCAACGACGAGAACTGGTTCGGCCTCCTCATCGCCGCAGGCGCCCGCAAACCGCTTACACCGCCGTCGCCACCGCCCTCGGCCACTAACACTCGCCGCACCCGGCATAATTAACGGACTATAACAAATTCCCATTGCGGACGGGATCAGTAATATCGCACCGATCCGGGGAGCTTGCCCCATTCCGTTATGCCTCTCGTAGAAAGCATTTCCCGCCACCTGTAAACCTCCTGCGCGCTAAGGACGTCCCTCATATCAGGGGCAGTTCCAAGCCCTGGCAAGGCGGTGCTTTCTAGCGAACTCGTCCTGAAGCATGGTACGGTCCAGCGCACTAGGAGCGGTATTTAGCATGCAGGGCGCCATCTGTAAGTATAACAAGCATAAAGGGGGGCTGACTATGTCCGAGTTGGTTGACATCCACGCGGAATTAAGCCGTCCGCGAAGCTCTACTGCAAACGACCTTTCAGACCACGGCGCCGTCGATATCAGTGTTGTCATGCCCTGCCTCAACGAGGAAGACAGCGTCGGGCTATGTGTCAGCAAGGCTTGGGAAGGCATACGGAGGACAGGCCTCCGAGGTGAGGTGATAGTCGCTGACAACGGTTCAACCGACAACTCCCGGGCGGTGGCGGAGGCAGCCGGAGCACGGGTGGTTCATCAGCCACGCCGCGGCTATGGCAACGCGTATATGAAAGGCTTCAGTGCCGCCCGCGGCCGGATCATTGTCATGGGAGATTCCGATGACTCCTACGATTTCACGGCACTCCCGGATGTCGTGCGGCCGCTCGATCATGGCGCCGATTATGTCCTCGGCTCGCGATTTGCCGGCCAGATCCGCAAGGGCGCTATGACATGGAGTCATCGTTACGTCGGGAATCCCGTACTCACCACGATTCTCAACGTGCTGTTCAAGCTGAGGGTCAGTGACGCGCACAGTGGCTTCCGTGCCTTTACCAGGCGAGCGCTCGACGAGATGGCCCTGCAATGCGAAGGAATGGAATTTGCTTCGGAGATCGTGGTGAAGGCCGCTAGGGCCGATCTCCGGGTGGCCGAGGTTCCCATCACGTATCACCGCCGTATAGGCGAGTCGAAGCTGAACTCATTCAAGGATGGGTGGCGCCATCTGCGTTTTCTCTTGCTGCTATCGCCGGATTACCTGTTCGTGATGCCTGGAATTGCCTGCCTCGCGATCGGCCTCCTTAGCCAGCTCGTCCTCCTCGGCCTGACCGGCTCGTCGGCGCTGGCCGGAAAGATCATGCTTGCGTTGGTCACGCTCGCCGGAAGTCAGCTGCTGACCTTCGGCTTGTTCGCCAAGACGTACGCGAAGTGCATCGGCCTTGACAAGAAGAGCCGCGCGTCGGAGTGGGTCGAGCGGACGTTCACTCTGGAGCACGGCCTCGTATGTGGCGCCGGCCTGTGCACGGCCGGCCTGGCCGTGCTGATCCACCAGTCCGTGGAGGGATGGGGACCAGTCGCGGCCGGGGGACTATCCGCGTCCACCACGATCCTGGGGCTGCTGAGCACGGTCCTCGGGGCCAGCGTGTGGTTCGATGCGTTCTTTCTCACCATGTTCCATCTCAAGCGTCCCTCGCCGGCGGTCACCCTGCCGCCCTCGGAGTTCGGCGCCGGGCCCCGGGAAGCACCGGCCAGCATCGCGGTCTCAGGGGGCGCGGCAAATTAACCAGACGGAGGAGGTACGCGGCGGCCGCCCGGCCCGGGTGCGCCGCCTGCTCCCGGAGAGCAACGGGAAGCTCGATCTGGAGATGGTGATCCGGGTCCTGTCGCACGTCTCAATTCTTCGGACGCTGTTGCTGACCGCCCGCCACCGGGGATGGTGCGTCGTTTCGCGGGGCACCCGGCTGAAGATGGGTCCGGGGTCAAGAATTCGCATCCCCCGAGGGTCCTTCCTCTTCATGGGCTTCGCTCACTTCACGCCGGCGCCGTGCTCGGTACATCTGGGCAGGGGCGCCCGGGTCTCCATCGAAGGCACAGTCCAGATACACCGGGGGACGAGGGTGTTCGTGCACGACGGTGGTCACCTGGAGATCGGGACACGGTCATTCATCAACGATTGCTCGACCGTGACCTGCTTCGAGCACATCAAGATCGGCTCGGGGTGCGCGATCTCGTGGAACACCAACATCCTCGACACGAATGCCCATGAACTTACCGTCGAGGGGATCCCGCGGCCCCGCTCGCAGGGCGTCACCATCGGCGACCACGTGTGGATCGGCACGGGAGCGACCGTCCTGGCCGGAGTGACGATCGGAGACGGGGCCGTTGTGGCGGCCGGCAGCGTCGTGACCTCGGAGGTCCCGAGCAAGGCGCTCGTGGCCGGCAATCCGGCCCGCGTCATCCGCGAAGACGCGTCATGGCGGTAACTGGGGAGCACCGGGCAGGAGGCAGGTGAGTAACTCCGCGCGAAGCGTCGTCCACGTAGCCGCCAGGTATCCCCCCGGCCTCGGCGGCATGGAGCAGGTCGTCCAGTCTCTTGCCCGTCATCAGCACAGGCTCGGTATGCAGGTCAGGGTGCTCACATCGGACGATGGGAGGAATGATCTCCCGCGGGAAGATGAGCGCTTTCCGGTCTCCAGGATGAAAAGCATCTACATAGCACATACCCCGGTCATCCCGAATCTGCTACCCCGGCTCCTTGGCCTTGAGCGAAGCTCAATAATTCACCTGCACGTTTCCTGCGCCTATACTCCGGAGATCGTGTGGCTGTGGGCAAAGCTGAGGGGCCATCGTTATGTGGCCCACGTGCACCTCGACGTCTTGCCATCCGGCCGGGCCGGATCGCTCTTGGCTCCCTACAAGAGATTCTTGCTCCGCCCAGTTCTTCGCGGAGCGGCGGTCGTGCTCGTGCCGACACCGGACTATCAGAAACTCATCAGGGACAAGTACGCGATACCGCAGAGCCGTGTCGTTGTCATAAAGAACGCGACTGACCACCGGATCGCTGAACGACCTAGATCGCTCAAGCAGGAAGAGGCAGCGGAGAGAAGGCTGCTATTCGTCGGGCGGCTGGCGACCCAGAAGAATATCCCATTGCTGCTCGAGGCCATTGCATTCTATGTGAAAAGGCACGGCAGCCATCTCAAGCTGTCGATCGTGGGCGACGGCGAGATGCGGTCCGCCGTCCAGTCTCAGATCGACCGCCTCGCGCTCCGGGACATCGTCACCCTCCGCGGGGCACTCCATGGCGAGGCACTCCAGTCGGCCTACGAAGATTCGGACCTCCTGCTCTTGACCTCAACGAATGAGTCATTTGGCCTCGTCCTCATCGAGGCGATGACCAAGGGGCTGCCGATTGTCAGCGTGAACATCCCCGCCGTGCGAGACGTCGTGGTGAGTGGTGAGAACGGGCTCCTGGCGGAGTCGACCCCGGAGGCTGTGGCGGACGCCATTCACACGCTGCTGGCCGACGAGGCTCTCTATTCGGAAATCTCGGGGAACAACCTTGAGAAGGCGCGAGACTACGATTGGAGCGTAGTCACCAATGATCTCGCAGCCGTCTACGACGCCTTCGGATGAATGGCTGCCGGAGGGCCGCATCGGGAAGCAGGACCGCCTTCAGATCAGGGCCTCAAGGAGTTGCGCGGTGCGCTCGACTTGGCGTGGCCACGCGTACTCCCGGGCCAGAGCGGCGCGCCGCGCGTTGTGGGAGAAAAGCTCCCACAGGGCCGTATCGTCAAACAGCTCGCTTATCTTCGACACAAAGCCACGGATATCGCCAGGCTCAATCAGGAAGCCGAATTCACCGTCGTCTACCACGTCAGGTATGCCCTGGGTCGCGCTGGCGACAGGCGGCACGCCGCAGGCCATGGCCTCGAGAATCACCATGCCAAAGGCTTCCTTGCTGGACGGTACGATCAAGACGTCGGCCGACTGATAGGCGCTTATCAACTCCTGGCCGCCCAGCCTGCCGCAGAATTCGACGTCCTGCGCGATCCCTAGCTGGCCTGCCAGCCTCTCGTAGTAGGGCAATTGGTCACCGTCGCCGACGACCGCCAGGTGGACATCACGGTATCTCTGCTGAAGCTCGCGCGTCACTCGCAGGGAAATCTCCAGGCCTTTATACCGCTCACCTGCCCGAAGGCCGCCGACGTGCATGATCCTGTGGCCGGCCGCCCGGTGCGGTCCGGGCACAAAGAGGCTCGCATCGACAGCTGGGCTGATAACGGTCGACTTCTCGATGTAGGGCGCTACCAGCGCGCAGCGCTGCACGAAGGGCGAACAGCAGATGATCCGGCGCGCCCTGCGCAAAGCACGCGGCAGGATCAGGGCTTCGTAGCAGCGAATGAGCGCGTCCGGCCAGGCATGGCCTTTTACCATGCTGTCATGGTGGTAGGTAACGACAAAGGGTATCTTTTTGGCCCGGCCAGCCGTGACATCTATCATGCCGGGAACCGGAGCATGAGCCACGATAATATCGGGGCGCTCCCTCGCGATAATACGCCTGAGCGCCCGGCGCCAGCCGACCCCGAACGGCGTATTGGAAATCTTCAGCCAATACGGCAGATGATATACCTTCACTCCCTGGTAGCTTCCCGTGGTTACTCCGCCCCTGCTTCCGGACGCGACCACTGCGACCTGCCAGTTCCTGGCGTCCTGCAGGCCTTTCGCTATCTGGTAGGTGTACTCTTCCAGGCCCCCGCTGCGCGGCTTGAAATACGGGGCAGTGACCAGTAACCTAGGTGATTGGATCGGTACATCGGCGTTGCAGACAGAGACGACGTTCTGCTCGTTGAGCCAGGCCAGGAAGTCCTCTAGCCGCTGCCAGTCATTGTGCGCCTCTATCTCGCGCGAGTGCCCCCAGAGATGGAATACCTCTCCTCGCTCCCTGGCCTGTGCGAATATTTCCTTGGCCAGGTTGTCCCAGCGGCGCAAGCGGAAGGCCCGCCAAGGACGGTGACGGCATAGATCGAGGACTGACAACATACCGTCACGGCGATGATCGAAGGTGTCGACCGAGGTTCCGAGGGCCAGCCGATCTGCACTGCGCGTCATAAAACGCCTGACGCTGCGCGCGCGGCTGAACCCGGCTTCCTCTACAAGCCGCTTCGTTTGCTCATTATAGTCGCCATACGGATAACAGAAGCTGCGCAGCTGTTTCCCTATGATGAGCTCAAGCGCAGCCTTCGAATCAACAATTTCCCGGCGGGCCGCGGCCGGGTCGAGGCGGTCCAGGTGCGGGTGCGTCATCGTATGCGCGCCGATTTCGAAGGTCTGAGCCAGTTGCTGTATCTCTTCGGCCGTCAGGCGCTCGGAGGCCGGAAACTCACGGGTCTCCGGTGAGACATAGAAGGTTGCCTGGATACTATGGCGCTTGAGCAGCGTTGCCAGCCTGATGTCAAGCTTGTGCCCATCGTCCCAGCTGGTGGTAACGATGACTGGCTTCATTGAATGATCCCCCCCGGGAAATTAGTCCTGCGACTGCGTAGGTTACCGGTCGGCGGCACGGGAAATGCAGCGGTGTGTTCTTCCGCAGCGGCCGAGCGCGGCCGCCACCGCCGCATAGGCCGGCTTCGGGGTACCTCGGGCGGTCAGCAGGCCGAACCAGTCCACATAATTGCTCGGGCCAGTTCCCTCATCCTGCCAGGTGTACACGTAGAGGCCACCGATCCAGCTGATCGTCCTGGCGCCAACGATGGCTTCGGAGAGCGCCGCGGCCTGCGCCGCCCGGCCGACGCCGTCAGGGCCGCTGGAGGGGGCGCCGACCTCGGTGATCCAGACCTGCTTGGCGGCGTCACCGTTGCTGGTCATGACGCTGCGGATGGACGGCCTGGTCTGGTCCATCTGGGACCACCCCGACCAGGACTGGTAGCTGTCGGGGAGCGCGGGATAGCTGTAGGGGTGGTAGCCCACGGCATCGAAGCTGCCCTGGGCCCCGTCGGCGTACATGGCCTGCAGGAAGTCGACCGCGTTGATGTTGGTCCCGTCATTGGCCTCGGGGGCGAGCCCGCCGGAGATGACGAGCGCCGAGGGGGCGGCGCGCTTGATGGAGGCGTAGGCGGCCTTCAGATCGGCGGTGTAAGCAGCCGGGTCCGGCTTGGGCGACCAGAAACCCACCCGGTTCGGCTCATTCCAGATCTCGAACATGCGGACGCCCCGCGGCGCGTAGCGGGCGGCCACCTCGGCCGCCCAGGTGGCGAACTGAGCCGGCGAGGCGGGAGTTGGTGACACGTCACCGCTGGTACCGGCCTTCGCGGCCCATCCGGGACACCCGTCGATGATCAGGTCGACCGACATCCCCTTGGCGTGGGCCGACCTGACCACCTGGTCCAGCGGCGCCCACGCGAACGTTTTCGGGCCGGCGTACTGCACGCCGCCCCAGTCGGCGTCCAGCCTGACCGAGGTGATCCCGATGGCCTTCATCGCCGCCAGCTCAGAAGCCTGCACCTTCGCCGACTTCGTGATCAGCTCCGGGTCGGATATCCCGAACCTGTCGAGGGAGGGTCGCTGGTACTGCGTCATCACGTAGGTGAGACCAACGCCCAGGAGCAGCGCGGCGACCAGCAGGGCGATGATCTCAGCTGGCCAGCGACGCTTCGCCATAGCGTCATCGGGGACCCGGGCAATCGGGCCCCGGGTGCCTGCGGAACGGAATGTGATCATCGCTCATCACTCCGTCCGCCAGTCAACCATCCGCCGGGACGTCGCACAGCTAGCGTCAGCGCGCGAACAGGTCAGCGGCGGTGGACGGTTCCCCGGCAGCACGCCTCGTGGTGGGCACGGCCACCAGGTAACGGAGGGCCGCAGCCGAGCAGGTGCACAAGAGCAGCGCCGCCACCCGCAACGTCCCTTCAGTCGGCCATGCCGCCAGGTGCGTCGCATGGATCATGAGCGTCGCGGGATGGGTGACCGCATTCACCGAGAGGTAGACGACCAGAGCGGTCGCCAACAGGGCCGCCGTCTCTGAAATCGCCAGTGCCAGCAGTTCCGTCGCCCCGGCGGCCGGCCCCGAGCCTGGCTTTGCCGCAGCGTCCCGGCGCCGAAGCAACCGGAGGTACTCGCTGGCGGCGAAGCCGGCCGCCACGACGAAGAAGGACACGATCCCGGAGGTGTCGGTCCGCAGGCCGGGCACGCCGCGCCAGTAGGGGGCGCTCAGATCATCGGGCCGGAAGCTGGCCACGAGGCACACGCTGGCCCAGCACAGCCCCGCCCCGTAAGCGAGTCCGGCCGCCGACGCCTCGACGGCCAGCCGGCGGCTCGCCTCACCGCGGATCGGTCGGCTTCTCATTTATAGATCTCCGCACCATCATTGTTGTATACGAGGTTCTTGGTATTCCTGAGGAACCCCATGGGGTACTCATAGGTGAGAAGGTCACCGTCGTAGTCACTGGTTGCCCGCCCGGTGTGCACATTCGAGTAGCCGAGAATCATCCAACTGGACCGGCGTACCAGAGTGGGATAGATGTCCGTTATGACCTGCGAGCCAGTCACGTCGGACCGCGCGTTGAAGATGAATCGGCTGGTAAGATTCTCCGCCTGTATTCCGTCAGGAAGCACGCCGGGCCTGCCCGCGAGCCAGTCCACGGCGGCCACCTCCTGAGGGTGCACATAGTAGACATCGTAGTACTGGCCGCTATTGTTCAGGCTGAGTTGCGCCGGGTAGCCCCCCAGCACCTGGGGCAGCAGCCCCGTTGTCGAGATAAATATGCCGAGACACACTACCGCCGATGTTCTTAGTGCCCGCACCCGCCCCAGCGGGGAGAATACCGCGAGGGAGCCTGCCACGAGCACGGGCGCCAGCAGGATGAGCGCCTCTTGAAACGCCCGGAGGACCCCGTAGTCAACGGAGAGGTTGGGAAGTATCGTGATGACCGCCACCATTGCGGTACTCCCCACGCACAGGCAGAAGAACTCGCGGCCCACTCGTCGCCGAAGGCTTGGCAGCATCATGAATGTGATCAAGCCAATGCCGACGAATAGCTGCTCGCCCTTGGCCGCGGCGTCACGTATGGCGCCGTTCAACCCGGCGACCGGGACACCGAGATCGGCGACGAGGCGACCCGCTCCGGTCAGCGGAAGCGACGGCTGACTGGCCACCGGCGCCGGGTACCGGGCCACGGCCGAGGCCGACAGGTAGGTCGAGGGGGGGTAACCGGCCCTCTCCTTGAGCGCCTCCCGCCGGTAGGCGTTGAGGGCAGCCTGAGGACTCAGCGTTTTCCCACCCAGAAGGCTGTATGAGACGTCCCCCGCCCGCGCGCCGCCCGATCCGGCGAGCGAGGAGATCGCCGACTCGGCATCGGTCACCGCGGCCCCGGCCGTCTGAGTGGCCAGCTCACCCCACACGAACGCTATGCCGGCCACCACGAGTACCGAGCCGAAGCCCACTGTCCGGGCCATGGCGCCCCATGGCGCCCGGGAGGCGCTGGCCTCATAGGCCGGGCGGCGCCAGCGACGAGGGCCCAGCCTGCTGGCCAGCTGAGCCGCCCAGGCCGCCAGCAGGATGCCCAGGAAGAAGTACATCGTTGAATAATGCGAGACCTCCACACCGACGGACGCCACGAAGAACGTGAGCCGCCGCCGGCGCAGGCTCCACTCAGCATTCGTGATCGCCAGCAGTGCTACGCATACGAAGACGAAGGCGATCTCCTGACGGTTCAGGAATGACATGTCAGTGAAGAAAGTCGGGAAGCCGATAAAGTACACCACCGCCAGAACTGAGATCGATCCCGACCAATAGCGCCGGGCAATCGCATAGACGAGCACCGGGCAGAGCGCGAAGATAAGCTGAAAGAAGAACTTGTAGACATAAGGATCATCGACATGCGCGACCTGGGCTACTTCGGTAGGCAGGATCGTGATGCTCAGGCATGCGTTATAGGCATCGCGGAGATACGAGATGTCCCAGCGGCCGTGAGCCGCTGTCAGCTGAAAGACCTGGTACTCCTTCTGGATGTCATGACCGGTCACGTACCAGCCCCGTAGCGAGGTCATCAGCAGGAGCGCAAGGGATAGCAGATACAGGATGATGCTTGTCATTCCGTCCCGCACTTGCGCTTGCCAGCGCAACAGCAGGATGAACGTTGCCACCATGCCCCCCAGGGCCACGAGGCCGAACCGGTCACCACCGCCGTTGTTGAGGAGGTTCGCGCCGAGGACCGCGCTGGCCACGCAGAGCCCGGACGCGACGAGGAGACGGCTCTCTACTCGCCTGACCGCCTGGATCTGAGCCCGCCAGGCCAGCGGCGCTGGGTGCTGTCGCCGAAAGAGATACAGCGAGACGATGAGCGTGTCGCCCAGGATGACGACGGGGACCGGGTCGAGGGGGCGTCTCACCCCGAGCAGGGGGAGGAAAGAATTGACCCCGAGCCCGGCCAGCATGAGCAGCAGCAGGGTCGTGGCGAGGCTGTAACCAAGACGTTCGGCTACCGAGCACCCGCGCCACACCGACGTCGTGTACACGAGATATACCGGATAGCCCAGGAGGAACCAGAAGCCCGCCGCCGGCCCGAGGAATGGCAGCCGGACGCCGGTCACGGCGAGGACGTTGGCACCGGCGATAAGGCCGCCGCTGGCCAACGCCGGCCAGCCGTATTTCGGCACGGCCGCGGGCGGATCGCCAGGCAGCGGGGTAGCCGGCCGCGGCCCGGCCGGGGCCGCGTGGGCCACGCGACCGCACCGCTGGCTATCAGGGAGCATGCCGTCCCGCTCCCGGAGCCTTGAGGGCGACCAGGAAGTCTATGGTTTCCGGATGCCCGGGCAGCGAGACCTCGATGCGGCACCGCGCGATGCCGCACGCCGGGCGGATGGCTGTCGTCACCGTCCACGTCGCTCCGGCGGCGACAGTCCTCGCCGACTCACCCAGGATGCGGGAACTCCGGCCACCAGCCGCGCTGATGACGTACTGGTAGTCCGCCGCGCGTCCTTCCTCGTTGCCGACCGTGAAGGAGACCGTGATGGGATCGCCGGTGACGGCCGTCGCTGGGAGGGCCGCCGCACGGTTGAAGGAAAGAACGGTGTAGCGCGCTGGCTGCCGGAACAGCGACAGGGCCCACTCATGGCGGCCGCCCGGCGAGAGCAGGCTGACTCCGACAGCGAGCACTGCGAGCGGGGCCAGGATCGGCCACCATCGCCGCGCTCCGGGTCCGCGGTCACGGTTCGACTGGCCTGCGCCACCCGAGCCAGGCCGGCCCAGTGCCGAATTCAATGCACGCCACCTGGCTCGCGCGCCACGTCGTAATCGGCGACCAAGTGCCCGGCGTTGCTCTGCCAGTCGAACCGCTCTTCGGCCAGGCGCCTGGAGTAGGCCCGCATGTAGCTCATTCGGCCGGGCGCGCCGAGCAGGCCGAGGAACGTCGAGCGGAGCACCTCCGGCTCGGGCTCAACGAGGACGACGCCGGAGGGATCGAGATCATACCGGGAGTAACCCTCATCGGCGGTGGCGACCACCGGCAGCCCGCAGGCCATCGCCTCCTGCATCACCAAGGTGAGCATCTCCCCGACCGCCGGAAAAACGAAGATGTCGCTCGCCTGGTAAAGGTCCCGCAGCTCATCGCGGTTGACCGGGCCGAGGAACCGTACCCCGGCCGGAATCTGGTCCGGGATCCTGCCGGGCCCGGCGATCACCACCTCGTACTCCGCGCTGCGGGCCTCGACGAGCTTCTGGAACCCCTTCTTAGGCACCAGGCGGCCGACGAAGAGAATGACAGGCACCTCAGCGGCCAGGCCGTAGCGTGTCCGGGTAGCGCGGATCGCTTCGCGATCTCCCGGGCAAAAGTGCCTGGTGTCGATGCCGTTGTAAACGAGCCTGATCTTCTCAGCCGGTACGCCATGTCCGGTGAGGAAGTTCTCTACGATCGGGTTGTATGCCGTTATCGTCGTCGCCCAACGCCACAGGAGGCGGCCGGCGGACGAGTAGACGGCCTTCTGCACGAACGTCACGATGGCCTTGTCGTGCTCCACGATGCCGACGTTCTGGCTGACGAAAAGCGGGCGCCGACGCCACCTGGCCAGGCTCGCCGCGAGCATGGACGACCCGTAGTAGACGTCATGGACGTGGACCACCTCGGCGCTGCCCACCAGCCTGGCCAGTCGCCAGATCGCACTCGGGCTCCACACTGGGAACGGGACTCCCCACCGGTGCTCCAATCCGTTCCACGCCGGGATACGGATGACCGTATAGCCGCCGACCTGCTCGCGCGCGGCCGTGTCCGCGCCGCAACGACTCGTGACCACCGTCACGTCGTATCCGAGCGCGACCAGAGTGCGCGCCTGCTGGCCGACGACGACCTCGACACCCCCAACATGCGGATCGGCGTAGGCGGAGACGATCAGCACGCGACGGGGTGCTGGCTCGACGGCTTTGACGTTGTTCATGCATTTCCCCCCGGTCAGCTGTACTTCCAACGGGTGCGTCCTGCGACGGAACGCCAGCCAGCCTCGCGACCACCGGGTCCGGGTGGCTCGCCGATGGCGCGGCGGGGCCTTGTGTGGCAGCGCGGCCACGGCAGCGCCGAGCAATGCGCCAATCGGCCATGCGGCGGTCAATGCGCTGAGCCCGTGCGGCGCCAGTAGCCACGCCAGGCCGCAGATGGCGATCGCATAGGCGGCCGCGCTCACGACGAGCGCCCGGAGCCGGCCCGACAGGCGGAGCACGGTCCACAGCCAGTTGATGACGGCCATTGGAATAGCGGCGGCGGCGAGCAGCATCAGACTGCCTGCCGCGTGCTGGCTGTATCTCGTCCCGAACGCAAGCAGTACCCAGTGCGCGGCCACGACCAGCACGACGCACGCTGGCAGGCACAACGCCATCAAGACCCGCCAGCTGCGCCGTAGGATCTCGCGCCGGTCAACGCCGGCGTGAGATCCTTCGGCCAGGAACGTCTGCTCCACCGCGTACACGGTGGCGTACAGCAGCGTTGCCACCTGGAACGCGACGAAATAGTAGGCGGCGGCTGAGGCTCCGAGACGGTCGAGGACGATCAGCGGGACGACCAGGGCAGGAAGCAAGTTCAAGACATTCCCGGCGTAATTGGCACCGGAGAACCTGAGCAGGGGCTTGAGCGCTCGCCACGGCTTCCTGAGCGACGGGCGCCACCGCAGCGCCGTGCACATCATCACCACACTGACGAGAGCCGCCGCGACAAAGCCGTCCGCAGAGGCACAGAAGAGGCCGTAGGCGCCAGAGCCACTGAGGACGGCTACGCAGACGACCTTGGTCACCCCACCGACTCCCCCATCGGTCAACGCGCTGTAGGCCGCCTTGCGTGAAGCGACGAACACGGAGTCAGTGATCAGGTTGATGGGTCCGATGGCTGTTAGCAGCACAAAGCCGGCCGCCAGCGCCGGCCGGTGCGAGACGAATGCGAGGCGGGGCGCGAGCACCGGGATCAGCAGTACATACAGCAGGCCGAGCCCGGCGCCGCAACCAGAGACGAGCAGCAGCCCCGCGGTGATCAGCGCATTCCGGTCGGGAGCGGTGGGCAGGTGACGGACAAGGGTGCTGTTGAGCCCGAGGAGAGCCAGGTAAGCGATGACCGTCGTCGCGGAGATCAGCGAACTCGCCCGTCCCACGTCAGCGGTGCTGAACAACCGGGCCGTGATAATCCAGAAAGCGAAGCCGAG
>OBLW0100002048.1_pt1 | contig 16457 bp, 10 predicted proteins | sample 1520161 | NCBI WGS metagenome assembly OBLW01 (sample SAMEA3539309, study PRJEB22396) | soil metagenome | biome: tundra; feature: field; material: soil | place: USA | collected 2010-05 | depth 0.15 m | reverse complement strand
ACGTGGGCCGCACCGGGCGGGTCACTCCGTTCGCGGTGATGGAGCCGGTGCTGGTGAGCGGGTCCACGGTGGAGAACGCCACCCTGCACAATGCCGATGAGCTGGCCCGCAAAGGCGTGCTGATCGGTGACATGGTCGTGCTGCGCAAGGCCGGTGACGTGATCCCCGAGGTCGTAGGGCCGGTCGTGGATCTGCGCAGCGGCGACGAGCATGCCTTCGAGTTCCCCACCCGCTGCCCGGCCTGCGGCACCGTTCTCGCCCGGGAGGACGGTGGCGTGGACTGGCGCTGCCCGAACGCCCGGTCGTGTCCGGCACAACTGCGTGAGCGGCTCTTCCACCTGGCCAGCCGGGGCGGCCTGGACATCGAGGTGCTCGGTTACGAGGCCGTCGTCGCCCTGCTCGACTCGGGGCTGCTCACCGACGAGGGCGACCTGTTCTCGCTGACCGCCGAGAAGCTCGCCACCTCTCCCTTCTTCGTCAACAAGCAAGGCGGCCTCACGGTCAACGCGGGCAAGCTGCTGCGCAACCTGGAGGAGGCGCGCGACCGTCCGCTCTGGCGGATCCTCGTCGCGTTGTCGATCAGGCACGTCGGGCCTACCGCCGCCCGCGCGCTCGCCGCCGGGCTTGGCTCGGTCGACGCGATCGCGTCGTCCTCGGCCGAGCGCCTGGCCGCCGTTGACGGGGTGGGCCCGACGATCGCCGCATCGGTGATCGAGTGGTTCACCGTGGACTGGCACGCGGCGATCGTGCAGAAATGGCGTGTCGCCGGGGTCCAGCTGGAGTCAGCCGGCGGTGCTGGCGGCGCCGAAGCTGGCGGCCTGGGCCCACTGGCCGGCATCAGCGTGGTGATCACTGGCACGCTGGAGGAGTTCAGCAGGGACGAGGCGGCCGAGGCCGTCCAGGCACTGGGCGGCAAGGTGACCTCCTCGGTATCGAAGAAGACGGATTTCGTCGTCGCCGGAGACAAGCCGGGCTCCAAATATGACAAGGCGCTCACCCTGGGCGTGCCGGTCCTGGACGACGCCGGGCTCGGGATCCTGCTCCGCGACGGCCCAGCCGCCGCGGCCGAGTCGGCGGAGCGCCCGGCCGCGTCCCCGGCCGACCCGCAGCCCTGACCCGCCGAGCCCGCCCAGCGCCCGGCCGCGCGGACTCGGTGCTCGGAGCGCGGGCATGACTGGGATTTCTCCGTAAAATTGATCAAGGGTCTGACCTGGGTCTATTTCGTTAGGGATCGAAGGCTTGTAACAGATAGTGTGTGATCGGTTTCGCGAAGTACGATTTTCGCCGTACTCTGCTTATGGAGCAAACGCGCATTCCATCGGCTGCCCCCAGCGCGAGGACGCCATGAAGGACCCGAACGACACGAGGGATATCGGTCCGCGGATCGGCACTCCGCTGTGGATTTACATCACGGCAGTCACGATCGCGGGACTCGCGCTACTCGTCGCGGTCGTGCCCCGGCTGTCCCTGCCCGGGCTGCGCGAGCTTCTCGGCCATCCGCTGTTCTGGGTCATTGCCGCGCTTGCGCTGATCGGGGAGCTGCGGCCAATTGTCACTCCCGGAAAGTCCGTCCCCGATTCGGGCGCGACCTCGCTGACGTTCTGCTTCGCAGCGCTCCTGTACTGGGGATTTCCCATCGCAGCGCTGGTGCGCGGCGTCACTATGCTGGCCGCCGTGGTGACCGGCAGGCAGGCGCCTTTCCGGGCCGCCTTCAACGCCGCCCAGTCCACGCTCAGCCTTGGCGCTGCGGCAGCGGTGCTGGAGGCGGCAGGCCTGCATCCGACGCCGCTGGCCCCCTGGGTGCTCACCGGGCAGCAGCTCGGCGCGGTGGCGGCCGCCGCGGTGGCCTACTTCGCCTGCAACTTCGTGCTGGTCGGCGTGGCCGTGGCCGTGCACGAACGCACGTCTATCCCGGCGACGCTCCGCAAGGCGCTTCCCTATCAGGCGTTCGTCAACCTGGTCCTGCTGTCCGCCGCGCCACTGGTCGTGGTGGTGATGGACAGATCTGCGCTGCTCGTCCTGCTGTTCCTGCTCCCGCTCGCGGCCGTCTACGCGAACGCCGCCATGTCACTCCAGCGTGAGCATCAGGCGCTGCACGACGAACTGACCGGGCTGCCCAACCGCACGCTGCTCATCCGCCGGACCACCGAAGCGCTGGCCGGGGTGGCCAGGTCGGGCGGCATGGCCGGCTTCCTGCTCCTCGACTTGGACAGGTTCAAGGAGGTCAACGACACGCTCGGGCATCCGGTCGGCGACGGCCTGCTCCGAATCGTCGCGCACCGGCTGACCCACAGCGTCCGGCCAGGGGATATCGTCGCCCGGCTGGGCGGGGACGAGTTCGCGGTGCTGCTGCCCTCGGTCAAGGCGATGACCGTCGCGCGGGAAGTGGCCAGCCGGCTGCGCGCCGCGCTGGCCGAGCCGATCCGGCTGGAAGGCATGTCGTTCGAGATCGAGGCCAGTGTCGGCATCGCCCTGTACCCCCGCGACGCGACGGCCGTGGATGGGCTCATGCAGCGCGCCGACGTCGCCATGTACCTGGCGAAGGAGCGCCACAGCGGGGTAGAGGCCTACGTGGCCCAGTCCGACCGCAACTCGCCGGCCCGGCTCTCCCTGCTCGGGGACCTGCGCCGCGGGATCGACGAAGGTGAGTTCGAGCTGCATTACCAGCCGAAGATCTTCCTCGCTGACGGGCGAACCGCCGGGTTCGAGGCGCTTGTCCGGTGGCGGCACCCCAGCCGCGGGCTGCTCGCGCCGCAGGCGTTCATTCCCCTGGTCGCGCAGTCGTTCCTGATGCGGGACCTCACCGCCCATGTGCTGGAGACCGCGCTCAACCAGGTGAGGCTGTGGCGGCAACGCGGCCTGCCCGTGCAGGTCTCGGTGAACGTGTCCGCGCGCGACCTGCTCGACGGCGGCTTCGCCGGCGCCATAGAGCGCGGGCTCGCTTCCTGCGGGCTGCCGCCCGAGGTGCTGCTGCTCGAGGTCAGCGAGCGTGCGCTGACAAGCGAGGCCGCCAGCACGGAGTCGGTCGCCGCCTGCCTGGCGTCGATCGGGGTCCCGGTCAGCCTGGATGACTTCGCCACCGGCCGGGCCTCACTAGGACGGCTTCGCGGGCTCCCGGTCAGCGAGATCAAGATCGACTCTTCGTTCATTACGACGCTGCCCGGCAGCACGGCCGATGGGCTGATCGTCAAGGCCCTGGTGGATCTGGCCCGGGCGCTCGGCATCCGTTCGGTCGCCAAGGGCGTCGAGTCGCCCGAGGCAGCTACCGCACTGCGCGCCATCGGCTGCGATATGGCTCAAGGGTGGCATTTCAGTCGGCCTCTCAACGTGGCGTCGGCCACGGCCTGGCTGACGGACGCCCTGGCCCACGACCCGGTGGCCCGGCGGCGGCTCACCCCCGCGGCACCGGGCGGCGGCGAGCAGGGCACTTCACTGGCCGCACCGCCCGCGGGCGTGCTCGACCACCATTAAGAGGACGGGCCGCGGCGCGCTCCACCCTGGTGGCCTGTAAGGGGGTCCTTGGAGCGACGTGCAGCCAAAGAAGACTCCCCTTACAGGCCACTAGGATGGCACCCATGTCCATAGCCCGCGAGGAAGTGGCCCATCTGGCCAGGCTGTCCCGGCTGGCCCTGGGCGAGGAGGAACTGGACCACCTGGCCGGCCAGCTCGGCCAGATCATCGCGGCCGTGGCGCGGATCCAGGAAGTAGCCGCGGACGGGATCCCGCCTACCTCGCACGCCGTGCCGCTGGTCAATGTGTTCCGAGATGACGTGGTGGCGCCGCCGCTGGGCGCGGAGAAAGCGCTCGCCCAGGCGCCCGCGGTGGAGCAGCAGCGATTCCGGGTTCCGCGCATCCTGGCGGAGGACTGACCATGGACAGCGAACTCACCGGGATGACCGCGGCCGCCCTGGCGGCGGCCATCGCGGCAGGCGAGGTGTCGGCCGCCGAGGTCACCGAGGCCCATCTGGCCAGGATCGGCGCGGTGGATACCCAGGTACGCGCGTTCCTGCACGTCGCGGCGGACTCTGCGAGGGCGGCGGCCCGCGCGGTGGACGAACGGCGCGGCGCGGGCGAGGTGCTCGGGCCACTGGCCGGTGTGCCGCTCGCGCTCAAGGATGTCTTCACCACCCGCGACATGCCCACCACGTGCGGGTCACGCATCCTGGACGGCTGGCAGCCACCGTACGACGCGACCATCACCCGCAGGCTCCGCGAGGCGGGGGTGGTGATCCTCGGCAAGGCCAACATGGACGAGTTCGCCATGGGCTCATCCACGGAGAACTCAGCCTTCGGGCCTTCCCGCAACCCGTGGGACCTGAGCCGGGTACCTGGCGGCTCGTCCGGCGGATCGGCGGCGGCCGTCGCCGGCTTCGAGGCACCGCTCGGCATCGGCACCGACACGGGGGGATCGATCCGGCAGCCCGCGGCGGTCTGCGGGATCGTCGGGGTGAAGCCGACCTACGGCGGATCGTCGCGGTACGGGGTGGTCGCGTTCGCGTCCTCGCTGGACACACCGGGGCCGTTGGCCCGCACCGTCCTTGATGCGGCGCTGCTGCACGAAGCCATGTCCGGGCATGACCCGTGCGATTCGACCTCAGTGGACGCGCCTGTCCCGCCGGTGGTGGCCGCCGCGCGCCAGGCCGATGTGAGCGGGCTGCGGGTCGGCGTGGTCCCGGAACTGGGCGGCGAGGGCTACCAGCCGGGGGTCATGACCAGGTTCGGCGAGGCGGTCGAGCTGCTGGAATCACTCGGCGCGAAGATCGTCGAAGTGTCCTGCCCGCACTTCAGCTACGCGCTGCCCGCCTATTACCTGATCGCGCCGAGCGAAGCATCGTCCAACCTGGCCAGGTTCGACGCCATGCGGTACGGCCTGCGGGTCGGCGACGACGGCACCCGCAGCGCCGAGGAGGTCATGGCGCTCACCCGTGCGCAGGGGTTCGGCGCTGAGGTCAAGCGCCGGATCATGCTCGGCACCTACGCCCTGTCGAGCGGCTACTACGACGCCTACTACGGCAAGGCCCAGCAGGTGCGCACCCTCATCATCCGGGACTTCGAGTCCGCGTTCGAGCAGGTGGACGTGCTCGTGTCGCCGACCACGCCGACGACCGCGTTCCCCATCGGCGAGCGAGCCGACGACCCGATCGCCATGTACCTGGCCGACCTCTGCACCATCCCGTCAGACCTGGCCGGCAACGCGGCCCTGTCGGTGCCGTGCGGGCTCGCGCCCGAGGACGGCCTCCCCGTTGGCCTGCAGATCATGGCGCCGGTACTCGCCGACGACCGCCTCTACCGGGTCGCCGCCGTGATCGAGGCGGTCCTCGCGGATCGCCGCGGTCACCCCCTGCTTGACGAGGCGAAGGGCCTTGACGAGGCGAAGGGCTTTGACGAGGCGAAGGGGCTTGACGAGGCGAAGGGGATCGGCAATGACTGACCAGACGGCGACGCTGGTGTCCTTCGACGAGGCGGTTTCCCGCTACGACCCGGTCATCGGCCTGGAGACGCACGTCGAACTCGGCACCGTGACCAAGATGTTCTGCGGCTGCCCGACGCAGTTCGGCGCCGAGCCCAACAGTCAGGTGTGCCCGGTCTGCCTGGGCCTGCCCGGCTCCCTTCCGGTGGCGAGCCGGGCCGCGATCGAGTTCACGATCAGGATCGGGCTCGCGCTGAACTGCTCGATCGCCGAGCATTGCCGGTTCGCCCGGAAGAACTACTTCTATCCGGACATGCCGAAGGACTACCAGATATCGCAGTACGACGAGCCTCTGTGCACCGACGGCTGGCTCGACATCACCCTGGAGGACGCGCCGCCCGCCAGCGCGGACGGCGCCCCGCCGCCCCGCGCCCAGCCAGCGGGGCGGTTCCGGGTCGAGATCGAGCGCGTCCACCTGGAGGAGGACACCGGTAAGTCGCTGCACGTCGGCGGTTCCGCCGGGCGGATCCACGGCGCGGACTACTCGCTCGTCGACTACAACCGGGCGGGTATTCCGTTGGTGGAAATCGTGACCAAGCCGGTCGCAGGCACCGGTCCGCTCGCCCCGCAGGTCGCCAGGGCGTATGTGACCGAACTGCGGGACCTGGTGCGCGCCCTCGGCGTATCGGATGTCCGGATGGAGGAAGGCTCGCTGCGCTGCGATGTGAACACGTCGCTGGCGCCGAAGGGCTCGGGGACATGGGGGACCCGCACCGAGACCAAGAACGTCAACTCGCTGCGCTCCGTGGAGCGCGCCGTGCGCTACGAGATCGAGCGGCAGGCCGCGATCCTCGACGCGGGCGGCCGGATTGTCCAGGAGACCCGGCACCTGCAGGAGGACACCGGCATCACCACCCCGGGCCGGAGCAAGGAAGAGGCGCAGGACTACCGGTACTTCCCCGAGCCGGACCTGGTGCCGATCGCACCGCCCCGTGACTGGGTGGAGCAGATCCGGGCCGCGCTGCCGGAACTGCCGGACGCCCGCAGGTCACGGCTGCAGCAGGAGTGGGGGCTGTCCGACCTGGACATGGCCGCCCTGCGCAATGCGGGCGCCCTCGACCTGGTGACCGAGACCGTGGCGGCGGGCGCGACACCTGCCGACGCCCGCAAGTGGTGGCTCGGTGAGCTGTCCCGGGAGGCCAACAAGTCCGGCCGGGACCTGGCCGATCTGCCGATCACGCCGGCCCAGGTGGCGGCGGTAGCCAAGCTTGTCATGTCGGACATACTCAACGACAAGCTCGCCAGGCAGGTCATCGACGGCGTGCTGGCCGGTGAGGGAGCTCCCGAGGAGGTGGTGGCGGCCCGCGGCCTCGCCGTGGTCAGCGACGATGGGGTGCTGACCGCTGCCGTGGACGAGGCGATCGCCGCTCACCCCGACGTGGCCCAGAAGATACGGGACGGCAAGGTCGCCGCGGCCGGCGCGCTGCTCGGCGCGGTGATGAAGGCGACCCGCGGCCAGGCCGACGCCACCCGGGCCCGCGAGCTGATCATGGAACGCCTCACCCAGCCCTAACGCGGGTCACCCGGGCGGCGGGCCCGGCTGATCGGGCGGGTACATCGGCGAGTCGGTTCCAGGCTGGCGGATCTGGCCGAACTTCTGCTCGTACAGGGTGAGGTTCTCGTTGATGGTCCGGATGATGTCGAACACCGAGGTCGGCGGGATCCGGAGCCGGGCGACGAGACGGTGCGGCGCCCTGATGACCGTCTCACCTTCCGGGGTCACCGACTGCTGTGGCGGCTGGCTGCTCACCAGGAAGTCGAAGGTGAACTCGTGTGGCGTGTGCCAGATCGCCAGCCCGTTCGCATAGGCCCCGGCCTCCAGGGCCGGGTCGGAATGCGACTCGAACTCGATCCGGGGATTTGCCGGTGGCTCGCTCACACTGGCACGCTAGCCCCCGCGGGCCGGGCGGCGCGAGCCGGCGCGCACCCACGGTGGTGAGTGGCGACACGCGAGGGAAATCCATGCTGATCTGGGTACCGACGGCCGAGGTGGCCGCCGCGCTGGACGGCCTGGCGGGGCCGGGAACGCCGGTCGACCTGGAGCAGGTCGCCCCCGACGGGAAAGCCCTGCCGGCCAGCGCGGCCCAGGTGGAGTTCTACGTGCCGCCCTTCTTTCCTGGTCAGCCAGCGATCGCGGCCATGCGGCAGATGCCGCGCCTTTCCGTGGTGCAGGCGCTGACCGCCGGGGTCGACCGGCTGCTGGCCGAGCTGCCTGACGGCGTTACCTTGTGCAACGCGCGCGGCGCGCACGATGCAAGCACCGCCGAGTGGGTGGTGGCGGCCATTCTCGCCGCGCTCCGCGAGTTCCCCCGGTTCGCCATGGAGCAGGCGGCGGGGCGGTGGAGCTATCAGTTCACCGGCTGCCTGGCCGGCCAGACGGTGCTGATCGTCGGGTATGGCTCGATCGGCGCCGCGGTCGAGCGGCGGCTGGCCGGCTTCGAGGTCAACGTCCGAAGGGTGGCCCGCCGCGGCCGCGACGGCGCGATCCCGGTGAGCCCGGTCAGCCAGGTCGGCAAGCTGCTCCCGGAGGCCGACGTCGTCGTCGTGCTCGCCCCGGTGACCACCGAGACCCTCGGCATGGTGGATGCCGGGTTCCTGGCCCGGATGAAGGACGGCGCCCTGCTCGTCAACGCGGCCCGCGGGTCTCTGGTGGCGACCGACGCGCTGTGCGATGAACTGAGCCGGGGCCGGCTCCGCGCGGTGCTCGACGTGACCGACCCGGAGCCGCTGCCGCCCGGACACCCGCTGTGGGCCCTGCCCGGCGTGTTCTTTACCCCGCACGTGGCCGCGTCCACGCCGGTGTCGACCGCCCGGGCGCTCTCGCTGGTCCGCGAGCAGGTGGAAAGGCTCATCAATGGCCAACCCCTCCAGAATGTGATCTCAGGGGCCTACTGAGGTAGATCAGTTGTCTCCCGGTGGACGCACTTGCGCAATCGAAGTGTGACCTTAGGCACGTAGAGTGAGCGCACTCGTTAGTTCTGATGACAGTGTCCAGCCCCGGTGATCCCGCTCAACATCCGGCGGAATTAGGCCTCATTGCGGTGGCCTTGAGTCATAGCTCGGTTGCCGAGGAGCCAGGCGGAGCCCACAAGGCCGATCCGGCTCACCGCGCTGGAGGCGGACCCTGCGGAAGGAGACTCGGTGCGTCCGCATGCATCGGGTGTGCCGCTATGAACCTGGCGGAGCAAGTAGGGACAGCGGTGGTGGCCCTGGCCGCCGCGGTCGCGGCGGCCAGCCTGTGGCGCGGTGCAGACCGGCACACAGGTTCCGTTCGGCGCGGCTACTGGTGGCTGGCTCTCGCCGCCGTCCTCTGGGGCGTCGGGGTGGTCGTCCAGGACGTGCTGGCGGGCCCGGCCACCGGAGCGCCCTTTCCGCTGACCCCAGCCGACCTGCCCGGGCTGCTGGCCCTGGCCGCCTTCGTGGCGGGCCTGGTCCGGCTGCCGCCTCGGCGCAGCGAGCCCGCTGGTGAACTGCTGGCCCCACGTGGCCGCGGTAAGGCGCCAGGCGCCGTTGCCGCCCACCTGGCCGACGGGTACGTCCTGGCCTCCGCGCTGTTCGTGATCGGCTGGATCGCCGCGTTCGGCCCGGCGTACCCAGGGTCGGGCGACGGCCCGGGCATGTTCGCCCTGGAACTGGTCCATCCCCTGGCCGACCTGGTGGCGCTCGGCGCCGTGCTGCCGTTCGCGGTGGCCGCGGGACGCCGCGGCACCGCGCCCTACCTTGCCCTGCTCGCGCTGGCTGCCGCGGACGCCCTGGCGGTGGGAGCCAGGGTGGGCGGCGGTTACCCGGCGGTCGGCGCCGAGGTCCTCCAGGTCGTCGGATTCGGCCTGATCGGCCTGGCGCCGTGGGCTGACCGGCACGGGAAGGCCAGGCCGGGCAGCGGCCCCAGCCCGCTGCGGCGCACCGGGCTGGACGCGGCGACCGTCGTCGCGTCGCTGGCGGCCACGGTCGCGGCCATGGTGGTCATCGTGTGGGCGCTGACCGGCGGCCAGTCCACCCGGCCGGTACTGGCATTCGCCGGCAGCACGGCCGTGCTCGCGCTGGCCATCCGGGTGCTCAGCCTGCTCCGCCGGGACAGCGCGGCGGCCCGCCTGTGGCGGGAGTCCGGGCGCCAGTTCCGCGAACTTGCCGACCGGACCAGCGATGCGGTGCTCGTCTGCGACTTCGGCGGGTCGATCAGGTACGCCAGCCCAGCCGTCCGCGACTATGGCTACTCGCCGGACGCTCTCACCGGCCGGATGCTGGCCGACTTGCTGCATCCGGAGGACAGGTCAGCGGCTACCCGCGTCGCACGCGGAGTCATCGGAGCGGCCGCCCGGCAGGCGGACAAGTACCCCTGCCGGGTCCGGGCCGCCGACGGCACCTGGCGCTACGTCGAGTCAACGGTCTCGCGGTACCGCAACCCCGGCGGTCCCGACCAGCTCCTCGTCACCGCGCGCGACGTCAGCGCCCAGGTCGAGCTGCGCCGCCGGGTCGCCCACCTGACGTTCCACGACGGCCTGACCGGGCTGCCCAACCGCGCATATGTCGAGGACCGGGCCCGGGACGCGCTCAGCCTCGGCCACCTGCGCCCGTCTCAGCAGGCCGCTGCGGCCGCGGTGGCCGGGGTCATCCTCATCGACCTCGACTCCTTCACCGGCGTGAACGACGCGGCGGGCCACAGCGCGGGCGACCTGCTGCTGGCCCAGGTGGCGCGCAGGCTGCGGTCGGCCGTGCCACCGCAGGACACGGTGGCCCGCTGGGGTGGCGATGAGTTCGCGGTGCTGGTTGAGGGGGCCGCCAGCGCACAGGAACTACTTGATATAGCCGAACGGATCCTCAGCGGCATTGGCGCCAGCCCCTTCCGGGTCGCGGACCGGGATGTCTCGCTGGCCGCGAGCGTGGGCGTGGCGCTGGCCGACGGCAGCCCGGCCGGCTACGTGTGGCGCAACGCCGATGTGGCGGTCTCCCGGGCCAAGGAATCGGGGGGAGGACGGGTCGAGGTGTACGCGGCGCATCTGCACGCGGACATCGTGCGCCGCCTCGAGCTGGCCGGTGACCTGCATCGGGCCATCAGCGACGGGCAGCTTGAACTGGACTACCAGCCGGTCGTCGAGCTGGCCAGCTCGCGGGTCGCGGGCGCGGCGGCACTGGCCGCGTGGCGGCGCGACGGCGCCACGGTCCCGCCAGGAGAGTTCCTCGATGTGGCCGAGTCCTCGGGGGTGGTCGTCGCGTTGGGCGACTGGATGCTCCGCGAGGCCTGCGCCCAGGCCATGGCGTGGCGGCGGTCAGGCCAGGAGATCGACATCTGGGTGCGCTGCACCCAGCGCCTGGTTGCCGCCGACCGGTTCACCGAGTCTGTGCTGGCCGCCCTGGCGGCCAGCGGACTGCCTTCCGGAGCGCTCACCCTGGAGATCGCGGAGCGGGTCCTGACCGATCGCGGCGGCACTGTCCGCAGCGCGCTTGACGATGTCCGCGAGGGCGGCGTCCGGCTCGCCATCGGCGCCTCCGGCACCGACTACGCCGCACTCGCCCAGCTGCGCCAGCTGCCGGTCGATGTGATCAAGATCGGTTCCCCGCTCGTCGCCGGGCTCGGCACGGACGCCACCGTGGCGCCGCTGCTGCGGGGGGTGATGCAGGTGGTCAACGACCTTGGCGTCGAGGTGGTGGCGGAGGGGATTGAGCACCCTGAGCAGCTGGAACTGCTGCGGGACATGGGGTGCGGGTTCGGCCAGGGGACATTGCTGGCCGGCCCGATGACGGCCCGCGACGTGGCCCGGCTGGCCAGGACCCGCGGCCAGGCCGGCCGGGTCGGCCAGGCCGGCGGGCCCGACCGGCCGGACGGATCTGGCCGCGACCGCGCGCCCGACCGGGACCACTGGCAGCGTCTCGGTAGCTGAGACGAACCCGCTCTCAAGTTGACGCGGGGCGCTGCGTGGGCCAGAGTGGATTCCGTGTCCACTCAGATCATTCTCGTACTTGGCAGGCGCGCAGGTCGCTGACCAAGCTGGCTCCGCGCGCTCCCCTCGACCGCCCTAGGGCGCGGGGGGTTTTTTGTTGCCAGTTCCCGCTACGAATCGCAGACGAGGAAGCCTTCCGATGAGCGACCAGACCACCACGGCGGCCGGCCCCCGTGCCGGACTGGCAGATTCCGCGCGCCGGGGCACCGTCCCCACGCCCCGTGACCTCGCTGCCCGGGCGGCGGCACGGGACTCCGCGGATGCCCGTACGGCTCCTGAGCAGCCCCAGCCGCCCCAGCCGTCGCCACCGCCCCAGCCGTCGCCACCTCCCCAGCCGTCGCCACCTCCCCAGCCGCGGGAGCGCGCCCGCTCCGCGCCGACCGCTGCGGTCGGCGCCAAGCTGACCGGCGCGCAGGCGCTCGTCGCGGCGCTGGAGCGGCTCGGCGTCGATGTTGTGTTCGGTATCCCGGGTGGCGCGATCCTGCCCCTCTACGACCCGCTGTTCGACTCGGTCAGCGTCCGGCACATCCTGGTCCGGCATGAGCAGGGGGCCGGGCATGCTGCCACCGGATATGCCCAGGTGACCGGCCGCCCGGGGGTGTGCATGGCCACCTCGGGGCCCGGGGCCACGAACCTGGTGACCCCGCTGGCCGATGCCTATATGGACTCGGTGCCGGTGGTCGCCATTACCGGCCAGGTGCCGTCCGCGCTGATCGGCACGGACGGCTTCCAGGAGGCGGACATCTCCGGGATCACCTTGCCGATCACCAAGCACAACTTCCTGGTCACCAAAGCGGACGACATCGCCAGGACGATCGCCGAGGCGTTCCACGTGGCCTCGACCGGCCGGCCGGGACCGGTGCTCGTGGACGTGGCCAAGGACGCTCTCCAGGCGATGACTGAGTTCCGCTGGCCGGTCCCCTTCGACCTGCCCGGATACCACCCGGTGACCCGGCCGCACTCCCGGCAGGTGCGCGAGGCGGCCCGGCTGATCGCCGAGGCCACGCGCCCCGTGCTGTACGTGGGGGGCGGGGTGATCAAGGCGGGGGCCAGCCAGGAACTCGTGGCCCTGGCCGAACTGACCGGCATCCCCGTGGTCACCACGCTGATGGCGCGCGGCGGTTTTCCCGACAGCCACCCGCAGAATCTGGGCATGCCCGGCATGCACGGCACGGTGGCCGCCGTCGGCGCCCTGCAGAAGGCGGATCTGCTGATCACCCTGGGGGCCAGGTTCGATGACCGGGTGACCGGCAAGCTGGACAGTTTCGCTCCCGGCGCCGCGGTCGTGCACGCCGACATCGACCCGGCCGAGATCTCCAAGAACCGGCGCGCCGACGTGCCTATCGTCGGTGACTGCCGCGAGGTGATCACCGAGCTTCTCACGGCGGTCGGCGCCGAGCAGCAGGCCGGCCACAAGCCGGACCTTTCGGCCTGGTGGTCACAGCTGGATGCCTGGCGCACCACCTACCCGCTGGGATACGACCAGCCTGGGGACGGCTCGCTCGCGCCGCAGTACGTGATCGAGCGGATCGGCCGGATCGCCGGCCCGGACTCGGTCTACGTGGCCGGCGTGGGCCAGCACCAGATGTGGGCCGCCCAGTTCATCCAGCACGAGCGCCCGGGCCACTGGCTGAACTCCGGCGGGCTCGGCACCATGGGCTACGCCGTGCCCGCGGCGATGGGGGCCAAGGTCGGCCGGCCCGACGCGTGCGTGTGGGCCATCGACGGCGACGGCTGTTTCCAGATGACCAACCAGGAACTCGCCACCTGCACGGTGAACGGCATCCCGATCAAGGTCGCGATCATCAACAACGGCAACCTCGGCATGGTCCGCCAGTGGCAGACGCTCTTCTACAACGAGCGCTATTCGAACACCGACCTCGATCGCAGCCAGGGCGAGCCAGCCGGAAGCCACCCCGCTACCGGGCACCCCGATCCCAGCCTGGCTGTCGCCGCGGGCGAGCTGGTCACGGAGCCTGGCGGCCGGCCTCGCGGCACCCGCATCCCCGACTTCGTCAAGCTCGCCGAGGCCTACGGCTGCGTGGGCCTGCGCTGCGAGGACGCCGGGAGCGTGGACGCGGTGATCGAGAAGGCCATGGCGATCAACGACCGGCCGGTCGTCGTCGACTTCATCGTGCACCGCGACGCGATGGTCTGGCCGATGGTCGCGGCCGGCACCAGCAACGACGACATCATCTTCGCGCGCAACATCGCCCCCGATTGGGATGTCAGTGAGTAGCGCGCGCCGTCCCCTCTTATGTGACCAGGGAGTTCATCGATGAACAGGCACACGCTCTCGGTGCTGGTGGAAAACAAGCCCGGCGTGCTCGTCCGGATCGCCGGCCTGTTCTCGCGCCGCGGGTTCAACATCGACTCGCTCGCGGTCGGGCCGACCGAGCACGCCGACATCTCCCGGATGACCATCGTGGTGAACTGCGCGGACCACCCGCTGGAGCAGGTCACCAAGCAGCTCAACAAGCTGGTCAACGTCCTCAAGATCGTCGAGCTGGAGTCGGCCGGCTCGGTGCAGCGGGAACTGCTCCTGATCAAGGTCCGCGCCGATCTGGAGAGCAGGTCCCGGGTGCTTGAGACCGTCGCGCTGTTCCGTGCCAAGGTGGTCGACGTCGCGCAGGACGCGGTCACCGTGGAAGCCACCGGCAACAGGGACAAGCTGGACGCGCTGATCAGGGTGCTCGAGCCGTTCGGCATCAAGGAACTCGTGCAGTCCGGCATGGTGGCCCTCGGCCGGGGCGGCAGGTCCATCACCGACCGTGCCCTCCGCCCGGTGGAACGCGCGGCGGGCTCGGCCCAGTAGGAACGCGGGCCTAGCGTGCCCAGCCGGCACGCGGGCGTAGCGGGCACACGGGCCAGCAGGCATACAGGCCAGCAGGCATACAGGCCAGCAGGAATCGGAAAGGCAGACGCGAAGCAATGGCAGACATCTTCTACGACGACGGCGCCGACCTTGGCGTCATCCAGGCCAAGCACGTCGCCGTGCTCGGCTACGGCAGCCAGGGGCACGCGCACGCGCTGTCGCTGCGTGACTCGGGGGTGGACGTCCGGGTCGGGCTCCCCGAGGGCTCGCGGAGCCGGGACGGCGCCGCCAACGAGGGGCTGCGGGTCACCACGCCCAGGGAAGCGTGCGAGGAAGCGGACCTGATCATGGTCCTGGCACCGGATACCGTGCAGCGCGCGCTGTACGCGGAGGCCATCGCGCCGAGCCTGGTGGACGGGGACGCGCTCTTCTTCGCCCACGGGCTGAACATCCGCTACCAGCTGATCGACCCGCCCGCCGGGGTGGACGTGTGCATGGTCGCCCCGAAGGGCCCTGGGCACCTGGTCCGCCGCCAGTTCGCCGAGGGGCGCGGGGTGCCGGTGCTGGTCGCGGTCGAGCGGGATGCCACCGGCAACGCCTGGCCGCTCACCCTCGCGTACGCCAAGGCGATCGGCGGAACCCGGGCGGGCGCCCTGGTCACCACGTTCGCCGAGGAGACCGAGACAGATCTGTTCGGCGAGCAGGCGGTCCTCTGCGGTGGCGTGTCCGAGCTGATCAAGGCCGGGTTCGACACCCTGGTCGAGGCCGGTTACCAGCCCGAGGTGGCCTACTTCGAGTGCCTGCACGAGATGAAGCTGATCGTCGACCTGATGTATGAGGGCGGCATCTCCAAGATGTACTGGTCGGTGTCGGACACCGCCGAGTTCGGTGGCTACACCCGGGGCCCGCGCCTGGTCGACGAGCGGACCAGGGAAGAGATGCGGCGCATCCTCGGCGAGGTCCGCGACGGTACCTTCACCCGCGAACTGGTCGAGGAGTTCGACTCTGGCAAGCCGAACTTCCTGAAGCGCCGTGAAGCATCCCGCTCCGAGCAGATCGAGCAGGTGGGAGCCAGGCTGCGGCCGCTGATGAGCTGGCTGGGTGACGATGAGGACCAGGCCGGCGGGTGAGACCGCTGCTCACCACTGGGGCTCGTGAATGATTTCACAAGCTTAGCTAAGCTGTAGCCTCCGACACATACAGCCCGAGGGGCCAACCACCGTGCCTGCACCCATCGTCCTCATCGCCGAGGAACTCTCCCCGACCGCCGTCATGCAGCTCGAGGCGGACTTCGACGTCCGCCACGTGGACGGCGCGGACCGCGCCGCGCTGCTGGCGGCGCTCCCCGACGCGGATGCGGTCATCGTCCGCAGCGCCACCATGATCGACGCCGAAGCGCTCGCGCACGCCCCGAAGCTCCGGGTGGCCGCCCGGGCCGGGGTGGGCCTGGACAACGTCGACGTCGAGGCCGCGACGAGGGCGGGCGTGATGGTGGTGAACGCGCCGAGTTCCAACATCGTGAGTGCGGCCGAGCACGCGGTCGCCCTGCTCCTCTCGGTGGCCAGGAACGTGCCACAGGCGACGGCCTCGCTGAAGGCCGGAAAGTGGCAGCGGTCCGCGTTCACCGGCGTTGAGCTGCAGGACAAAGTGGTGGGAATCCTGGGGCTGGGCCGGATCGGCGTCCTGGTGGCCCAGCGGCTGGCATCGTTTGGCATGAAGGTGGTCGCTTTCGACCCCTACGTGCCGGCGGCGCGGGCCGCGCAACTCGGTGTCCGGATGCTCAGCCTGGACGACCTGCTCGCCGAGGCCGACTTCATCACCGTGCACCTGCCGAAGAACGCGGAGACCATCGGCCTCATCGGCGAGCGGGAGCTGCACCTGGCCAAGCCGGGAGTGCGGGTGGTGAACGCGGCCCGCGGCGGCATCGTGGACGAGCACGCGCTCGTGCTCGCGCTCAAGGACGGCCGGGTGGCCGGGGCGGGCATCGACGTGTACGCGACCGAGCCGTGCACCGACAGCCCGCTGTTCGGGTTCGCCAACGTGGTGGCTACCCCGCACCTGGGCGCCAGCACGACGGAGGCCCAGGAGAAGGCGGGCACGCAGGTCGCCAGGTCGGTCAGGCTCGCCCTGGCCGGGGAGTTCGTGCCGGACGCGGTCAACGTGCAGAGCGGCTCGGTGGACGAGGACGTGCGGCCGGGACTGCCGCTCGCCGAGAAGCTGGGCCGTATCTTCA
>OBLW0100002046.1_pt1 | contig 16476 bp, 16 predicted proteins | sample 1520161 | NCBI WGS metagenome assembly OBLW01 (sample SAMEA3539309, study PRJEB22396) | soil metagenome | biome: tundra; feature: field; material: soil | place: USA | collected 2010-05 | depth 0.15 m | reverse complement strand
CCGCAGAAACAGTATTCTTAAGAGGAACGAATCGGCAGTTTTCGAGTAGAGCATGGTCAGAACGGAAGATGGCTAAGAGCGAGCGCTGACTAAGCGCAGCGCCGTGCGAGCAAGATCAAAGCGGGGCGCGACCGACGGTCTGAGATAACTATGTCATCCACGAAGCACAACCTCCGCCTCGCCGGCGCCTTCGCCTTTCTCGCAACGCTAGCCTTAACCATAAGCTGCACTGGTTTTTTCGTGAACCCCACCGTATCCGCCATCACGATTGACCCGCCCAATCCGACAGTGAGTCAAGGGTTCACCGCGACGTTGACCGCGGCAGGAACCGACAGCAATGGCAACGCGATTACCTTGACGGGTGGCACGAGTTGCAGCGGGACGACTGTGTGTTGGTCCAGCGCCACGCCCACCGTCGCGACCATTACCACCGGCGGCCTGCTGACCGGGGTTTCGGCTGGAACCAGCACCATAACGGCAGCATCGGGCACTGCCAGCGCCACCACCACTGCAACTGTTACCCTTGGCAACGTCACCGCCATCGTTGTCGGCCCAGAGACCTCCTTTAGCCTCGCCGAGAGCTCGATCGCGACCGGGAACCAGTGCTTGACCGCCAAGGCGACCGCAGGAGGAACAACGGTTGACGTCACTGCGAGCGTAACCTGGCTCCCGGGAAACGCAAGCATTATTACAGTTCAAAATGGCGTAACCCCGATGTGCGTGACATCTTTAACCGTTCTGGGCCCAACGACGATCGTTGCACAGTACACCAGCGGCACTAATATCATTACCTCAAATACGGTGACCGTCACTGTGACTCAGTGAGGCGGTGGACGGGTGGCCCAAATCCGGGGACCATTTCTCGCATTCTTTGCGAGAAGTGGGGTCTTTGACTTTTCCTTTCCCAGCCTACACGCCCAGAACTTTAACCTTCTCTCCACGCGCGGCGGCGCGCAGCTCCCGGTCCAGCGTCGCCAGCGGTAGCCCACGCCGTAACGCGAGTTCCAGATACGCGGCATCGTACAGCGTCAGCCCGTGACGTTCCGCCAATCGCGCTGTCGCGCCCCAAGCCTGCCTGTCGGTCTCAAGATCCAAGTGAATTGGGAACAGGGCGAGATCCGAAAGCGCGCTGTCGCGAAAAGCTGCGTCATGACGGCGGCGCCTGACGCCCACCTGTAAAACAATTGCGACCTCCAGCCTCCACAGACCTGGAACCCAGGCGCCTGCGTGACTGAGGTTCTCAAATACTGCGTTCACAGATTCAGTCGTTTCCTCGCGATAAACCCAGGCCAAGGTAATTGAGCTGTCCAGCACCATGCTCATGGACGGCCTTCATCTCTCCACTTCTTCAGAGTGTCCCAATCCAGTTCTTTTTCGCCTGCACTATGTTTCTGCAGATTACGCGCCCGCTCGCGGATTCGCTGGAAAGCGGCACGGACTTGGCTTTGGTCGATGCGTCCTATGTTGGGCACAAGACGGGCCACGGGTTTTCCATGCCGCGTGATGACGATCTCCTCGCCCCGTTCCACGCGGTCAAGCAGAGTCCCAAGCGTGTTTTTGGCTTCGAAGGCACCCACTTCGGAAACAGACGAGGTTTGGAGCTTCATTTAATCTAGCTTAAGCTAGATTATACAAAAGTCAAGCCCGAACCTCGCGCCTTGGCGATCGATCTTTGATACGCCGCCGCGTTCTCGAAAAGGCCCGTCAATGCAGAAAAGAAGATTTCCGGCGCCCAGGTGAGCGCCCACCTTGATTTGGACGATTAGTTGCACCCAAGCGCCAAGACTCCCCTAAAAAACCTGGATAAATCTATGGCCCGCCGTATCCTGAATTTTTCCGGGTGACCGCGTCGCCGCGCAGTCGGTGACAGAAGTCCCCCTCGTCCACGGCCACTCGTAAGTTGTCATTCTGCGTCGCGACAGTATCATCGTGAAGAGCGGCCTTATTCACTCACATCTGGCCTATCCAATTATCAATTCCTATGTCTGAAATTCGCTGTATCGGTATCGCCACCGGAGGCGGAGATGCGCCCGGCCTTAACGCCGTCATTCGCGCCGCCACCAAAGCTGCCATCCTCAAGTATGGGTGGAAGGTTATCGGCATTCCCGATGGCTTCGACGGGCTGATCTGGCCGGAAAAATCGTTCGAGCTCACGCTCAAGGAAGTCAGCGGCATTCTGCCACGTGGGGGAACGATTCTGGGCACCACCAACCGTGGCGATCCATTTCACTACAAGAAAATGGAGCGCGGGAGGGAAGTGCAGCGCGACATTTCCGCAAAGGTAGTTGCCAATGCCGCTAAGCTGGGGATCGACGCCATCATCAGCATCGGCGGCGACGGATCGCAGAAAATCGCCTATGAGCTTTTCAAGAAGGGAATGAAGATCGTAGGTGTACCCAAGACGATCGACAACGATCTTTCGGCCACCGAGGTCACGTTTGGATTCGATACCGCGCTGCACACCGTTACCGATGCTCTCGACAAGATTCATACCACTGCCGCCTCGCACCATCGCGTGATGGTGGTTGAGGTGATGGGACGCGACTGCGGCTGGATCGCACTCGAGGCGGGCATTGCCGGCGGGGCTCATGTGATCCTGATTCCGGAAATTCCGTTCACCGTCAAACACGTTTGCCGTCACATTGCGGAGCGCGAAAAGGTCGGCAAGGATTTCACGATTGTCGTGGTCGCCGAAGGCGTGAAGACGCCGCCGGAGCTGAAAGAGAACCGCCGCGCCAGTTCGATCGGCAATCTGTTGGGCAACGCCATTGCCCGCGGCTCCGGCAAAGACGTACGGGTCATCGTGCTGGGACACATTCAGCGTGGCGGCACGCCCTCGCCCTTCGATCGCATTCTGGCAACGCGCTTTGGCGTGGCCGCTGTGGATCTGATAGCCGCCGGAGGTTTCGGTATGATGGTAGCCTTGCACGGCGATACTGTAGTCTCTGTGGACGTGGCCCATGCTATTGGCCACCTGAAGTCTGTGAATCCCAATGGAGAAATTGTGCGGACGGCGCGCGCCGTGGGCATTGGCTTCGGGGATTGAGAAGAACCAAGAACCGCGGAAGTGACTTTAGTAACTTCCCAGGAATGGCCCGGTCACGTTTTAATACGAAGGCGTTTTCTTAAGGGAACTATATCGATGACTATTTTGGGAATGTGTCTAGTTGTTCAGGTCTGCCTGGCATTCGGGGTGGCTGGGCTATTGTGGCCGGAGAAGCTGATGCCGTTCTTCGAAGTCCTGATGTTCCCATGGGCAGCCAGCTATCGGGGAATAAAGGCAAACAGCATTGCCGCCATCGGACTGTCAGTTCTGCTTTTCGCCAGGTTACTCTCTGGCGTCCGCTAAACCCCCAAAACAATAAAACTCCAGAAAACTGTTTCCAGAGCGATTTTGCCTCCGGCGACGCGCCATTGACCATCCTTCGATTCACGTCGGCGTGACGGAGTGGTCCCCGTCACACCACCGCTCTCAAATGGAAAGCAATCGGTGAAAGAAGGACCGATAGCGTTGCAGCGCGATGCGAAGATCCTCGGTGGAAACATTGTCGCCGCGATCCCACTGCTGCTCCAGCCTGGAACGTTCTTCGGCAAAGACTTCAGCCAGCCGTTTCATCGCTGAAGCTACCAGGCCGTCCGCCTGTTCGACGGCACGGCGGGGTTCGTCGACGAAAGCGGTCTGAACGCCGCTCCAGCGGTTTCGCAGCTCTTCCAGTTCGTTCGTGGGAAAGAGGGGGGCGGTGTCGGACGCATTCCGAGTTTCGGAAGCACTTCGTACCTCGGAATTGGCGATCGGCGCGACTTCCCCGGCCGGGCGCTCGGCGAGAACAGGACCTGGCCGATCGTTTATGGTCCGATCGTTTATCGCACGATCAGCGATTGTCTCGGCATTTGGGCGATCAGCGTTCGTGCCGTCGCTTAAAAGGTCGTGCGATGCTGCCGGACGTTTGCCCTGAGCCAAATCCGCTGTGGTCAAACTTTCGTCTTCCAATTCTTCTTTCCTCATTGGCACGCTCATGCTCGTGCCTCCTTTCTTTCGGGTAGTGAATCTGACAGCAATTCTTCAAACAGCGAGCGATAGTGGACCATGGCTTTGCGCAAATCCTCAGTGCTGGCCTGGCCACGGCTGTGCCGCAGGGCAATATCGTGTGCCGCACGATAGTTCTGAACGACGACGGGGTGATCGACGGAGATGTCTTCGACGCGCTGCTCGAAATCAGCCATGGGATATCCGCGGGCTGCCATCAGTTCGCTCACCAGTTGATCGGCGCGCGATACGGAGCCCTTGGGATCATCCACAAATTGCGATTGCACCATCCGCCAGCGCTCTGCAAAGTCTGCACGGTTGGCTGAGGAGAGCGGACGAATCTCAAACTTCTCGCGGCGCTTGGCTCGCATTTCGAGGACGCCCTCAGCGCGGCGCACTTCGCCTTCCTTCTTCACGACCCGGTCGTATTCCGGACCGAAGCGCTCGCGTAATTGTTGGCTGCGCCGCTTCCGCGCGAGAACAAAACTGATAACGGCAATCACTGCGACTGCCACGATCACGGCAATCAGTATGCTGATCTGATGCTGGTCCATGCAGCCTCCGGGACTACTCAAACTAAGTTAGGTATCAGATTCCACGCTAATGAGAGGGGTTGTAGACAAACTCCGGAGGTGGTCTGTGGATTTCTTAGCCGTGAAATCGAAGTCGCACAACCAATGGCAGCACACAATCGCGGGGGAATTAGAACCTTTATTGCTGATTGATTAAAGCCATCAACCGTTTTTGCTGACCACCGAGTTCGATAGGGAATCAGAGGCGGCGGGGCGGAGTCGGGCAGGTAGTTCCTTCAGCACATATCCGGCGATGGCAGACATGACTGATCCCACCATAGTCAGAAAAAAGGAGCCAGCATAACGCGACAACCACGTAGAGCTCGACGACGTTTCTACCGGAGTACCACTCGTCCCTTGCCAACTCAACGACAGGGAACTGTGGTGAGCGGAAACGAGCAGGTCTCGTTCGGCGTTTGAGAAAAAGTCTCCTTTGATGCTATCTTCCTGCGCTGCGCCATCGCCGGGTTCGATCTTCACACGTATTTTGTGCTGCCCGGAACGCACGGCGATGATCTGGGACAGACTTCCTTGCATCGAATCGGTAGGAATGATACCGAATTTCTTTCTTGCGGCGCCGGTGACTTTGCCGGAGAAGGCGAGGTCGCCGTCCACCCAGAGTGAGACCTCAGCTTCATGGAAGCCATGCTGCAACTTTAAGTGGAGGCTGGCATCCTTCGGGCTGATCGCGGTATGCACCGCCATCAGCACGGCCGCGGCCAGAAACAACCCCAGGATAACCCGCGCCTTGACTGGCACACGCGAGATCCACTGCTGCGCTCGCTGGTAGAAGAATGCCGCTCGGGCGCGAAACTGTGCGATGGTTTCCCGGCTCATGGGTGGAGTTATTTTGACTCGGGAAGCTATCCGGCTCCAGTTACCAAGGTGTAACTTGAAACTCACGAACGACTGGCTGGAAAATGTCTCCTACTCTTTCATCATCGTGTCAATCAGGGCGTACAGCTGGGAGCGGTCGACCACCTCGACAAAAGGTTTGCCGGAGCGTTTGTTGCTTACTACGTAGAGCGTAGGTGTGTGCTGAAGGTTGATTGCTTTCCCCAATTCCTTGTCGGCATTGACCAGAGCGGCGAGTTTGCCATCGGGATCGACTACGAAGGGCAGCTCAACTTTATGCTCCGCCGCGAATTTTTCCGCGAAGCCCCGCAGGTTCTGCGGAGTAACTTCCAGCTGATTGGCAAAAATGTAGTCGCGGAACTCATTGCCCAACGCCTTGGAGTGCGTATCGAAGTAACGCGCAAGTATCGCCGCCTCGTAAGACCAGTTATGAAATGGAAGAGGAAAATCGTGGCGCACAACTGGAATCTTGTAGGTTCTGGCGGCTTCTTCGACCAGTGGCGCGGCACGGCGGCAATCGGGGCACTGCAAGTCTTCGAAGACCACGATCGCCACTTGCGCGCCTTTGGGTGGACGCAAGGCGGGATTCACCACCTGCTGCGATGAGGCGCACATCGCAGCCGCGAAGACTAATCCGACGGTTAGTAAGAGAAGGGCAAACCGATTCCTGGTTATGTTTTTGATCATGGAAATTGTCAGATCCCGCCGGGGCCGACCACACATGCAAATCCGCAATCCAACGCTCTCCCTTCATGTTAACCGAAGGGATGGCGTCCTGTAAGGCCAGGCGGATCCCTTAGGTTTGCCGGAGGTGCATTCTGCGTAAACCCGGAGCCGAGAAGCCGAATCGGCAACGCGCTATAGTGAAAACTGTGTTTGTGTGAAGAATACGTCGCGAAGATTGTGAAAAATTCCTTCTCATCGGGTGTCTATCGGGCGGTTCTGATATTCGGGTTAGCCGCGGTTGTATTGTTGGGCTCTACGGCCTGCAATCGCGGGCGGCACCGGGTTTTGGATGTGAACTACGTCTCAGCGGTGCAGGCGACGCTGCGCGATCAGGTGGCCACGGTCTACAGTCGCGTGGGCACGGTGAAGAACGGAGAGCGCGTGGAAGTGCTGGAGCGGGAGAAACGTTTTTCCCGCGTGCGCACCGCCGGCGGCGTCGAGGGCTGGATCGAGCAACGCTACCTGGTGGATCAGTCAACCTACGACGGCCTGCAGAAATTGACGAAAGAAAACCTGAGCGATCCCGTGCAAGCGCCAGGTGTTCTGCGCAACGATACGAATCTGCATCTCACTCCTGGCCGCGAGACAGAGCACCTGTATCAGCTTTTGGCCGGCGCGAAAGTTTCTGTCCTGAAGCGCGCGACGGCGCAGAAGCAGCCGGGAGTTGCGGTGCAGTCAAAAGCAGGCGTGAAGACCTCCGGCCCCGCGCTGGAAGATTGGTGGCTGGTACGTGACTCCGAAAATCGTGTGGGTTGGGTGTTGGGGCGCATGGTGGACATCGATGTCCCGCTCGATATCGCCCAATACGCCGAAGGCCAACGCTTCGTTGCCTTCTTCGCGTTGAATCAGGTACAGGATCAGGGCAAGGAGGGTGCAGACAAAAACGTCTCACAATACTTGTGCGCGATCACCGAACCGCACGACGGCCTGCCCTACGATTACGATCAGATTCGCGTCTTCACGTGGAACGTTAGAAAGCACCGCTACGAAACTGCTTATCGCGAGCATGGACTCAACGGTGTTCTGCCGGTGACGATGACTAGTGGGAATTTCGACAAAGAGGGCACGTTGCCAGTCTTCATCCTGCGTGTGAAAGACGATAGCGGCAATGTCAGCGAACGCAAGTATAAACTGAACACGCCGATCGTTCGCCGAGTGCTGGCTCCAGGCGAGCAGAAGGAAACGCCGAAGTCGGCGCCGAAGCGTCGGCGGCGCTGATCGTCAAACTCCTTGCCTAACCCTTGATGCTTGTCGAAGCCGCGCCCAGAATTTCCCGGCTCTTTTTCTTCTGGACGAAAACCAACACTCGCAGTTTCGCAGGATCCCAGTGAGATTGGAACTCTATGACGGGATTTCCAGTGAAGGATACCGGTCCCGCGCCCGCGACGCCGATCTTGTGCAAGGAACGCAGCGTGGAAATGTGACGCAGGACTCGCCCTGCATTTTCTCCCGCGCTCACGGATGAGTGCAGCCCGTCTTCCGCAACAGCCAACCAGACTTCTGCCACATCGCCGTCTGCGTTTCCCGTAAGCTTTCCCACTGACACGGTGAAGCGCTGCGAGCTTGTCGCATCCGCTTTTGCGGAAGTGATGGCAACCTCTGTCTTCTCCGCGCGCGCAGCGTTTGCGATTTCGAGTTCGGCCCCTCGACTGCTATTGCCCACGAACTGACTTCGCCCATCCACCACCATTTGCGGGGTATACGCATCGTTTTTGAACGTGGTCCCATATTCCAGTTGCCGCTGGGTCCATTCCGGCGAAGAAAAAGGATCGCTCCACCCGTCGTGATTCCAATAGTCCACGTGCCCTTCCAGCGCGATGACCTCGGCGCCAGCTACTGGTTGCTGCTCTTGCAGCCTCCGCAGTAAAGCATCCGCCGGCGGACAAGAGGAACAGCCCTCCGAGGTGAATAGCTCAACCACCACAGCTTTGCGACCGGTTTCCTGGGAAGATATTTGTGCCTTCGGTCTTGCAGCGAAGGCAAAGCAAATAAGAAAAAGTCCGAAGAACAGCGATAACACCGCGCCTATAAGAGTCTTCATTGCTTCATGCTCCCTGATGCCCATGCTTCTCCATACGATGATGACTGGCTGGGGAGAAAGTTACGCCGTCGGACCGGCAATTAACAGTAGAAGTCGGCAATGCTGGTCACGACCCAGCGCTGCTCGTCTTCGGAGAGCTCGGGGAACATGGGCAGGGCCAGCACTTCCTTTGCCGCGCGCTCAGCTTCGGGAAAATCGCCTTCGCGGTACCCGAGATACACGAAACAAGGCTGCAGGTGCAGTGGGAGAGGATAGTAGATTTCCGTCCCAATCTTGCGGGCCGTAAGGAACTCGCGAAGTTCGTCGCGTCGGTAGGCGCGGACGACGTACTGATGAAAAACGTGGTGTGCTTGCGCGGCAGTGGGCGGGAGTTGGATGGGTGCGGCGTTCTCACCGCGCCCAGCCGCAGACTGCTCTGTCGATGAAATTAAGCCGGCAATGGCGAAGAGTTGGTCGTAGCGCGCAGCGCACTGGCGGCGGGCCTCATTCCATCCTTCCACGGACTTCAACTTCACGCGCAGGATAGCGGCCTGAATCGCATCGAGACGGCTGTTCCATCCCAACTCCTCGTGAACGTAGCGGCGCGAGCTGCCGTGATTCCGCAGCCGGCGCATGTGCGCCGCCATCTCCGGACTGTTCGTGGTGACTAATCCGGCGTCGCCGTACGCGCTGAGATTCTTGGTGGGATAGAAACTGAAGGCTGCGCTGATCCCTATGGATCCTGCGCCGCGGACTTTACCGGATTCATTTCGCCAGGTTGCCCCGATAGCCTGCGCAACGTCTTCGATCAGTGATAAATGAAATTCGTCCGCGAGATGCTGCAGGCGGTCCATGTCGGCGCACTGGCCATAAAGATGAACCGGCAGCAGGACGCGGAGCTTGTCGTGCTTGCTGCCGCGCAGAAAAGATTCGACCTGATCAGGATCGAGATTGAATGTGCGCGGATCGATATCGGCAAACACGGGGCGCGCGCCGGCCCGCACGATGGCGCTCGCAGAAGCAAAAAAACTAAATGGCGTGGTGAGTACCTGATCTCCGGGCTGCACCCCGGCGGCAGCGAGAGCGAGCCACAAGGCGTCGGTGCCTGAAGCGCAACCGACGGCGTCGCCTGCCCCACAGAAATTGGCGAGTTCGCGCTCGAGTCCTTCAACCTCCGCCCCGAGAATGTACTGCTGCGATGAGCAAACCCTCACTATCGCCGCCACTACCTGGTCCTGCACCTGCAAATACTGGCGATGCAGATCGAGCAAGGGCACGGAGTCGAATCGCTTCTCGTCCGCTGCGGGCTGAACGCCTGGGTAAGGCTTTGGCGATTCGGGCTTGGTCGTAGAGGTAGTCACAGAAAGCGCGATTGTAGCAGGCTGGACGGTTGGAAGACATTCCGGCTTATACCATTTCCCATAGTTATCTTCCGCAAACACATGTTTTTTGTTATGGCGTTCGTGACGGTCTGTCCCTAAGTAGCTGACGAGCATACCCCTTAGGGTGAAACATTTTTGGAACACTAGTTGCTTTAGCTACCCCGAGTAATTAGCGCAGCACCCGTTGCTCCCCCACATCTTCTGGGTCACAGATCGAAAGATCACGTACGGAGGGCTTTTGATGAGTAATCGATTCAATTTCGTCGCTATTGTGCTGGCACTCGGACTTGTATTTGGAATGGCATGGTCCACTCCGGCGAACGCCGACAACCTCTACGCAAGTATTCGCGGCACGGTTGTAGACCCGAGCGGAGCCGTGGTGCCAGAAGCGAAGCTGACGGCGACAAACGTTGCCACGGGCATCAATTACAACACCACATCAAACAAGGATGGATTGTTTACCTTCGTACAGTTGCCCATCGGCGACTACACAGTGAAGGTCGAGAAATCGGGTTTCAAGACATTCTCAGAGAGCCGCATTCATCTCGACCTCGATCAGATATTCAACCTCAAAGTCGGGATGGAGCTGGGTGTTGTCAGCGACACGATAACCGTCGATGCCAATCCGGCCCAGGTGGAAACCACCAGCATGCAGCTGGGGACCACCGTCACCTCCCAGCAAATCGTGGACATACCGCTGAATGGCCGCAACTGGACCCAGCTCATGCAGCTTCAGCCAGGAGTGCAGTCATCTTCTGACCGCTTCGGCGCCGGCGCATATTCCACAAACGGCTCGGAGACCCAGCAAAACTCGTTCCTGATCAATGGAACCGATTCCAACGACACGTCCTTAAACACTCCTCTGGTCATTCCCAGCCCGGATGCGATCGGCGAATTCAACCTTGTAACCAGCACCATAAATCCTGAATATGGACGGAACTCCGGCGCCATCGTCAATGCCGCGATCAAGAGCGGGACCAATCAGTTCCACGGAGATGTGTTTGAGTTCTATCGCGACACCTTCCTGGATGCGAAGAGCTGGTTCGAGCCAACTGCCTCTCCTTTTCACCAGAACCAATTTGGCGGAACGATCGGTGGGCCGATCGTCAAGGATCACGCCTTCATCTTCTTCTCTTACCAAGGTCTACGCGCAACACAGCCGGAAGCATACTTAAACAGCACAGTCCCCACGGTTCTGAGCCCAGCCCAGCGCGGCGGTGACTTCTCGGCCGACACGGGCGGCGGGAACTTTGCCCCACCAGTCAGCGGTTTGTCACCTTTCCCGATGGTGGGAGCGGACGGACTCACTTACGGCCCAGGTACTCCCTACAAAACTCTCTTTCCAACCGGCGTAATCCCGGCGGCAGATTTGAACCCTCTATCGCTCAAGCTGATGAACCAGTACGTCCCTCTGCCAAATTCGTCGAACAATACTTATCAATTCAATCCCACAATATCGCGCAAGAACGACCAATACCTCGGTAGAATCGACGAAAAGCTCACCAGCAGGGATTCTCTCTGGTTCTACGGTTTATATCAGAACAGTCCCTTTAACGAGAGCCTGCCCTTTACCGGAGCGTCGCTTCCGGGTTTCGGCAGCACCAACCCGGAGAAGTATTACGAGTTCACCGTGGCTTTGAACCATACTTTTTCGCCCACGTCGCTGAATGAGTTGCGCTTTGCCTATCTCCGGTTCAACTACACCGCGAACGGACCCCAGAGTGTGATTAATCCAACAGCCTATGGATTCACGGGCATAACCCCGCAGGCCCCGTCGCTGGAATCTCTTCCCGTGGTAGCGGTAGGAGCAGGATCCCCCGCGTCTTTATTTACGCTGGGATTCAGTACCAACGGTCCGCAGCCGCGGGTTCAGAACACATATCAGCTGACGGATAATTTCAGCAAAGTTTTCGGCCATCACACATTCAAGCTCGGCTTCAATATGGATCGGCTGGAGATCAATAACCCGTTCTACAACAGCTTGAACGGCGCTTATGCTTTCGGGGCTGCCGGGACGTTTTCTACTGGGGACGCTGCGGCGGATTTCCTGCTTGGTATTCCAGATACCTTCCAGCAGGGAAGCGGTTCGATTGTCCGGGCGCGGGCCCGTGAGTATTATTCGTACGGTCAAGATCAGTGGCAGGTTAGACCGAACCTTACTCTGACCCTAGGCCTTGCCTGGGACATTGAAACTCCTTATCAGAACCTGTATGCGAACGGGGAGGTTATGTCTGCATTCCGACAGGGGCAGCAATCAACCATCTTCCCGACTGCGCCGGTTGGCATCGTCTTCCCAGGGGATAAAGGAATCAATAAGTATGGAGGACCCAATGTTCCTTACAAGAACTTCGCGCCGCGCGTAGGCTTCGCGTGGAGCCCGGGAAACTCGCACAGTCTCAGTGTCCGCGGCGGGATTGGGCTTTACTACAACCGCTCGGAAGAGGAAACAGCGCTGCAGACGTTGGGCAATCCACCGTTTTCTCTCCTCTCAGCCGGTTCTCTCCAGTCGGGCGCGCCGCCGGCCTTTGGCAATCCTTACACCTCGCAAAACACAGCGCCGGTAACGTACGCAACTACGAACGGTCTCCAAACTGTTCCGACGGTTGCCATGGCCAATCCGTTTCCATTTGCTCCGCCATTGCCTGGGTCAAACCCAAATTTCATCCCTTTTGAGCCTATCGGATTTAACATGAATACCGAGGCCCCGAATTTGACCTCACCTAGGTCGACAAACTTTAATCTGAACGTGCAGTATCAAGTCTCGAAGTCAATGATCGCTACACTTGGCTACGTGGGCGCAATCGGCCGACATGAGATCGGTGCCTACAACCTGAATCCGGCAGGCGCGGCTCCAGGAGTGAACTTCGACCCAGTTGCTCAAGGCTGTGGCAGTGATTTCGGTCTGGCCGGGTGCACCGGGGGCGAAAGCTTCCAACAAGGCGCATATACGAATACTATTGGTCAAATTGGCGTGCAGACCACGGATTACAGCTCCAACTACAACTCTCTGCAAGCCTCTTTGAACCGGCGCTTCAGCAACGGTCTGGGATTCCAAATTGCCTACACCTGGTCGCGCAACTTTGACTACACATCGAACCTGGAAAATAGCGCCTTCAATGGCCCTGGGTTTAATAACTTCAATGTAGCTCAGAATTACGGACCTTCCGCTAATGATGCTCCACAACGGTTAGTAGCTAACTACATCTATACGCTTCCCTTCTATAAATACGGCCACCACTGGAGGGCGTTGACCGATGGCTGGAACCTTTCAGGCATTGCGACTTTCCAGAGTGGCTTCCCAGTCGCGGTTGCGAATTTCGCCTATAGCGACCTACAGTGGTCCTACCCGGATGCATATTACGCGCCTCCGGGACGCGGCCAGGTCACCGGAACACCCTTGGGTATCCATAGCAATCCCAGGTCCGCCTTGGCTGCGGGTTTACCGGGCAACTGGTTAAATCCGGCAGCTTTCGCGATTCCGGCTACCGGCACTGTTGGCGACGCCAATCGGAACCCATTCTATGGCCCCGGCCTCAACTTCTGGGACATGGCATTGGAAAAGGACATTAAGTTTACCGAGGCAAAGTACGTCGAGCTGCGGCTTGAGACCTTTAACACCTTCAACCACGCGCAGTTTGCCGCTCCGAACGGCAACCTGGGCACGTCGACCTTCGGACAAGTCCTGGGCGTTCAGCAGGCGACGACGCAAGGCGACGGTCGCGTAGTGCAGATAGCAGCAAAAATCTACTTCTAGCTGGCCGAAACAGAAGCAAGAAAGGAGCATCCTGAGAAGGCTGCTCCTTTATTTTTTTGGCGCACTTCAACTCGCTCAAGTCATCACTTCCCAAACATCGGGTAGTGGCTGGCTGCGCCCATGAAGAACAACATCACCACCGACAGAAACGCGTTGGCGCGTGATGCCAGGAAGGCTTGGCGGGCCATGGCTTTGGCTTTGTCCGGCATTGGAATGCCGTTGGCGGCATTGTCTCGTGTCCATTGAATGAGCCGCTTCTGGATGCGCCAGATGACTCCCCAGACGTTGAGCAGCATTACCCAGCCGATACCGCCTCCGATGCCGATCGAAAGCAGGCGGTTGCTCTCCCAACCATGGTCGTTCAAGCTTAGAAAGAGCCAGGCTGCGGCCGCGACCACTACCGCATAGACCACGCCGACAAACGCGCCCTTGTCGAAAATTCCTTTGCCCGGGATCAGGCAAGCGTAGAGTACTCCCCAGACAATCGTCCAGATCAGAAAGAAACTCCCCATGACCGCGCCTGCTGAGCCGCCTCCATTGTGCGCATCGGCGCCTACGATATTGCCAAAGTATGCCAGGCCCGCGAGAACGGTCAGCGCCGCCGACATGCGGAACCACCACAGGGCCCGCGTCATGAGCGCAGGCATGACTTTGCCCTTAGTAGTCGCGTCGAGCTCCTTCATCAAAGGGACGTTTACCAGATTGAAGAAGTAAAGCAGTCCGATCCAGGTTATGCCAGCGAGGAAGTGAATCCAGCGGACCAGCATCAGGAAGTTCGTGTTGAAGTCTGGAGGAATGTTGATTTGGGGTCCAAAACTAAAGAAGGTTGAGCCAAAGAAAGGTGCGAGAGCGGCGCTTGCCATGATGCCTCCTAAGATTTCACCGGTCGTGTTCATCCCAAGAAAATGGCCCGGTTGCACTATACCGGGAGGAATGCCCACGCGAGGAATTGTACACAACGGCTCGGGGGGCAACGCCGCTTCCGGCGAACTATCACATTTCTGTGACAATTCTTACATCGGCACAAAATCTGATTCGCACAAAGTTACGGTTGAAAAGCGCGGGGAGACGCCGTATCGTACTCGCAGCTACCTGCCGGGCGGCGCGGCCTCGGAAAGCCGGGGCAGCGAGGAGGCAGGTTGTCCCCCCGTGTTCCTTGTGCGGAAGGCCGCGAGGAAAATGCTGTTACTTTGAGCTGGTCCTGAGGCAAATGCCGAAGGAGCAAATGGATAGGTTGCAGTTCAAACTTAGGAGATCGGCTATGGAGAGCAGTAAGCCGGCACAAAACATTCAGGATTCCTTCCTTAACACGGCACGCAAAGAAAGATTGAGCATCACCATTTACTTGCTCAGTGGAGTGAAGTTGGCGGGCCGGATTCGTTCCTTCGATAAGTACTCGGTGGTTCTGGAGGCCAACGGACAGGAGCAGTTAATCTTCAAACATGCCATCTCGACTGTGGTGATGGGCCGGACGATGCCGCACGCTCCGCACCTGGCGCATTCCGACGGGAAGACTGTACCTGCAACCGGGGCAGCATCGTCGCCTGCTTCCACGGCGGCTTCGGCCGCCAGTGCTTCCGGCACCGAACGGTAAGGCGTTTTCGGATTGCGCAAGTCTCACCCCAAGAAGACTCGTGTTCGCGCGGCCCGGGCTGAACAGGTGCCGCTCGGTAACGCGCTGGCGTCTGGTGAGCCCGAGCAGGAGCGCGCATTCTTAGTTGGGATCGAAGTGCGAACGCGCGGACGCAGCGGGACAAAAGTGACCGCGCAGGCGCAGGCCGCCCGAGATGCCGCGTCAGTGACGACTGACGAGAAGGTTGGCCTGCCGGCTCATGCCTCGGCTAAGTCCTCCAGTAATAAGCCAAGCATTCCCGAGTTTGACGCAGAAGAGTCCCTGGCCGAGCTGCGCACGCTCGCGGGGAGCGCGGGGGCGAAAGTTGTTGGCGAAATTCTGCAGCGGCGCGACCGGCCCGATCCCGCGACCTTGATCGGCGCGGGCAAGTTGGAAGAGATAGCCGGTGCGGCCGCGTCCATGAATGCCGATCTTCTTCTCTTCGATCACGACCTTACAGCTTCCCAGCAGCGCAATATAGAAAGGATCGTCAAGCGGCGCGTGATCGACCGCACCCAACTCATCCTGGATATTTTTGCGCGGCATGCGCGAACGCGGGAAGGTCAGTTGCAAGTGGAGTTGGCTCAGCTGCAATACATGCTGCCGCGGCTGGCCGGGCGGGGCGTGGAAATGTCACAGCTCGGAGGCGGCATCGGCACGCGCGGTCCCGGTGAAACGCAGCTTGAAACCGACCGTCGGAAGATCTACCGCCGCGTCCGGCATGTGGAGCAGCAACTGGAAAACGTTCGCCGCATCCGGGCCCAGCAGCGGCAACGGAGGGAGTCGGCTCCGATAGCAACGGTTGCGCTGGTGGGATACACAAACGCCGGGAAGTCGACTCTGTTCAACGCACTGACGCAGGCCGCAGTTCTGGCCTCGCCACGCATGTTCGCCACTCTCGATCCAACAATTCGGGCGGTCGTGCTGCCTTCCAAGCGCAAGGTCTTGCTCTCCGATACAGTGGGATTCATTCGCAGCCTGCCGCACACTCTGGTGTCGGCATTTCGCGCGACTCTGGAAGAAGTGCAGCGGGCCTCGCTGATTCTGCATGTTTCCGACGCCAGCAGTCGTCTCTCGGCCGAGCAGGATGCGCAGGTGGAAATCGTCCTGAAAGAGCTGGAAGTAGAAAAAAAGCCGCGCCTGCGAGTGATGAATAAAGTCGATCTGCTGGACGTGGAAGTGGCCGAGAGTTTACGTGACGACGCGAAAACGGTGTATGTTTCGGCCGCGGAAGGCATAGGGCTGGACCGGCTGCTCACGCGCATTGATGAGTTGATCGATGAAGACCGCGTCAGCCGAGTGCGTCTGCGCGTCCCGCAGGAAGAAGGGAAGACGTTGGCCCTGCTCGAAGCCAAGGCACGAGTCTATTCACGGACATACAAAGACGGCGCGGTGGAGTTGGAAGTCGAGGCACCGGAGTCGGTGGTGAGGAGGGTGCGGGAGTGGGTGGTGAAAGAGGCCCACAATTTAAACGGGCCGGCAACCAAGAAGCGGTGACATTCCTTGGCTATCGGCCCATTCGATCCTG
>OBLW0100002045.1_pt1 | contig 16477 bp, 7 predicted proteins | sample 1520161 | NCBI WGS metagenome assembly OBLW01 (sample SAMEA3539309, study PRJEB22396) | soil metagenome | biome: tundra; feature: field; material: soil | place: USA | collected 2010-05 | depth 0.15 m | reverse complement strand
ATATCAAGCCCTCGAACATCCACCTGAGCCCCAACGACACGGTGCGGCTGCTGGATTTCGGCATCGCCAAGACATTGCGCGCCGATTGCGACGCCACGGGTCACGAGTTCGGCAGCCCGGGCTACTGCTCGCCGGAGCGGCTGGCGCGCGGCCAGGTGGACGCGCAGGCCGATTTGTGGGGGTTGGCCGCCACGCTCTACGAAATGCTGGCCGGTGTGCCGCCCTACCAGGCCGAAGATACGCGCAAGCTTGAGGGGCTGATCCGCTCCAAGCGGTCGCCGCGCGCCCTGCCCGCGTCGTGCCCGCCGGCGTTGCGCGCCATCGTCATGAAGGCGCTGGCGCCCGATGCCCGGCAGCGTTACCCCTCGGCGGTGGCGTTCCGCGCCGACCTGCAGCTCTTCCTGGAGCGCAAGCCGACCCTGGCGGAGACCCAGCGGCGGCCCAGGTGGAGCCCGACCGCCACGCTCGGTGCGGCGCGCGAGGCACTGCGCCGCGTCACGCGAACCGCCCGGCGCAGGCAGTCGCGCACCCTGCGCGCACTGGGCGCGGCGGCTTACTTCGCCACCGGAATGCTGCTTTGGATTGGCGGCACGCTCGGCTGGCAGCTGTGGCAGGCGCGCGCCAGCGCGGCGCCCCGGCCCGTGGTGAAGGTGGCGCCACAGGAGAATCTGGCGCAATGGTATGTGGCATCGGCCGACCGCATTCTGTTTGCCTACCGCGCCAGCGCCCTCCCGGGGCTCTACGAGTTCGATTGGCCAAAGGCGGAAATCTGCCTGGAGCGCGCTATACAGCTCGGCGCGGGCGACGACCTTACGCTCGCCAAGCTGGCGCTGACGCGGGGATACGCCACGCTGGAGCGCCTCAATGGCGCGCAGTATTCGGAAACCGCCACCGCCGCGTTGCGTTTGAAGGCGCGCGACGAGTTCTTGCTGGCGTCGTCAAAGGCGCCTGCGGACGCCGCGCCGCACCTCGCGTTAGCCCGCGTCTATGTGTACTCGCTGCCCGATCCCGATAAGGCCATGGCGGAGTTTGCGGCGGCCGAGCGGAGCGGCGCCGCGCTCGGACGACGCGAGGTGGAGCAGCAGGGCGACGTCTACCGGATTCGGGCCGTTCAGGAACTGCCGCGCGATTGGCGCCAGGCCAAGCGCGATGCCGCCGTGGCGCGCGCCTTTTACCAACGCGTTCCCGGCTTCGACGAAGCTGGCCGGCACCTGCGCGAGCTGGACCGGATCCACGCGCCGTCACCGCGCAAGCCGCGCCCGCGGAAGGTAGCCCGATGGCGGTGACGCGCAGTTGGAGTGCGGCCGGCACGGAGCCCTTGATGGTGCGCGTGCCGCGTCGACAGGCTTCCGTTGGGGTCGCGTGGCTCGTCGCCTCGTCGCTCCTGGTGGCCGCCGGCCTTTGGTTTGTTTACCAGGCCAAGGTGCAGCGCCTGTCCAGCGCGCCGGTGCTGAATCTGAACCTGGTGACGTCGCCCGATGAGTTATTGCCGGTCCTGGAGTTCTTCCCCAATCGCGCGGAACTCGCGCCGCGGATTTACAGCTACCTGGAACGCGCCCGCCCGCTCGGCCACGCCGGTGCTTTGACGGCGGTGATCCCGCGCCGCCAGTTCGCACGCGTCAAGCCGCTGATGGCCGTCCGCGGCCCCGCGGAATTTCGCGCCCAACTGGTGCGGTCGGCCCTCTTGTACTTCGCCGGATTCTACCTGGTGGCCCTGCTCTGGCGGCTCACGGGCTACCGCGGCGATACCGCGTTTCTCCCCGCCTTGCAGTTGCTCACCGGCTTCGGTTTCCTGCTGATGGTCAGCATGCGCGATCCCCTGCGCGACACGCTGGAGTTCCACAAGTTCGCCATCGGCGTATTCCTCGGGTCCCTGTTGCTCGCGCTGCCCGCGTTCAAGATATTCGATTATCGCCGGCTGGCGGGATGGTGTTACACGCCGCTGTTCGCCGCCCTGGGCCTGTTCGGCCTGCTGATGGCGTTCGGGCGCGGACCGGCGGGGAACGACGCCAAAGTGAACCTCGGCATGTTCCAGCCGGTGGAGCTGATCAAGATCCTGTTGGTGATGTTCCTGGCGGGTTACTTCACGCGCCGGTGGGAGCGGCTGCGCGACCTGCGCGAAGAGCGCGTGCCGGGCGGGCGCGTGGCCCGCGCCGAACACGTGTTTCCAGTGATGGTAGCGACGGGCGTCTCGCTGGCGCTCTTTTTCGTGCTCAAGGATCTGGGGCCGGCGCTGGTCACCCTCTTCGTGTTCCTCGCGGTGTTCACCGTGGCGCGCGGCAAGCCCGCGCTCGCCATCGCCGCCCTCGCCCTGATGGTGGTGGCCGTCGCCGCGGGGTATCGCGCCGGGACGCCGCACACCGTGGCGCAGCGCATCGATATGTGGCTCTCCCCCTGGGATAACGAGGTCCACGGCGGCGATCAACTGGCCCACGCGCTGTGGGCGTTTGCCACCGGCGGCCCCACCGGCAGCGGCCCCGGATGGGGAGATCCGGGCGTCATCCCCGCCGGGAACACCGACCTCGTGCTGCCGGCCATCGGCGAAGAGTGGGGCTTTGCCGGCGTGGCCGCGGTGTTCGCGCTGTTCGGCTTTTTGATCTGGCGGGGGATTCGCGCCGCCCAGCGCGCGGACACCACCTATGGCCTCTTCCTGGCAACGGGGCTGATTATGCTCATCGCCTGCGAGATGCTGCTGATCTCTGCTGGAGTCCTCGGAGCGCTGCCGCTTTCCGGCGTGGTATCGCCGTTTCTCAGTTCGGGGAACACCGCCATGGTGGCAAACTTCCTGGTGTTTGCGCTGCTGGCGGCCGTCAGCAATTCGGCGAAGGCCACCCAACCGCTGGAATTGCGGGCGCCTTTGCGCCATCTGAAAATGGTGCTGGCCGCCGCCGCCGCCATTCTGCTGGGGTTCGCGTTGCGCTACCAGGTGCTGCGCGATACTGTCTATCTCTCGCGCGACGCGCACGCCTTCGAAGAAGACAACGTCAAGCGCCCGCAGCACAACCCGCGGATCAACTCCCTGGCGCGCGAAATCCCCCGCGGAACCATCTACGACCGCAACGGCGTGCCCCTCGCCACCAGCGACTGGCAGGAACTGGAGCGGCATCGCGATGCCTACGCCGCGCTCGGCGTTTCGCTGGAGACGGCGGACAGCCGCTTCGACAGCCGCCATTACCCGTTCGGCGCCGCCACGGTCCACCTCACCGGCGATTTGCGCACCGGCGAGAATTTTCACGCCACTAACGCAAGCGTCGTGGAACACGACGTCAATCGCCGCCTGCAAGGGTATGAGTACGCCGAGCTGGCTCCCCTCATCCGCTACCGCCATCACCCGCATAACGCCGGAGTCGCGCGCATTCTGGCGCGCGACCGCGGGCTGCGGCTGACCGTGGATATCCGGCTGCAAGTGCGCGCCAAAGAGATTCTGGAACGCCACCTGAGTCAGGCGGGAGTCTCTAACGGAGCGCTGGTCGTAATGGAAGCGGAGACGGGCGACATACTGGCCATGGTCAGTACACCGTCCGCCAGCCCGCCTGCCGTGCGCGCCGCGGCGCCCACGCCGGACGAACTGCTCGATCGCGCACGTTACGGACAGTATCCGCCGGGTTCGACCTTCAAGCTGGTGACCGCCATGGCGGCGTTGCGCGCCGATCCCTCGCTCACCCACCGCACCTATCTGTGCCGCCCGCTGGGCGACGGGCGTTCGGGGAACACCATCGCGGGATGGAATCGCGCCATCAAAGACGATATCGGGGATCGCGCGCACGGCACGCTCGATATGGAACGCGCCATCGCCGTCTCCTGCAACGCCTATTTCGCTCAACTCGGGGTGCACGACGTGGGGTCCAAGGCTCTGGCGGAAATGGCGGACCGGCTCGGCGTGTCTACCGGCGATGCCGCGGCGCTGCGCCAGGCGCTGCCCTTTGCCGCCTACGGGCAGGGTCCGGTGCTGGTTACGCCCTTCAAGATGGCGCGCGTGGCGGCGGCTATCGCCGCCGGCGGGCGTATGCCCGAAGGCCGCTGGATCTCTGGCGACGGCAATCCGCGGCAGGATGCTCCGCTCGATGTGCTGCCGGAGGCGCAGGCGCTGTTTCTGGCGGGCGCCATGCGGCGCGTGGTCACCGAGGGCACGGCGCGGCACGTCATGGCGGGCAGCGCCGTCTCGTTCGCCGGCAAGACCGGCACCGCGCAACTCGACACTGGAATGCCGCACGCCTGGTTCATTGGCTTTGCGCCGTTCGACGGAACGCCCCAACGGCGGCTGGCGTTTGCGGTGATCGTGGAACACGGCGGCTATGGAGGGCGCATCGCGGCGCCCATCGCCCGCGAAGTCATGGAGGCGGCCAAGGGGTTGGGATTGCTATGAACCTGACGGAATTCCTGGAGAAGTGGGGACAGACGGTTTTCGAAAAGCCGCTGGCCCGGACCGCGCCGCTGGAGAGTCCCCGGGAGTTGGCGGAGATCCGCTTCGCCGTGTTGGAAGAGGTGCGCCGCAACTCCTATCGCGCCGGCGCGCGCATGGTGTTTCCGTTCGATCTCGTCCGTGTGACCATGCGCGGCGTGGAGGAGAGCCGGGCCGCGGTATTCTCCAGCGGATTCTTCCGCGGCTACCTGGAGCATGAGATTCAGGGCCACCTGCACGCCGATTCCGTCCGCTTTCCCGAGCGCTTGCGCGTGGAGGTGGAAGTGTCTACCGGTCTGCCGCTGCCCAACGAGGCGTGGCTGACCGTGGCTGCGGCATCGCAGGACCATCCCACCGCGTCCCGGCAACCGGCCCGCCTGGTGGTGCGCCAGGGAACCGCCAACCTGCCGGAACTGGCCATCGGGCAGCCGCGGGTTCACCTCGGCCGCGAAGTGGACGTGTACCGCGACGGTGGCATGCGCCGGCGCAACGACCTGGCGTTTGTCGAGGACAATGACGTGAACCGCTCCGTCTCGCGGGAGCATGCCCACATAGACTACGACCGCATCACCGGCGAGTACCGTCTGTTCAACGATCGCTGGTACGCGCGAGGCGCGGATTGCGGCACGCGAATCCTGCGCGACGGCGTGAGCCTCGAAGTCCATCGCGATGCGCGGGGCACTAAACTGGAGCCCGGCGACGAGATCCACCTGGGCCGCGCCATCGTCAGCTTCGTGGTGTGACCTCAGGGCTTAGGTAATCCGAACTGTACCCGCGATAAACCGCTGCCGCGTGGCCGGCGCCGTTGATGGCGATGCTCTCCGGAATCCAACATCCGGATCCGACTGCGCGGGTTATGGGGCGGCTGGGATGGCTGGCGTCGATTCCGCAATCCAGTGCTCACCGCCCCTCTCTGGGGAACCAATCCTCACCCTTCTCTTACAGCCCGCCGCCGATCGCCACGCAGGTGCCGGCTTCGCTCTCTGCCAGGCAAGTTTCGTAGCAAGTCATTCCATGTGGGACCAGGTCCTTGAAGTCGAACGTTTTTCCATTAATTGAGACTGGTTGGCTCGACACCATGGTTGTCGAGGAAATGAACGTGCCCGTCACTCCGCCATCGGCGCTTTGGAAAATGCCCGCTTTCCTGACGAACTTGGCCACGGGTTGCCCCCAGGTGCTCCTCTCCGTCAGGTTGCTCCAGTCACGGAGATCGGGCCTGTCGCTGAAATAGATGGTGCCTTCTCCCTCGGGAATCAGCGCGAAGAAGTTAGAGTCCTTATTGGCGGGCAGCGTCTGCATGCTGAAGTCCGACACCCAGATGAAGTAAGCATGTGCCCTGTCGACAATCGGTTGGGCAAACAACATGGATGGCGCGAACAGGTACCGCAGGGGTAAATCTCCAATCAACTGGTAGTAGGTAATGCAGACGGCCGTCGTATCCGAGGTCATCACCGACTCACCAGTCATAGCCAGAACCACTTGGGAGGTTCCGGCAGGTTGGGCATTCAGGGTTGCGAATGACCCCGGAAGCAGGATTCCCAGCAATACAACTGTCGTGAATTTCATATCAATCTCCTTCCAATTAGGCTAGAATTTGTACGGATCCAAGGTCTGAAACTCCGATTTCGATCCGGACCAGCACGGGTACAGTATTACCGGCGTGGACCGGGGAAGTCCTGATCGAAACCTGATGTTTTCCTCATGAACTCGCAACGAACGTCGCCGGATTCGCCGGGTCAAATCGCCGTTCCTGGAAGCCCCGAGGCCTGTGCCGGGGCGGCGGAAGCGCAATCCTATGCCTTCGGCCCGTTCCGGTTGGTACCCGTTGAACGCATTCTGCGCCGCGGCAGCCAGGTTCTGCCCCTTCCACCAAAAGCCTTCGAGACTCTGCTTCTGCTAGTGCGCAACGCGGGCCATCTGATGCGCAAGGAAGATCTGATGACGGCGCTGTGGTCCGACAGCTTCGTCGAGGAAGGCAGCCTGACCAGTCAGATTTCGCTCTTGCGCAAAGTGCTGGCGGACGCCGGCGCCGCCGGCCCCTATATTCAGACGGTTCCGAAACTGGGGTATCGCTTTCTTCCCCCGGTAACGCGGACCTGGGCTTTCGGACCGGCAGTGGGAACTCCTATACAGGTTGACGAGGCGGCGCCGGCGGAACGAGTCATCCGGTTTATCGCGCTTCCGTTCAGCGTGCTGAACGGTGATGAGCGGGCCGGTTTTCTGCAACACAGCCTTCCCGAGGCGATCTCAGCGTCACTGGCGGGGCTGCGCTCGCTCACCGTACGTTCCAGCCTGCTGGCGGCGCGCCTGGCCGAAGCCAACCCAGACCCCAGGCACATCGCCCGGGAGGCCGATGTAGACATGGTGCTGGCGGGCACGATCCTCTGTGAGAGCGGTCAGATCCGGGTTACCGCGGAATTGATCCACGCACCCTCCGGCACGCTGGTGGGATCGTATGTCTGCAAGACCACGCTGGACAACCTGATCGAGGTGCAGGACAGCTTGGTGCAGGGCATCGTGGAACTGCTGGTGCTCCGCCTCACCGAGCGCGAGCGGCGGGTTTTGGCGCACAACGTGCCGGCTTCCGCGAGAGCCTACGAGTTCTACCTGCGCGCCAATCACGTCCAGCGCCAGCGGACCTTGGAGAGCCTATCTATTGCGCGGGACCTGTACCGCGAATGCCTCGACGAAGACCCGGACTACGCTCCGGCATGGGCGCGGCTGGGAAGGTGCTATCGAACCCTGGAGAAGTTCGGCGTGGAGGGGCCACAAAGCCTGGAATTGGCGAAATGGGCATTTCACCGTGCATTTACGCTAAGTCCCGACCTGCCCATCGCGCACAATCTTTACACGCCGATCGAGACCGATACGGGGCACGCCCAGGCAGCCATGGTGCGGCTCCTGGGGCAAGCAGAGAGAAATCCCAACGATCCCGAACTGTTTTGGGGCCTGATAAATGCCTGCCGGTACTGCGGCCTGCTGGACGAATCGATCCGCGCGCACGACCGCGCGCGGCGGCTCGATTCGAGGACGGTGACCAGTGTGGCCCACACCTTTTTCCTGCTGGGAGACTATGAGCGCACACTCGAGTGGTATTCCCTGGGCTTCCGCTACTACCTGGATCTGGCCACCATGGCAGCCGCCGGGCGGGAGGCCGAAGCCGTCGAGTTGCTGGGCCGCCGTAGTATCCCGGGCGGGCAGTTTCCGGCCATGATGGAGTCTCTCCGGCTCTACCTCCAGGGCGACCGTGCCAGGAGTATTGAGATCCTGAGAGAGGCACTGGCGCTGCGGCCGACCAAGGATCCGGAAGCCAAGTTCTACCTGACGCGGCAGTTGGCGCGAGACGGAGAGCATGCGGAAGCTTTACGGACGATACGCGATCTCGCCACTGAGGGGTTTTTCTGCTCGACTGCCTTGCGAGGCGATCCATGGCTCCAGCCGCTTTCCCTGCTGCCGGACTTCCAGGATGTCCTGGATGAGGTCCTCCGGCGTGAGGCGGATGCCAGAGCGGCCTTCCAGGCGGCGGGCGGAGACCGGGTCCTGGCCTGGTGATGGGCGTCCAGCCGCCCGCGCATGGTTTTCGCTTGCGCCGGCCTGCCGTGAATTACAATGAGCCTGCAATCAACTACAGCGGTTCTGGAGCGATCGATGCGCCAACTCGTAGTGTTCGCGATAGTTTTGCTGGGAATCGTTTTTCCTGCCTCCGGCCAATCGTTTTACCCTGCGCGGCTCGATGATCCGAAGGCCGTTTACCTCACCCAAGATCAGTTCCCCGTTCGCGGCGACGGCAAGGCCGACGATAGCGCGGCCGTTCAGGCTGCCATCGACAAAGTCCAGGAAACCACCGGTGAAGGCATCCTCTTCATTCCGGAGGGCCGCTATCGCCTGACCCGGACCATTTATGTCTGGCCGGGCGTGCGCCTCATCGGCTATGGCGAGAAACGTCCCGTATTCGTCCTTGCGGATCAGACCCCGGGCTTCCAGCAGGGCATCGGGTATATGTTCTTCTACGCCGGATTCCGTCCCTTCCAGCGGGCCGCCGGCACGGCTCTACCGGGACGCGCTTTTCGGATGTCTCCCACACCCCCGGGAACCGTTCCTCCCGTTCAGAATATCGGCGATGCCGGCCCCGGCACCTTTTATTCGGCCATGAGCAACATCGATTTCGAGATCGGCGCCGGTAATGCCGCGGCCGTCGGAATTCGCTTTCACGCCGCCCAGCACGCCTATCTGGCCCACATGGACTTCCAGATCGGCTCCGGTCTGGCCGCTTTGCACGAGGTAGGCAACGAGGCCGAAGACCTGCATTTTCACGGCGGCCGCTATGGCATCCTCGCGCGCAAGCCGTCCCCCGCCTGGCAATTTACCCTGATCGACTCCACTTTTGACGGCCAGCGCGAGGCCGCAATCCGGGAGAATGAAGCCGGACTCACGCTGGTCCACACCGAGTTCCGTAACGTCCCCACCGCCATCTCCATTGACCCGCATTACTCCGACCAGCTTTGGGTAAAAGACGCGCGCTTTGAGAACATCAGCGGTCCGGCGATCCTCATCGGCAATGAGAATAGCCGGTTGACCCAGATTAATCTCGAGAACATCGTCTGCCGCCAGGTGCCTGTCTTTGCGCGCTTTCGCGAGAGCGGCCGGCAGCTTGCCGGGGCCGGCGAGATCTACCAGGTGAAAACCCTTTCCCATGGGCTGACTCTCGCGGCGCTGGGCGCCATCGGGGAAACCAAAACCACCTACGATGCCGCGCCCCTCAAAGCCCTGCCGCCGTCCACGCCGCCCGCCATCCGCGGCTTGCCGCCCATCGCTACCTGGGTCAATCTGCGGACCGTCGGTGCCAAAGGCGATGGCAAGACCGATGAGACTGCCCTCATTCAGAAGGCCATCGCGGAGCATCGCGTTCTTTATATCCCTTCCGGCCGCTACGTGGTTAGCGACACCCTGAAGCTTCGCCCCGACAGCGTGCTCATCGGGCTCCATCCCGACCAGACGCAGTTCGATATCCTCGATTCCACACCCGGTTTTCAAGGACCGGGCGCGCCCCGCCCGCTGCTGGAAGCCCCGCGCGGCGGCGACAACATTGTGACCGGCATCGGTCTTTACACCGGCGGTATCAACACCCGCGCGGTGGGCGCGCTGTGGATGGCGGGCAAGGATTCCCTGATGGACGATGTGCGTTTTCTCGGCGGCCACGGCACTATCGGCCCCGACGGCAAGCGCCTCAGCCCGTATAGCGCCAACCTGGCCTCCGATCCCGATCCGCACCGTCGCTGGGACGCCCAGTATCCCAGCCTGTGGATCACCCATGGCGGCGGCGGAACCTTCGCCAATATCTGGACGCCCAGCACGTTCGCGCAGGCGGGCCTCTACATCTCCGATACCACCACCCCCGGCCGGGTTTACGAACTGTCGGCCGAGCATCACGTGCGCACCGAAATCAAGTTGGACCAGGTCGCCAACTGGGAGCTCTACGCGTTGCAGACCGAGGGAGAGAGGGAGGAAAGCGCCTCCGCGAGTTCTCTGGAGATCAGCCGCTCGAAGAACATTACCATTGCGAACTATCACGGCTACCGGGTCACCAGGAGTTACCACCCCGTTCCGTATGCGGTTCGCATCTATGATTCCAGCGACATCCGCTTCCGTAATGTCCATGTGGATAGTAACAGCTCGGCGGCTCAGTGCGACGAGTCCGGCTGCCGCCAGCTCGCCAGAAGCAGCAAACTCGCTTTCGAAACCTGCATCGTCGATGAGACGCGCCGCGCCGAGGTGAGGGACCGCGAGTTCGCCTGGCTGGATGTCTCTGGCCCTCCCGCTCCATCGAAGCCTCGCGGGCCATCCCCCGTGCTGCAGCCGGGAGCCGCCGTGGAAAAGCTGACCGGCGGTTTCTATAACGCCTCCGGCGGGGCGGTGGACGCCTCCGGCCAATTATATTTCGTGGATGCGCACTGGCATCGCATTTACCGCTGGTCGCCGGAGAGCAAGACTCTCGCCATCGTCCGCGACAACCCACTCGATCCGGTGAATCTCGCGTTCGATAAGGCCGGCAACCTCATGGTGGTTTCTTCCGGCGGCAAAGGCATGACCGTCTATGCCTTCCGCCCGGATGGGCCGGACGATCAGGTCGCGGTTCTCGAGCCGGAGCCCGCGGCTGAGCGTCAGGGCATGACGGCAACGCTGCCCGTCAACTACTGGGTGAACGGCGATTTCACCAATACTTTTGCGCCCGGGGCCTTGCAAGCCGGGACTTACGAATATGCTTCTCTGGAACAGATGTTCTTCAAAGTGGTCTCCACCCGCATGCCCCTCCAATACGTTTCTCCCGATCGCACCCTGTTCATTCCGGGCGAGGAGCCATTGGTTCAAGGGCCGCCCTACTTCGGATATAAGTTCGCCCATCTTCTACAGGCGTTCAGCCTGGTGAAGGCCGTTCCCGGAAAGCCCTTCTACGTCACCAACGAATCGGAACAGCGAACCTATACCGGCAGCGTGAATGCCGATGGGACTCTTTCCGGCCTGCGGCTGTTCGCCGAACAGGGTGGTGAGAACCTCGCCCAGGATAGCGAAGGCAACGTCTATCTTGCCGCCGGGCAGGTGTTTGTGTACAATCCTTCGGGTAAACTAATCGATACGATCCCAGTGCCCGAACGCCCGCTCGACCTTGTCTTCGGCGGGAAAGATCGCCGCACCCTGTTCATTCTCACGCACTCCTCTTTGTACGCGGTGCGTACCCGGTCCGGCGGGCTATAGATTGAAAGGTCTCTTCATGAACATGAACCGCTCCTGGATGTCTATTCTCGCCGCGGCGGCGCTTGCGTCGGCCGCCGTTTCCGCCAGTCAGGCCGCAAGCTGGCAGATTGGTCCATTCGTGCGCCCGCCCGGCGCCGCTCCGGTGATTACGCCGATCAAGGATTCCGTTTTCCGCAACCCGGTGGACGGCAAGATGGTCCACTGGGAGGCTCTACACACGTTCAACCCGGCCGCCATCGTGCGCAACGGCAAAATATACGTGATCTACCGGGCGGAGGACGACACCGGCGAAATGGCCATCGGCGGGCACACTTCGCGGCTGGGCCTCGCCGAAAGCGACGACGGCATCCACTTCACGCGCCGGCCGGAGCCCGTTCTCTACCCCGATAACGATTCCCAGAAGGACCGGGAATGGCCCGGCGGCTGCGAAGACCCTCGTATCGTGGAAAGCGAGGACGGCACCTATGTCCTCACCTACACGCAGTGGAACCGGCAAAGTACCGACGCTGCCATCGCCACATCGAAGGATCTGGTTCACTGGACCAAGCACGGTCCCATTTTCGGCACGGAGGGCAACGATGCGGCGCGCTCCTACAAATCCGCCGGGATTGTCACCCATGTGGTGGGCGACCGCCTCATCGCGGCCAAAATCGGCGGGAAATACTGGATGTATTGGGGAGAAGGCTCCATCCGTCTGGCAACCTCGGACGACCTCATCAACTGGGAGCCCGTCGAGCACGCGCATCGCGAACCGGTCGTGGCGCTTGCCAAACGAGCCGGTCGGTTCGACAGTTCGTTCCCGGAGACCGGCCCGCCGCCCGTGCTGACCCCCAACGGCATCGTCGTGCTTTACAACGGCAAGAACGCCCCGGACGGCGGCGACAAGGCGCTCGGGCCCAACGCCTACGCCATGGGTGAGGCGCTGTTCGCCGCCGATGCCCCCGCCAAGCTCCTCGATCGCACCCTTAAGCCCTTGTTCAAACCCGAACTGCCGTTCGAAAAGACTGGCCAGTACGCCGCCGGAACAACTTTCACCGAGGGCCTGGTCTGGTTCCACAATCAGTGGTTTCTGTATTACGGCTGCGCCGATTCCATGGTGGGAGTCGCCATCGCAAGCTCGCATTCCAATTAGCGAGTCAGGAGGATTGCCACAGTGACCGTTCCGCGTGTTTGGATTCGTCGTTTGACTTTGCTTGGTTTGGGCTTGGCTGCGCTGGTGCCGCCGTCGACCGCCCAACCGCTCGAGCCCAAGTTGTATTCCGGGATGCGCTGGCGCACCATCGGACCCACCCGGGCGGGACGCGCGCGCGCGGTCGCCGGTTCGCCCAGCCAGCCCAACGTGGCCTATATCGGATTCGACAACGGCGGCGTCTGGCGCTCCACCGACTACGGTTCCACGTGGACGCCCATCTTCGATCGCGAATCCACCGGGTCCATCGGTGCCATCGCGGTGGCGCCTTCGGCCCCCAACACCATCTACGTCGGCACCGGCGCCGGCATCATCCGGCCCGACCTGGCAACCGGCGACGGCATGTATAAATCCACCGATGCAGGCAAGACGTGGACGCACCTGGGTCTGCGCGATTCACAGATGATCGCCAACATCGAGGTTGATCCCGCGGACCCCAACCGCCTCTTTGTCGCCGCCCTGGGACATCCCTACGGCCCCAATCCCGAGCGCGGCATCTTCCGCTCCACCGACGGCGGCGCCACCTTCGATAAGGTGCTTTACAAAGACGAATACACCAGCGGCAGCGACGTGCGCCTGGATCCGAAGGACCCCCATATTGTCTACGCCGCCCTGTGGCAGCAGCAACAGGGTTTCATGGAGAACGGGGCCTTTGCCGGCGCCGGTGGCGGCATCTTCAAGTCCACCGATAGCGGCGATACCTGGCAGCCGCTGACTGCCGGTCTTCCCACCGTGACCCAGGCGAACCTGACGATTTCTCTCAGCAACCCGCGCGTGGTGTACGCCATGGTGGCGGGTGCGGCAGCCCCGCCTGCTGCTGGCGCCGCCCCCGCTCCAGCGGGCGGACGTGGCGGACGCGGCGGCGGAGGCGGCAGTGTCGGCCTCTACAAATCCACCGACGCAGGCGAGCATTGGGCCCTGGCGGTGAACCGGGGCCGCTCGCCCGATCCCCGCCCGCTCGTCCGCATCGGCGGCGGCGACCTGCCCACTATTGCCGTCGATCCCAAGAACGAAAACGTCGTCTATAGTTGCTCCACCGTTCTGTGGCGCACCGAGGACGGCGGCGTCACCTGGTCCGCCGTACGCGGCGCGCCCGGCGGCGACGACTACCAGAAGACCTGGATTAATCCCAACGACACCAATATCCTGCTGGTGGTCAGCGACCAGGGCGCCGTGATTTCCGCCAATCGTGGCGAGTCGTGGAGCAACTGGTACACCCAGCCGACCGCCGCCATGTACCACGTGACCGCCGATAACGCCTTCCCCTACCGCCTCTGCGGCGGCCAGCAGGATTCCGGCTCGGCGTGCGTGGCCAGCCGCGGCAACGACGGCGAGATCACCTTCCGCGATTGGCATCCGGTGGGCATCGAAGAGTACGGCATGGCCGCGCCCGATCCCAAAAACCCCGACCTGGTCTACGGCGGAAAAGTTTCTGTCTATAACCGTGTCACGGGTCAGAAGGCCAGCATCGCTCCCGGCGGCGGACGTGGCGCCCCCGCGCCGCCCGCGCCCGCTACCGCCGGACGTGGCGCCGCGCCCTCCGCACCCGAACCACCCGCCCGCACCGTCCGCACCCAGCCGCTCATCTGGTCGCCCAAGGACCCCAACGTGCTCTTCTTCGGCACCGCCGGCGTGTGGAAGACCACCAACGGTGGGCACAGTTGGACGCCCATCAGCGGCGATCTCACCCGCCAGACGTGGGAGGTGCCCGCCAACGCCGGCAAGTATGCCGCCACCGTGACCCCGGCGCCGCAAGGTACCGTCACCGCCATCGCGCCCTCGCCCCTCGACGTCAATGTGCTTTGGGCCGGCACCGGCGATGGCCTCATCCAGGTCACGACCGACGGTGGTGCGAAGTGGAACAACGTCACTCCGCCCCAGATCAAGGCCTGGACGCGCATGTTCAACATGGACGCGGGCCACTTCGATACCAAAACCGCGTACGCCGCCGCCAATACCCTGCGCCTGGACGACATGAACCCGCACTTCTGGCGCACCCACGACGGCGGCAAGACCTGGACCGAGATTGACAACGGCATCGCCGGTGGCGCCGTGGCCAACTCCATCCGCGAAGATCCGCGCAAGAAAGGCCTGCTCTATGCCGCCACCGAGACGCAGGTTTGGGTCTCCATCGACGACGGCGATCACTGGCAATCGCTGCGCCTGAATATGCCCGCCATTTCGGTGCGCGACATCGCCGTCAAGGACGATGCCTCCTGTATGTGCTCCGACCTGGTGGCGGGCACTCACGGCCGCGGCTTCTGGATTCTCGACGATGTCACCCCGCTGCGTCAGGCAGCCGAGGCCGCCGCTGCTTCCAAGCCCTGGCTGTTCAAGCCGGCCACCGGCATCCGCGTGCGCTTCGCCATGAACGATCCCACCCCGTGGCCGCCGGAAGTGGCCGCCGGAGAGAACCCGCCGCCCGGCGCCCTCATCGACTACTATCTGCCATTCGCCGCGGCCGACGTCAAGCTGGAGATCCTCGACTTGCGGGGTAAGGTGATTCGCACGTATTCCAGCAAGGATCCGGTGCGCAGTCCCGACCCGGCAACCGATCCGGTGGCCTACAACAAGTTATGCCAGGAGACGCCCACGGCGCCCGATTGCGGGCTCCCGCTCTACTGGCCCGCGCCGCCGCAGGTGCTGGGAACCGGCGCCGGCATGCACCGTTTCGGTTGGGACATGCACTACGATCCCCTCCCCGGCGGGGGTGGTGGTGGACGCGGCGGCGGTGGCGGCAATGGAGCCGTGCCGCACCGCACCTACCCCGGCGTCAACTCGCCATGGGTAGCCCCGGGCGCGTATTCCGTGCGTTTGACGGCCGACGGCCAGAGCCAGACTCAGCCCATTACCATCAGGATGGATCCGCGCGTGAAGCTCACGCCCGAAGTGCAGCAGATCTTCACCGTGACCGCGCAGCTCGAAGACAACGCCCGCAACGCCGCCGTCGCTTACAAAGAGGCGCGCGACCTGTTCGCCAAGGTCAAGGCCCGTCCGCAATCGGCTGCCAATGATGCGCTGCTCAAACAGATCGATGAGATCGCGCCGGCCGAGGCTCCCGCTTCGGGCGGGGGAGGCCGAGGCGGATTCGGAGCGCAGGCGCCGGCGCCTCCGCCGAACCTGGCGAACCTCGCCGGTCAGATGGTGGCAGCCGCCATGGCTATACAGTCATCGGAGATGCCGCCCACGGCGGCGCAGTTGCAGGCTTGCAGCCGGCAGAACGCCGCCTTTCACGGGCTGATGGCCAGTTGGACCGTCCTGAAATCCAAGGTCAACCCTCCGGCCGCCCGCCCCGCGGCCGGACACTGAGGTCAGGCCAACGACACTACGAATGTTGAGCACGCCACCACCCGGCCGAGCAGGCGTTTTCCTTTCGCTCGTGGCCTGCGCCTTGGCATACGGCGCCCAAGACCCCGGAACGTCGTGGAACGGCATGCTGCGCGATGGCAGCGGCGGGGCCATCGCCGGAGCCGTCCTGAGTGTCCGGTCAGGTGGCGCTCAGTTCACGGCTACCTCCGCCAAGGGCGGACAGTTTGCGTTCCGGGCGCTGCCGCCGGGCGAGTACTCCATCACCGCCGTCCGCGACGGAGCCACGGCGGCGTGCGCGCGAACCCTTCGCCTGCCGGGGGAACTTCCGGCGGCCATCGAGTGGGCCAACGGCGCGCTCTCCTTCGTGGCGGCTGCGCAGGGTGCCGGCGGCGAGCGGCTGTCCAGCAAAGCCGTCTCCGAGTTGCCGCTCAACAAGCGGGATTTCAGCCAATTACTGCTGCTGGCGGCGGGCGCCATGACCGATGTCAACGGCGCCGCCAATTTTACCCAGCAGTTCGCCGTCAACGGCCAGCGCGGCACCGCCGCCGTGTTCGCTATGGACGGCGCCGATAGCACCGACCCCGAGATGGGCGGCGCCGCATTCACCAACTTCAATGTCGATGCCGTGCAGGAGATCCGGTCCAGTTCCGGATGGATGCCGGCCGAGATCGGCCGCGGCGCCGCCGGCTTCACCGACATCATCACCAGGTCCGGTGCCAACTCCGTGCACGGATCCGCTTTCGAGTTTCTGCGCAATGCCGCGCTCGATGCGCGCAACTTCTTCGACCGGCGCTCCATCGCCAATCCCGGCCGCATCCCCCCGT
>OBLW0100002042.1_pt1 | contig 16494 bp, 17 predicted proteins | sample 1520161 | NCBI WGS metagenome assembly OBLW01 (sample SAMEA3539309, study PRJEB22396) | soil metagenome | biome: tundra; feature: field; material: soil | place: USA | collected 2010-05 | depth 0.15 m | reverse complement strand
GGCATCAGAAATCTCCTGCGCGGCATATCAGCGTGCCGATCTTCTCACCACGCACTGCCCGCACGATATTGCCCTCTTCCATAAGGTCGAAAACGACGATGGGCAGGCCGTTGTCCATGCACAGGCTCACCGCGGTCGCGTCCATGAACTTCAGCTCACGGCGCAGCACCTCGCCGTAGTCAAGCTGGTGGAACCGGACCGCGTCCGGGCTGGTCCGGGGATCCGCGTCGTAGACCCCGTCGACCTGCGTGCCCTTGAGCAGGGCCTGCGCCCCGATCTCCAGGGCACGCTGCGCCGCACACGTGTCGGTGGAGAAGAAGGGCGCGCCGAGACCCGCCCCGAAAATCACGATCCTGCCTTTCTCCAGATGCCGGATGGCCCGCCGTGGAATGTACGGCTCGGCGACCTGCCCCATGGTGATCGCGGTCTGCACGCGCGTGTCGACACCGAGTTTCTCCAGCACGTCCTGCAGCGCGAGGCAGTTGATCACCGTGCCGAGCATGCCCATGTAGTCGGCCCTGGCCCTATCGATGCCGCGCTCGGCGAGCACCCGGCCGCGGAACATGTTGCCGCCGCCCACCACGGCCGCGACCTGGACACCCTCCGCGACGGCCGCCGCGATTTCCTTGGCGATGTGGAACACCACGTCGGGCGAGATACCGAGAGCCTCGTCGCCGGAGAACGCTTCACCGGACAGCTTCACGATCACCCGGCGCCAGCGATGATGAGCCTTCCCGCCCGCTGCATCCGCACGGGAAGTGCCCACCACATCGCCTGCCGTCACGGCGCAGCCCCGCGACGGCTCATCCGGCCTGGCCCACCTGGAATCGGGCGAACCCGCGCACGGTGACCCCGTACTCGCTGAGCAGCTGGCTTACGGCCTTCTTGGGATCCTTGACATAGGGCTGATCGATCAGCACGACGTCTTTGAAGAACGCGTTCAGCCTTCCTTCGACGATCTTCGGGATGGCCTGCTCTGGCTTGCCCTCGTCGCGGGTTATCTGCTCGGCGATGGCGCGTTCCTTCTCGACCAGCTCGCTGGGCACCTCGTCCCGGGTGACGTACTGCGGGCGCATGGCCGCGATCTGCTGTGCGAGCTCTTTCCCGGCCTCCGCCGCCGACGGCTTGTCGAGCTGGACGAGCACGCCTACCGTCGGCGGCAGGGAGCGGTCGGACCTGTGCAGGTAGCTCGCCACGTAGCCGCCCTGGAACAGGGCGAACCGGCCAATCTCCAGCTTCTCCTTGAGCGAGGCACTGGCCTCCTCGAGAAGCTGCTGGGCGGTGACGCCCGCGCGGACCTCGACGCCGAGCAGGGCGAGGCGGTCAGCCGGCTTGTGCTCCAGCGCGGCTCGCGCGATCTCGGCCGCGGCCTGCTGGAACACATCGGTCTTCGCGACGAAGTCGGTCTCGCAGTTGACTTCGACAAGCACTCCTGCCGAGGTGCCGTCCAGCTCGGCTGCGACCAGGCCGTTGGCAGCGGTCCGGCCGGCCCGCTTGCTGACGTCCTTGACCCCCCTGAGCCGGAGGATCTCTACCGCGGCATCGAAGTCGCCATCGGCTTCCTCAAGTGCCTTCTTGCAATCCATCATGCCCGCGGCGGTGTGCTCGCGGAGCCGCTTCACGTCTGCGGCGGTGACCTTCGCCATGTCCTCATCTCTCACTGTCTGGTCATCCGGTAGGCCGCTCACCGGTAGCCGCCCACCTGCTTGCGCGCCGGGCCGGGTGTCAGACCCCGTCGGACCCGGACTCAGCTGTGCCGCCGCCCCCGCTGCCGCTGCTGGCTCCGGCGGGCACGGCCTCTGGCGTGGTCGTTGCCTCCTCGGCACCCGCGTCAGCGGTACTCAGCGCCTCCGGGGCTGCTGCGTCGCCCGCGGGTGCCTCAGCAGCAGCGGCGGCGGCCGGCGGCGTGGCCTCGGCAGCAGCAGTGGCTGGCTCAGCCGCAGCCTCGGCAGCAGCAGTGGCTGGCTCAGCCGCAGCCTCGGCGGCGACCGCCGCGGCCTGGTCGTCCGCCGCCTTGCTCTGGAGCAGCTCGCGTTCCCACTCGGCCAGCGGTTCCGCGGCACCGATGTCGCCCGGAGCGGGCGTGGATGGCTTCTCTTCGCCGTCGGCCGCGCCGGCCCGGGCGATGAGCCCGTCGGCGACCGCATCGGCCACCACGCGGGTGAGCAGCGCGACACTGCGGATCGCGTCGTCGTTGCCCGGGATCGGGTACGTGACCTCGTCCGGGTCACAGTTGGTATCCAGGATGGCGATCACCGGGATACCCAGCTTGCGCGCCTCGCTGACGGCGATGTGCTCCTTTTTGGTGTCGACCACCCACAGGGCACTCGGCACCCGGGACATGTCCCTGATCCCGCCCAGCGACCGCTCCAGCTTGTCCCGCTCGCGCCGCAGCTGGAGCAGTTCCTTCTTGGTCATGCCCGAGCCCGCGACGTCGTCGAAGTCGATCTCCTCAAGCTCCTTGAGCCGCTGGAGCCGCTTGAAGACCGTGGTGAAGTTGGTCAGCATGCCGCCCAGCCACCGCTGGTTCACGAACGGCATGCCCACCCTGCGGGCCTGCTCGGCGACCGCCTCCTGGGCCTGCTTCTTGGTGCCGACGTAGAGGACCGTGCCGCCGTGAGCGACGGTTTCCTTGATGAACTCGTACGCGTGGTCGATGAAGTCCAGCGACTGCTGCAGATCGATGATGTAGATGCCGTTGCGCTCAGCCAGGATGAAACGCTTCATCTTGGGATTCCAGCGCCGGGTCTGATGCCCGAAGTGCACGCCACTCTCGAGCAGCTGCCTCATGGTGACAACCGGGGCCATGCCGGTGTCCCCTTCCTGTTCCGCGCCGCGTGCGAGCACGCCGACGCTCTCGGTTAGTACCTGGCGCCCGGGCGCACCCCGCTGCGGTTACAAGAGCCGCGGACCGGTGGAGTGCGTCCCGCCGGAAGCCGAACCGACATCCAGGCGGCAAGCAGACGCGCGAATTGACCGGAAAGCACGTACGCAGGTGCGCACACTCTTACGGTCTGGGCGTAGTCTACCTGCTCCCCGCGGCCTGGGGATGTACCCGTTCGGTCAGGCTCGCGGATGCGCCTGCCGGTAGGCCGATTCAAGCCGTTCGACCGACACGTGGGTGTAGATCTGCGTGCTGGCCAGGGAGGCGTGACCCAGGATTTCCTGCACGCTCCGCAGGTCAGCGCCACCCTCCAGCAGATGAGTCGCAGCCGCGTGCCTGAGGCCATGCGGGCCGATGTCGGGCGCCGACGGCACGGCGGCAATCCGCGCATGAACCACGCGCCGTGCGGTCCGCGGGTCCAGCCGGCCGCCTCGTGCACCCAGGAAGAGGACTGCGAAGCTATGGGGGACCGCCAGGACCGGACGGCCGTCGCGGCACCACCCGGTCACCGCCCGGACCGCGGGCACGCCCACCGGCACCGTGCGCTCCCGGCCGCCCTTGCCGAGGACCCGGATCGTTCGCCGCTCCAGGTCCAGGTCGCCAATGTCCAGCCCGCACAGCTCACTGACCCGGATGCCCGTCGCATAGAGCAGTTCCATGATGGCCGTGTCACGGAGGACTATGGCCCGGTCACGGCGGCCGAGGGTCGCCTCACGCGCGTTCCCGGCGACAGCGCCCGCCGTGGCAGTAGCTTCCGCAGCACCCGGCCCGTCCCCGGCGGCGGCGGTACCCTGCCCGCCTCCGGCCGGACCAAGGCGGCCCGCGGCCGCGAGCACGGCGGCCATCTGGTCCTGGCGCGGGACCGCGGGCAGCCGACGATGCGTCTTCGGCGTGCCGAGCAGGACCCCGGGATCATGGCCGAGCCAGCCCCGCGCGCAGGCGAACGCGGTAAAAGTTCTCGCCGCTGCCGCGCGGCGGGCCAGCGTGGCCCGCGCGTGGCCGGCGGCATGCTGGCCAGCCAGCCACGCTCTGAGCGTGCCGATATCCAGCTCGTCCGGGCTGGTGATGCCGGCCCGGACGGCGTGCTCCAGCAGGGACCCGACATCGCCCAGATAAGCCCGGACCGTGTGCGGGGACACCCCCCGCTCCGCAGCGAGATGCCGCCGAAAGCCATCGAGCGCCTCCGCCAGCTGCGGCGGAAGTGGCTCGGCCGACGAACCGGCGGCCCTGCCTCCGGGGTTGTCAACAGTTGGCTGCTCGGTAAGCGGTAGTGCGCTTTGGCTGGCTTGGGTGTGCAGGGTGCGGCGGGCCGGCGCCGGGGGCGGTAGGGGTCGTGGGGTCGTGTGCGGGGCGCCGGGAATGTCAGATGTTCCTGTCATGGTGGGTGCATGAGCTGGTCAGGTGGCGGGCTGGGGGGTGGCGGGCATTAGGGTCATCCAGGCGTACCGGTTCGCGCTGGATCCGTCGGCGGCGCAGGAGCGTGCCCTGCGGTCGCATGCGGGAGCGGCCCGCTTCGCGTGGAACTGGGGGCTGGCGAAGTGCATGGAGCGGTATGCGGCTGAGGGGACGTGGTATTCGGCTGTGGACCTGCACCGGCTGTGGAATGCGCAGAAGAAAGCTGACCCGGCGCTGGCGTGGTGGGCGGAGAATTCCAAATGCTCCTATCAGGAGGCGTTCTGGGACCTGGACCGGGCACTGCGGGACTTCACCGCGTCCCGGAAAGGCGGCCGGAAGGGCCGCCGGCTGGGGTTCCCTCGGTTCAAGAAGCGGGGGAAGTGCAGGGACTCTTTCCGGTTTTCCACCGGGGTGATGCGCTGCGCGGGCAGCACTGTCACCCTGCCCCGGCTGGGCACGATCGGCACCCACGAGCCCACCCGCAAGCTGGCCCGCAGGCTGGGCAGCGGGACGGCCCGGATCCTGTCCGCCACCATGTCCCGCACCGCGCAGCGGTGGTTCGTCTCGTTCACCGTCGAGGTGGACCGCGCCGTCCCTGAGAGGCATGCCCGGCCCGGCTCGGTGATCGGCGTCGACCTGGGCGTCAAGACCTTGCTGACCGGGGTGGACGACCGGGGGAACGTGGTCACCGTGGCCGGCCCGCGGGCGCTGCGGACGGCGCTCCGCGCGCTGCGGCGGGTCAGCCGTGCGCATTCGCGCACCGCCCGGGGAAGCGCGAATCGCCGCCGCCGCGCCGCCCGGCTCGCCCGCATCCATGCCCGGGTGGCGGACGTCCGCGCCGACGCGCTGCACAAGGCCACCACCGGCCTGGCCCGGCGCTATGAGACGGTCGTGGCCGAGGACCTGAACGTGGCCGGCCTGACCCGCAACCACAAGCTCGCCCGCGCCATCTCCGACCAGGGGTTCGGGCAGGCCCGGCGGATGCTCGGCTGCAAGACGGAATGGAACGGCGGGACGCTTGTCCTCGCGGACCGGTTTTATCCCTCCAGCAAGACGTGCTCGGGCTGCGGTGCGGTGAAAGCCAAGCTGCCCCTGTCCGAGCGCACCTACCACTGCGATCACTGCGGCCTGGACCTGGACCGGGACGTGAACGCGGCACGTAACCTGATGCACCTCGCCGCCAGTGGGGCGGAGAGCCAAAACGCCTGCGGAGGCTGCGCAAGACCCGGCACCGCCGGGCAGCGGCCAGCGAAACAGGAACCCGGCACCGCACCCGCGGGCAAGACCGGGACCGCCGGGCCGCAAGACCCGGCTGCCAGCCACACACTCACCACAGTGAACTGACTGGCAACGGAGCGGGGTCATAGCTCCAGTGTGCGGCACAGTGCCGTTTTCGCCCCGCATAGGCGCTGGTGCGGGCGCGTGTCGCGGCCGAGGCTGGTGGCTGTCCGCCATACCGGCGTTTCCGCGGAAACGCCTGTCTCCAGCCTCAGGTACGCACAGCCTCAGGTACGCACAGCCTCAGGTACGCACATGGGCCAGGGATAGCACGAACTGGCGGACGAACTCTTCCGGGTGGGGCCACGGGAAGCGCGGCCGCGCAGTGCGAAGGCTGACGGTGCCGTGCAGGGCAACCCATACGGCAGTGGCGTCGGCCACGACGTCGGTGCTGGCGGAGACACCGGCCTTGACGCAGTCGGAGATGGCCTCGACCAGGACCGCGAACGACTCGGCGCCCAATTCCATCACCGGCCGATCGTCAGGGCCGAGCGCGACCGGCTGGCAGTACTCCGGCACCGCCGGCCAGGGTTCGGAGAACAGCACGCGGTACCGGGCTGGGTGGCCGAGGCCGAAGGCGACGTATGCGGTGCAGCCCGCGACCAGACGATCGGCTGGATCGGTCATGCCTGGATCGAGGCCCTTCTCGATCGCCTCGGTCAGCTCGTCGAAGATCCGGGCGACGACGGCTATGAGGATCGCGTCACGGTCTGGGAAGTGAGCATAGATCGATGGGGCGGCGATGCCGACCTCCCGGGCGACCGCGCGCAGCGTCACAGCCTCGCTCGAACCCGTCCGATCGATAAGAGCGATCGCTCCGGAGACAATGTCTTCGGTCAGCCGAGACCCCTGGCCGCGGGGGTTCCGCTGCCGCTTACCAGCCGCCGAGGACGCCCGCGCCACGGCGCCCGCCTGCAGCCCCGCCATAGCGCCCGCCTGAGGCCCTGCCATGGCGCCCGGCCGAGGCCCCGCCACGGCGCCCGGCCGGGGCCCCGCCGTAGCCACCGCCCGGGGTTGCGCAGCCTCTGATGATCCTTGCATGTTCCTCAGTTTACATCCGTTAGCTCATATGCTTATACTTACACTCGTAAGTTCACGAATATAAGCTTGCAACCGTAAGGAGCGCAGATGAACGCCACGACCCCCGCCCGCCCGATGGCCCCCCGGCCAGGCGGCACGATCAACTCGCTGTGGCCATCCGGCCATCCCAGACGCCGGCAGATCCTGCTCGTCCTGTGCCTGAGCCTCCTCGTGGTCGTGATCGACAACACGATCCTCAACACCGCGCTGCCGACCCTGGCCCGGGTGCTGCACGCGGGAACCAGCTCACTGCAATGGATCACGGATGCCTACACACTGTGCTTCGCGGCGCTCCTCATCCCGGCCGGAGCACTCGGTGACCGGTACGGGCGCCGGCGTTCGCTGCTGGGCGGCCTCGCCGTCTTCGCCCTCGGCAGCGTCGCCGCGGCGTTGGCCCCTGGCACCGGCATGCTGATCGGCGCACGGGTGGTGATGGGCCTCGGCGCGGCGTTCGTGATGCCGGCCACGCTGTCGATCCTGAACGCTGTCTTCCCGCCGAAGGAGCGCCCGCAGGCGATCGCGGCATGGTCCGCCGTGGCGGGCATCGGCATCGTGATCGGGCCGACGCTGGGCGGCCTGCTGCTCTCGCACTTCTGGTGGGGCAGCATCTTCCTGATCAACGTCCCGCTCGTCGCGGTCGCACTGGCCGGCGTGCTGCTGACGGTGCCCGAGACCGCCGAGCCCGGCGGTCACCGCCTCGACCTTCTCGGCACCGCGCTCGTCGGTGGCGCGCTCTTCGCCATCGTTGACGCCATCATCGAAGCGCCGGACCGGGGCTGGACAGCGGCCCTGACACTCTCGGAAATGACCGTCGGCCTCGTCGCGCTCGGTGTCTTCGCGTGGTGGGAACTGCGCTCCGCGCATCCGCTCGTCGACCTGAGAATCTTCGCCTCGCGGGCCTTCTCGGCCGCCGCGGCCGCGGTCACCGTCGTCTTCTTCGCCCTCTTCGGCAGCCTGTTCGTGCTCACCCAGTACCTGCAGCTGGTGCACGCCTACAGCCCACTGTCCGCCGGGCTGCGCGCGCTGCCTTTCGCGCTCGCCATCGGTGTCATGTCACCGCTGTCGCCGATCCTGGCTAAGCGCTTCGGCCTGCGTCTGGTGATCCCGGCCGGCATGGCGCTCATGGGCCTCGGCCTGCTCGACCTGTCTACGGTGGGCGTGCACACGAGCTACCCGCCGATCGCCGTGGCCGTCGCGATCATGGGCGCCGGCATGGGGCTGGTAATGGCTCCGGCCAGCACGGCCATCATGACGACCGTGCCCGCGCACCAGGCCGGTGCCGGGAGCGCCATCAATGACACGATCCGGGAAGTCGGGGGCGCCCTCGGCATCGCGGTCGTCGGAAGCCTCGCCGCCGCCGTCTACCACACCCGGCTCACCCATACGCTCATCGCGCAGCACACACCTGGCCTGGTCGTGCATACCGCCACCGGCTCGATCGCCGCCGCCGACATCGTCGGCAGGCGCGTCGGCGGCGCGCCGGGCAGCGCGCTGGTGGATGCCGCGCACAGCGCCTTCGTCAACGCGATGGCCATGGGCGTGCGTGTCGCCGCTGGCGTGGCACTGGTCTCCGCGATCGCCGTCATCTTCGCGCTCCCCCGCCGCCACGAGCCGGCCTTGGCCGAGGCTGCTCCGCCGGCTGCTCCAGAGCCGGCCACTGCCGCACTGCTCCCGGTCGCCTGAGCATGCGACAAGATGCTCCCCTTCCCGCCTGTGCCCGGAGGCGGGAAGGGGAGCATCCCGCCGTCAACGCGTCTGCCCACGGGTCAGGCCTTGCGGAGGCGCCAGCCGCGGTCGCAGCGCTCCACGAAGCCGCCCGCCGCGAGCCCGCCCAGGCAGCACATCGCCGTGTCGAAATCCACCCCGGCCGACACGGCGATCCGGGCCGGGCCGCGCCCGGTCCGCGCCGGAACGGCCTCCAGCACCCGCCGGGAAACCGGGTCGAGCTCGTCACGAGGCAGGACCGGGCCACGCGCCCGCGCGGCGGGCAGCTCGTCGCCAGGGAAGGCCAGGTGCTCCAGCACATCCCTGGCACCAGTGACGCAGACGGCGCCCCACTCCCTGATGATCTCGTGACAGCCTTCCGACGCCGGCGACGTCACCGGGCCGGGCACCGCCATCAGCGGCCGGCACTGATCACGGGCGTGCCTGGCGGTGTTCAGCGCCCCGCTGCGCAGTGCTGCCTCGACCACCACGGTCCCCCGGCTGAGTGCCGTGATAACGCGGTTGCGGACCAGGAACCCGGGCCGGGTTGGCCGCCGTCCCGGCGGCCACTCGCTGACCAGGACACCCTGCGCGGCAATCGCCTCGAACAGCACATGGTGGCCCAGCGGGTAAGGCTCGTCCAGCCCGGAGGCAAGGACGGCCACAGTAACCCCCTCGGCCGTCAGGGCTCCTTGGTGCGCGCAGCCGTCGATGCCAAACGCGCCGCCGGACACCACCGCCCAGCCCCGCGCGGCGAGCGCCGCCGACATCTCCAGGCAGACGTGCCTGCCGTAGCTGGTCGCCGCGCGGGTCCCGACGACCGACACCGAGCGCAGGCAGGCGTAACGCAGGTCAGCGTTGCCTCGCACCCACAAGCCCCAGGGCCGGGCGTCGCCGAGCACGTCGAGCTGCCCGGGCCACCCCGGGTCACCCGGGCAGAGCAGCTGGATGCCGTCCCGGCGCCAGGTATCCAGCGTGATCTCCGTTGGCACGTCACCGAGCCGCGCACCCCACCGTTGCAGCCCCCGGCCCAGACCGGCAACGCGGCCCGCTCCAGAAGGCGCCCGGCCCTCGGTCAGCGCGGCGACGATCTGGCCGGGCGCGCAGACCCGGAGCAGGGCGCCCATGGCGGCGTCACCGGGCTCCGCCACGCAGGTCAGCGCGGCCCGGGCCAGCCGGTCCCGATCGGTCGTGCCCGTCATCTGCCCACCCCCAGCCACAAGCCCAGCGCATAACTCGTCTCCGCCGCCGTCGGCCGTGGCACGCCGGCCAGGTCGGCTAGGGTCCACGACACCCGGATCACCCGGTGCACGCCCCTGGCGCTGATCTCCCCCAGGTCCATGGCCCGCTCCAGCGGGACGAGCGCGCCCGGCCCGGGCGCGAAGCTGCGTCGCAGCGCGCTGCCAGGGATCTCCGCGTTGAGCCGCCATGGCGTGTCCTTCAGCCGGTCAGCCGCCCGCCGCCGCGCCGCCTCCACCCGCACCGCCACCGCCGCGCTGGACTCCGCGAACCGCCGGTCGCTCAGCAACTCGGCGCGCCCTACGGGCAGGAAATCGACCTTCAGATCCACCCGGTCCAGCAACGGCCCGGACAGCCGGGCCAGGTACCTGCGCCGCACCGAGGGGGTGCAGGAGCAGGCGACCCGCAGCCCTGTCCCCCTGGCGCACGGGCACGGATTGGCCGCCAGCACCAGGGTGAACCGCGCCGGGAAGCGCGCGGTCACGCCCGACCGGGCCACCACCACTTCCCCCGACTCCAGGGGCTGGCGCAGCGCGTCAAGCACGTCCCGCCCGAACTCGGGCGCCTCGTCCAGGAAGAGGCACCCACGATGGGCCAGCGAGGCCGCACCAGGATGGATGAGACCATTGCCGCCGCCGACGATCGCGGCCTTGGTCGCCGTGTGATGCGGGGCGCAGAAGGGCGGCTCGGTGATCAAGGGTTCCCCGGCGGGAAGGACACCCGCCACCGAGTGGATCGAGGTCACCTCCAGCGCGGCCGATCGGTCGAGCGTCGGCAGCACGGTGGGGATCCGTTCGGCCAGCATGGTCTTTCCAGCGCCTGGTGGCCCGAGCAGGGACAGGTGATGACCGCCGGCCGCGCAAATCTCGGCCGCCCGGCGGGCCGCCGGCTGGCCAAGGACATCAGCCAGGTCGGGTGGCGCGCCTCCGGGCCACGCCACGGCCGCGCTTGCAACGGCCGGCAAGACGCCCCCTTCGAGGACCTCGACCGTGCCCGCTGCCCCGTTCGGCGGGTCTCCGCGCAGCCAGCCGAGCAGCCCGCAGAGGGTCTCCGCGCCGAGCACCCGCAGCCCGGGGACAAGGGCCGCTTCGGCCGCGTTGGCGTGCGCCACGGCCACCCGGCGGAACCCGGTGGCGGCCGCGGCCGCCACTGCGGGAAGCACGCCCCGGACCGGGCGCATCTGGCCGTCAAGCCCAAGCTCGCCGAGGAAGGCCAGGCCATCGATGGAGGCCGCTGGCACAACGCCCGCGGCTGCAAGGACGGCCACCGCGATGCCGATGTCGAATCCGCTGCCTCGCTTGGGCAGGCTGGCCGGGGACAGGCCGACCGTGATCCTGCGCTGCGGCCACTGCTCACCGCTGTTGATGATCGCCGCGCGGATCCGGTCCCTGGCCTCGCGCAGCGCCGTGTCCGGCAGCCCGACCAGGAGCAGTCCGGGCAGCCCGTTCTCGATATCCGCCTCGATCTCTACGGGATGGCCTTCGACCCCGACCAGCGCGATCGAGTAGGTCCGGGCGACCGGCATCTAGCCCACTCCCCGGACATGCTCCACGGTGAAGTGCCCGGATCGGTCCCGGACCAGCCCGATCACATCGATGCGCACCTCGTCGAACAGCACCCCATGGGCCACCAGCCAGCGGATGGCCAGCCGCCGCAGCCTGGCCTGCTTGGCCCTGGTGATGGCGTCAAGCGGGCCGCCGTACCGGTCGCTAGAGCGGGTCTTCACCTCGCACACGACGAGCACCCGGCGCTCCGCGGCCACGATGTCGATTTCGCCTTCCGCACACCGCCAGTTGCGGTCGAGGATCCGGAATCCGGCCCGTTCCAGGTACTGCGCGGCGAGTTGCTCCCCGCGCCTGCCTAAGACGTCCTTGGCGTTCAACGGTCACCACCTCCGCCTCCGACGGTGCCGGATGCGGAGAGGTCAAACTAGGAGCTTCTGTCCGCGGTGGACGACGTAGCTGAACAGCCGTTCTGTGGACGACCGGAGCCCATATTGTCGCCGCCGTATGCTTAGGTGCGGCGGGGGGACCCGGCTCGCCCGCGTTACTTGGTTTCGGGTACCTCGAGATCGCTTCGCGCGAGTTCCTCGACGTTCACGTCCTTGAAGGTGACGACCCGGACATTCTTCACGAACCTGGCAGGCCGGTACATATCCCAGACCCAGGCATCCTGCATGGTGACCTCGAAATACACTTCACCGTTCTCGGCCGTGCGCACGTTCAGGTCCACCTGATTCGTGAGGTAGAAGCGACGCTCGGTCTCGACCACATGGGTAAAAAGCCCGACGACATCCCGGTACTCGCGGTAGAGCTGCAGCTCCATCTCGGTCTCGTACTTTTCGAGATCCTCTGCGCTCATGCTCGCTCCTCCGATCAGCCAGCGTCGGGAGCATCGGCCCGGACGAGATCAACCATAGGTCAATTCTCCCCTCATCAACTGCCCGGACATGGCAGGCACCGCGACACCGCCCGCCGCGCGGTCGATCATGGGGACATCTGCCGACGAATCGGGCCCGGCCAGCCTGTCCGGGCCGTCCAGGCTGTCCAGGGCGCCAGCGGCCAGCCCTTGGACGTTCGCGAAAGAGACCCGGTGCTGCGGGCACGGCCCGTGATTCGCCAGCGCCCGCATGTGGCCGCGGGTGGAATACCCCTTATGCCGGTCGAAGCCGTACACCGGATAGCGCCCGTGCAGCCGCGTCATGATCCGGTCCCTGGTGACCTTGGCCACGATAGAGGCGGCGGCCACGCACGCGGCGACCTCATCGCCCTTCCACATGGCCAGTGCTGGCACCCCGAGACCGCGTACCGGGAAGCCGTCGGTGAGCACGTACTCCGGGGTGATGGCCAGCCCGGCGAGCGCGCGCCGCATCCCCGCGATGTTGCAGACGTGCAGCCCGGTGGCATCGATCTCCGGTGCCGGGATGACCACGCAATGCCAGGCCAGCGCGGATCCTGTTACCTCGTCATAGGCCTCGTCGCGGGCGGCCGGTGACAGCGCCTTCGAGTCGGCGATGCCGCGCAGCCCGGACAGCCCGCGGGGATCCAGGGCCACGGCCGCCACCACGAGAGGCCCGGCACAGGCGCCACGGCCCGCCTCGTCGATGCCCGCGACCGGGGACAGCCCGGCCTTGGCCAGGGCGCGCTCGTACCCCGTCAGTCCTGCCACACGCCGGGGGGTATAGCCGGGGTGTCGCCATTCGGGCACCGGCATCGCGTCACCAGCGTCCCGGGCGACGCCCGAGCAGCATCGGCCTGCGCAACACCCGCCTGCGCACGCGCCGTCGCCCGAACATCCGGCCACGCATCCGCCGCCTGACCCGCCCGCGCAGCCACCCCACGGGCAGGACCAAGGCGGCCCCGAGTGGAACCGCGGCCGCCGCGTCGCCCGCCATCGCCGATGCGGTCAGCTGCCGCTGCGTGAACGTGGCGGGAATGTTCAGAAACCCGGTCCGGCTGGGCGGCCACATGATCACGAAAGCACGCCCGACCACCTGGCTCTCGGGGATCGTCCCCCCACCGGGGTCACCGATGTGCCCTCGCGAGTCGTAGGAGACGCTGCGGTGATCGCCCATCACCCACAGCCGCCCCGCTGGCACGGTGATGTGGAACTTCACGAGCGACGGCGGGTTGCCGGGATAGAGGTAGGACTTCTCGTTGAGGGCAACTCCGTTCACAGTCACCCGGCCACTGGCGTCACAGCAGACCACGCGATCACCGGGCACTCCGATCACGCGCTTGATGTAGTCGTGCACTCCGGGCGAGATGCCGAACAGGCCGACGATGGCGTGGCCCAGCCGGTCCGCGGCACCGATCACCGGGTTCGACGGGCCGGCGGGTGTGGCTGGATCCCACGAGCCGTCCCCGTTGAACACGACGATGTCGCCGCGGCCGATCGGGCGCAAATCGTAGACGAGCTTGTTCACCAGGACCTTGTCGCCAATGTCGAGGGTGTTCTCCATCGACGACGATGGGATATAGAACGCCTGGATGGCATAGGTCTTGATGACCAGCATCAGCACAAGCGCGAACACCACCAGGACCGGCAGCTCGACCCACCACGCGACGCTCTTCCTTCGCGTCCTCGCCGGGCCGTCGCGAGCCCCGCTTACCGCCGACGCCGCACGCGGCCCTGGTTCCGGGCCAGGCCCGGAACCACCATCCGGCGAGTCCACCGGGCCGCCCTCGGCTGTCCGTGCACTCGCGCCGCCACGATTACCATCGCCGACGGGCGAACTGTCCCCCTGCGCGTTTGTCAGGGCCTGATCGCCCGTGGCCCGGTCATCGTTCATCGAGTACGAGCCTAGCGCCGACCGGCAGGCAGTCGTCCGCGGACACGGCGCCAGGCCCAAGCCGAGGATCCTGATCGGCCATGAAGGACGGGGGTCTAGCGCACCGGCTCGCGGCGTTCCCTGATCCGCGCGGCCTTGCCCCGCAGATCGCGGAGGTAGTACAGCTTCGCCCGGCGTACCCGGCCCCTGGTCACAACCTCGATCTGGTCGAGAGACGGGCTATGCACGGGGAAGGTCCGCTCGACCCCAACCCCGTAACTGATCTTGCGAACCGTGAAGGTCTCACGGGCTCCGCCGCCCTGGCGCCGGATGACCACGCCCTGGAAGATCTGGATCCTGGACCGGGTGCCCTCCACGACCCGCACATGAACCTTCAGTGTGTCGCCCGGACGGAAGTCCGGGATGTCGGAGCGGATCTGGGCCTGCTCCAGCTCGGCGATCGCAGTGTGCATGGCTACGGTTCCTCGGTAGTCCTCACGCGCGCACAGGCCAGCGAACGCGTGGTATCGGTCTGTCGGTGTCCCGGGGCACTGGAGGCGCCAGGGCGCGCCCGCTCAGTCGGCCTTCGGCGGGACAGCGGACTTCAGTCTGCCACACCTTGACCACTGCTAGGAAAGCCAGCCTCGGACAGCACCTGCCGATCGTGGGCATCGAGCGTGCCGCCGGCGGCTGGGCCAGCCGCACCGGCAGCCGCTTTCCCGACCCCGGCTGCCGCTTTCTCGGTCCCAGCGGCCAGCCGCGCCGCCAGGTCCGGACGGCACGCGGCCGTCCGGCGCAGCGCTTCGTCGCGCCGCCACCGGGTGATGGCGGCATGATCCCCAGAAAGCAGAACGGGCGGCACCTCCCGGCCCCGCCAGACGCGTGGCCTGGTGTAGACAGGCCCTTCCAGAAGGCCGGCCATCGGCCCCGAGCCAGCCCCGAACGAATCGTCAGTCACCGACTCGGCGTTGCCCAGGACGCCAGGGAGCAGCCGGCAGATCGCATCGACCATGACCAAGGCAGCAGGCTCCCCCCCGGAGAGCACGTAGTCGCCGATGGTCACCTCATCGACTTCCATCCGCTCCCGGGCGTCCGCCACAACGCGCGCGTCTATCCCCTCATACCGCCCGCAGGCAAAGACCAGATGCGCCGAACGAGAAAAATTCAGCGCTCTCGCTTGTGTGAACGGAATGCCGGAAGGCGTGGGCACGATAAGCCTGGCGGCGGGGGCGTCGCCGGTTACCATGTCCAGCGCGCTGCCCCAGGGCCCAGGCGCCATCACCATTCCTGGTCCTCCGCCAAAGGGGGCATCGTCCACGGTGTGATGGGCATCGCCCGCCCAGTCCCTCAGGTCGTGCACGCGCAAGTCGATCGTGCCGCGGGCCACGGCCTTGCCGAGCAGCGATACACCGAGCGGGCTGAAGTATTCGGGAAAGATCGTGATGATGTCGATACGCACGCCCGGTCACCTCCACCCGTGCCTAGTCCACCTGTGCCTAGTCCACCCTGTGCCCGAGTCAAGCCGCCACACCCAGGTCAAGCCACACCCAGGTCAAGCCACACCCAGGTCAAGCCACACCCAGGTCAAGCCGGGCCCAGGTCGAGCAAGCCCGGGGGCGGGTCGATCACCAGACGGCCAGCCGCCACGTCCACTTCCGGCACGATGGCGGCCACGAACGGGACCAGCAGCCCGTCGCGGCGCGGCTCCGTGGGCTGGATCACGAGCAGGTCCTGCCCATGATGGCGGACGTCCGTGACGACCCCCACGGATTCGCCGGACGTGGTGACCACCGCCAGCCCGACCAGCTCGTGGTCATAGAACTCGTCGGGGTCCTCCGGCGGGGTCACCTGAGCCGAGTCCATGGTGAGCCACGTGCCGCGCAAGTCCTCGGCCTCCGTCCGGCCCGCGATCCCCGCGAACTCGACGAGCAACCGCCCGGAGTGCCACCGGACGGACTGGACGGTCAGCGGCCCCACCACCGGGGGGTCAGTCGTCAGTACGGCGCCGACAGCGAACCTCGTATCCGGATCATCGGTGTGGACGTCAACCGTCACCTCACCCCGGACTCCGTGGGGCCGCCCGACCCGGCCAACGACCAGTTGCATGCCTGGCTAGGGCGTGTCTCGTGGATCTTGGCCGTCGCGAGCGGCCGTCCGGAGGGATGCATCGCAAGGCGGAGGAGGAGCCAATAGCGGAGCTATTGGCGACGACGACAACGCCGCGAGGCGCCCTCCGGCGACTGTGCAGCCAAACACCGTGCAGCAGGCTGAAGATCTACGAGGCATGCCCTACCGGACCTCGTCCACGTCGAGCAGGTCCACCCGGACGTACCGGCCGCCCGCGAGCGAGCCGATGACCGTGCGCAACGCCTTGGCGGTCCGCCCGCCCCGGCCGATGACCTTGCCAAGGTCGTCTGGGTGCACCCGGACCTCGAGGACCTTGCCCCTGCGCAGTCCATGGCTGTCCACCCGGACGTCGTCCGGGTGTTCCACGATGCCTTTCACCAGGTGCTCAAGGGCTTCCTCCAGCATTTCAGGCTCCGCTGTCCGATTCCGCAGCAGCCTCCGCGGCACCGGCCTCGGAGGTGTCAGCGTCCGCCGACCCGGCCGCCTGAGCCGCATCAGCCTTGGCCGTGTCCGCCTT
>OBLW0100002041.1_pt1 | contig 16497 bp, 10 predicted proteins | sample 1520161 | NCBI WGS metagenome assembly OBLW01 (sample SAMEA3539309, study PRJEB22396) | soil metagenome | biome: tundra; feature: field; material: soil | place: USA | collected 2010-05 | depth 0.15 m | reverse complement strand
CGCCCCGTGCGAGGCGGCCCAGAGCCGGCCAATGCGGCCAGCAACGACCCGAAAGGCCTCCTTTACCTAAGCTGTGCCATGGCGCAAACGCGCACGGTCCTTGACGCAGGGGCTGGGCGGCATATCCTTTAAGGCGACACCCTACAGTGTTCGAGGTGCCTTTAACAACGCTCTTTGCCTTGAATCCTTACCGGGAGCCAGAACGTTGCGGATGCTGCTAGGCCGTAAATCGGAAAGCAAAAGACGCAGCCGGGGCGCCCACTTAGATATAAAAAGGTCTCGAGCCTTTGGCATACGGCACAGGCGGGGTGTCAACATCTTGCGTTAGAGAATCCACGTCCAAAACCATGAGTCCGGCCGAATTCAACTTCCTTCATATCTTCCATATTTCGTCGGTTCTGCTGTTGATCGGGGCGACCTTTTATGCGTTTGCCGCCCCGCCGGAAACGAAGACCCGGATGGCGATATTCTCGGGGATTGCGGCCATCCTCGTCCTCGCGAGCGGATTTCGGATGTGGCAGCTCGAGTTCGGCATGGCCGCCACGGGATGGGTGGCCGTCAAGTTCGTCTGCTGGCTGGGGATCGCAAGCTTCACCTCCCTCGCATACCGGCAGCGGGGCAAGACCGCCCTTTGGGTCACGTTGACCGCCGTCCTGGCGATTGTCGCCGTCACGATGGCGTACCTGAAGCCGTTCTGATGTCCGGGGCCGGTTTGCTTTGCGGCGTTTGGATAGACGGCGACGGCCGGGTCCACACGACGGTGGCGGCGGACGGGGGAGGGAGGGAGGACAGGATCGAGACGTTCCGGCCCTTTGCATGGCTTGCCGGGTCCGAAATCGATCCCGGACTCCCCGGCCTGACGGTCGAGGCGCTTCGAGGCGAGGGAGCCTTCAGCCGGCTCGTGCACGCCGACACGCTCGATGCCTACGACGCATTCCTGCAACAGGCGCGCGATTCGGGCGGCACCGACGCGGTGCGCCCCATCGAGAGCCAGTACCTGATCCAAACCCGCGCGCGGCTGTACAGGAATCTCAATTTTGGGCAGCTCCGGCGGTGCCAGCTCGACATCGAGACGTATTCCACGGATGGCCGTTTTTCCAATGCCGCGCGTCCGGCCGATCGCGCGATCGCGATCGGCTTGCGGTGCGGCGGCGGCAGCCGGCTGCTGATCATCGAGGCGCTGGCCGACGACGCCGAGCGCCGGCTTCTGCTGGCATTCAACGAGGCGCTTGCGGAACTCGATCCGGATGTGATCGAGGGGCACAACCTGTTCCGCTTTGACCTCGATTATCTCCGGCAACGCTGCCGCAGGTTCCGGGTTCCCTGCGCCTGGGGCCGTTACGGCGCCCCGGCATCTTTCCGCAACAGCCGGCTGAAGGCCGCCGAGCGGTGGATCGACTTTCCGCGCTGCGACCTGCCGGGCCGCGCCGTCATCGATACGTACCTGCTCGTGCAGCTGTACGACATCACGGTGCGGGAGATGACCTCGTACGGACTCAAGGAGGCGGCGGTTTATTTCGGGATCACCCCGGGGGACGGAGCGGGCCGCACGTACATCGAGGGCGGCGCGATCGCATCGGTCTTTGAGAACGACCGGCCGCGGTTCTGCGCCTATCTTGAGGACGATCTGCGGGAGACCCGCGGACTCGCCGACATCCTGCTGCCGACGTATTTCGAGCAGGCGAGGGCCTTCCCCATTCTCCTTCAGGAGGCGACCCTTAGGGGGACGACGGCGAAGATCGACCTGCTCCTCCTGGAGGAGTACTACCATGCCCGGCAGGCCTGCCCCCTGCCTCCGGAAATCCGGCCCTTCGAGGGGGGCTACACGCGCAGCTTTCATGCGGGCGTCTTCCGCAATGTCCTGCACTTCGACGTCGCCTCGCTCTACCCGAGCCTGCTTCTCGCGATCGCCCGGAACCCGGCGAACGACTCGCTGGGCGTCTTCATCCCCCTTCTCAAGTCGCTGCGGGATTATCGGTTGAAGTGCAAGCTGCTCGCCCGCAGCGCACCCACCGAGGAGGAGCGGGCGGAGGCGCAGGCCCGGCAGGCCGCCTTCAAGATCCTCATCAACTCATTCTATGGATACCTCGGCTTTTCCGGCGCGCGCTTCGGCGACGGGGAACTCGCCGCGGAGGTGACCCGGCGCGGGCGCGAACTCCTGCAGAAACTGATCGAGGAATTCACGCGGCACGGCTGCACGATCCTCGAGGCGGACACGGACGGGATCTACCTCGCCTCCGAGCGCTATTACCGGGAGCCGGACGCGCTGCTTTCCCTTGTCGCACAGATTCTTCCGGTCGGCATCGAGCTCGAGTTCGACGGGAGTTACGAGGCCATGTTCTGCTACAAGGCAAAGAACTACGCCCTTTTCGACGGCCGCAGGATCACCCTGCGAGGAAGCGCGCTGCGCTCCCGGGGAATCGAACCCTATCTCCAGCGCCTCGCCGACCGCCTGATCCATTTCCTGGTCGGGCAGACTTCCGATTCCCCGCTCGCCCTAGTCGAGGAGTACCGGGGCCGGATTGCCGCCAGGCAGGTCCCTGTGGAGGAGCTGGCCAAGAGCGAGACCCTGGGGCAGAACCCCGACGCCTACGAACAGCTGATCGCCTCCGGGGGGAAGCCGAGGCGGGCGGCGGCGGAAGCCGCGCTCCAGATGACGCCCCGGCCGCGCATGGGTGAGCGCGTCAGCTACTACATCACCGCGCGCTCCAAGGGTCGCACAAGCGACTGGCAGCGGGCCCGCCCCGTCGCCCTGTACGACGCGGAAGCGGCTCCGTACGACCCGGAGTACTACATCGACAAGCTCGACGACTGGCTCGAGCGATACGGGGAATTCCTCGGCGTGGCTCCGGAAAAACTCCATCCGGGAGGGATCCAGGGGGAGTTGCTCTGAACTACGGCGTTTAACGTCGACTAGGGCCGGCCCAGTCGATTGGATCGGCAGGACGGCAAGCACCCCAGTCTTTAGGTCGGTTCCACGACCGTGACGCATCAAAGTCCCCAGGCGCCGAATCCAGCGGCGCCGCCAGCAGGCGGAGAAACGGATCCGAAAGGTTCTGCGAGCGGGAGGCGTTTCGCCTGGAGCCTGCTGAGCATCATTGCCGGCATTGCGGTCGCCATCAGCGTTGTGGGCCTGTTCTACATCCGCCACCAGGAGGCCGCCATCCGAGATAGCGTTCAGAGCCAACTAAACACGGTCGCAGACCTCAAGTCCGAGCAGATTTCCAGCTGGCGCAGCGAGCGGCTGGACGACGGGCAGTTTCTCGTGCGGGCGCCGTTCGTGGCCGAGGACGTGGCGTCCCTGCTCGGCAACCCAGATTCCGCGACGGTCCGGGAAAAGGTGGCCCGCTGGCTGGACCTGATGAGGGCCGACGGACGCTATGAATCGGCGCTTGTGTTCGAGGCGACCGGACAGTTGCGGCTGGCCGTTCCGGAGACGAGCGAGCCGCAGGCGGCGGCGGCGCACGAGTATTTGCCCGATGCCCTTCACTCCAGCGACGCCTTGCTGACCGAGCTGCACCGCGACGGCGCGAACGGCACGATCCACATGGAAATGCTCGTGCCGATATTCGCCCCCGGGGCCCGGGAGAATGCGCCCATCGCCGTGATCGTGATGCGGCTGAACCCGGCGCAGTTTCTTTTTCCCATGCTGCAGACATGGCCGACGGCGAGCGCGACGGCGGAAACCCTGCTCGTGCGCCGCGAAGCCGGCGACGTGCTCTACCTCAACGAACTGCGCCATCGGCACGGCACGGCGCTGGCTTTGCGCCGCCCGCTCGATGAACCGAATTTGCCGGCGGCAATGGCCGCAAGCGGCACGTCCGGCGTTGTCAGCGGCACCGATTACCGTGGCGTGCCGGTGCTTTCCACCATCCGGCATTTGCCGGATTCAGACTGGATTCTCATTGCGAAGATCGACCGGGCGGAAGCCTACGCACCCATCCGCGCCGAGGTGTGGCGCGCCGCGCTCATGGTGGCGCTGCTGCTGGCGACCGTCTTCCTGGCCGCCGCCTACCTGTGGCGTCATCGCCATTCGGCCCTGCTGGAGCGCGAGCTGGCCCTGGAACGCGAGCACAAGAGCATGGCCGAGCGACTGGCGGCAATCACGCGCCAGGCAAACGACATCATCCTTTTTCTGGACGAGGACGGCCATATCGTCGAAGCCAACAACCGGGCGCTCGAGAGCTATGGTTACACGCTGGACGAATTGCGGCAGCTTCCGCCCGGCGGCCTCCGGCCGCCGGAAGCCTTCGGGACTTTCGGCCCGCAAATCGAGGGCATCGCCTCGGTCCACGGCGCGGTTTTCGAGACGGTCCACCGAAGGCGCGACGGCACGACTTTCCCGGTCGAGGTCAGCGGCCGGTCGGTCGAAATCGAGGGCCGCAAGTTCACCCTGGCCATCTACCGCGACGTGACGCAGCGCAACGCGCATGAGCGGGAGATCGGCCGGCTCAACCAGCTGTATCTCGTCCTGAGCCAGATCAACCAATCGATCGTGCGGGTCGAGACGCGGGAGGCTCTGTTCGCCGGAGTGTGCCGAGCGTTGGTCGACTACGGCCGGTTCAGGCTGGCGTGGATCGGATGGGTGGATCCCGTGACATCCGCCCTGACGGTCGTCGGCGAGGCGGGAGAGACAGGCTACCTTCGGGAGATCAATGTCTATGCCGACGACCGGCCGGAGGGCCGCGGTCCGGGCGGCAGCTGCATCCGTGAGCGCCGGACCTATGTATGCAACGACTTCGCCAACGATCCGCGCGCCGCGCCCTGGCGCGAGGCGGCGGCGCGCCACGGCCTCGTAGCCTGCATCGCGCTGCCGATCCGCGAGGCCGGGGTCATCCGCGGGGCGCTCTTGGTCTATTTCGGGGAAAAGAACGCATTTGAGGAGAAGGAAATCGCACTGCTGGAAGAGGCGGTCTTCGACATCGCGTTTGCGCTCGAGCACCTGGAGAACGAGCGACAACGCAATGAGATAGAGGCGGTCCTGCAACGAGAGCAGGAGCTCTTCGCGAGCTTGGTGGGTGGTATCCCCGATCACGTGTACTTCAAGGACATGCAAAGCCGTTTTGTCCGGATCAACGACAGCATGGCGAAGGCATTCGGCCTCCGGGGTCCGGCGGAGGCGATCGGCCGGACCGACCGGGATTTCTTCACCGCGGAGCACGGACGGCAGGCGTTGGCGGATGAACAGCGGATCCTCCTCACCGGCGTTCCGATCATCGGGCTCGAGGAAAAGGAGACGTGGCCCGACGGCCGGACGACGTGGGTATCCACGACCAAGGTCGCCCTTCGCGACGTCCATGGCACCATCACCGGGCTGGTCGGCATCTCGCGGGATGTCACCGAGCAGCGGCTGGCCGATGAAAAGATCCGCGAGCAGGCCGCGCTTCTCGACCAGGCGACCGATGCCATCTATGTGCGCACGACCGACGGGACGATCCAGTACTGGAACGACGGAGCCGCGCGCCTTTACGGCTGGACGGCGGCCGAGGCGATCGGGCGCAACGTCTTCGAGCTCAAACTGAGCCACGACGACCGGCAGCAGGAAATCGACGCGGCGCTGCTTCGGAGCGGTGAATGGACGGGCGAGAGGGCCCACAGGTCGAGGAACGGAACCGAAGTGATGGTGTTTTCAAGGCTGACCCGGGCCCATCTGGCGAAAGGGCGGCCCGCCTCCGTCATCGCCATCAACACGGACATCACTGAGAAAAAGAAGATTGAGGCGCAGTTTCTTCAGGCCCAGCGCCTGGAAAATCTCGGATCGCTCGCCAGCGGCCTTGCCCACGACCTCAACAACGTGCTGGGCCCGGTGCTCATGGCGACGGCATTTCTCAAGGAACGCCTCCCGGATGAGATCGACCAGAACATGATCGCCGCCATGGAGGCGAGCGCCACGCGCGGAGCCGGAATCATCCGGCAGGTGCTCACATTTGCCCGCGGCGTCAAGGGAGAGCGCGCGCCGGTCAAGATCGGCGACCTCCTGCGCGAGACGGTCGCCATCGCGGCGGAGACGTTTCCGCCCTCGATCAAGGTCGGGCTGCAAGCGCCCGACAATCTCTGGCCCATCGTGGGGGACGCCACGCAACTGCACCAGATTCTCATGAATCTTTGCATCAATGCGCGCGATGCCATGCCGGACGGCGGGGACCTCTCCCTGGCTGCGGAAAACCTGGCGCTGGACGAGGCCTTTGTCGCGATGGTGCCCCATGCGAAGCCAGGCCCGCACGTCTGCGTCAAGGTGACCGACACCGGCACGGGCATCTCTGCGGAAGACCGCAAGAGGATTTTCGAGCCCTTCTTCACCACCAAGGAAAAAGGGAAGGGCACCGGACTGGGGCTCTCGACCGTTCTGGGCATTACCAAGAGCCACGGCGGTTTCCTCCGGGTCAAAAGCGCGCCGGGCCACGGCACATGCTTCGAGATCTACCTGCCGGCCAATTTCGGCGCGGAAATGACACCCAAGGCCGCGGAGGAGAAAAAATCCGCCCGCGGCGAAGGTCAGACGATTCTCGTCGTCGACGACGAACTCGCCATCCGCCTCGTTGCGGCCCGGATCCTGGGACTTCACGGATACAAAGCCGTTTGCGCCGCCGACGGCGCGGAGGCGCTCGCGGTCTATGCGAAGATGCCCGGCGCGATTGCCGGTGTCCTCACCGACATTGTGATGCCCGCCGTGGACGGCCCGACGCTTGCCCGAAAGCTGCGTCAGATGAACCCGAAGCTGCCCATTCTGGGCATGACCGGCTACGGCGAACGCGGCGGACCGGAAACGTTCGCGGAACTGGGGCTGCCGCCGCTCTTGAGCAAGCCTTTCACGGCCGAGAAGCTGCTCCGGACGCTGCATGACGTGTTGCACCCGGCAGCAGGGTGAACGCAATCCCGACAGCGTCCGCTCACCTAGGCCGCGAAGCGCCGGCAGGCTAGCTCCAGCGCAGGTCGGTGCGGGAGAACGGAAGCTCGCGAATGCGCACGCCCGTGGCCGCAAAGACCGCATTGGCCACGGCCGGGGCGAGCGGGGGCAGGCACGGTTCGCCCAGCCCCGTCGGATTGTAGTTTGTCTTGTTGAAATGAATCTCGATCTTGCGCGGTGCGTCGGGGATCCGGAGCATCGGATATTCGTGGAAGTTGCCCTGCACCAAGCGCCCTTCCTGGATGTCGAGCTCCTGGCGCCACGAGGCATTCAACCCGTCGATGATCGAGCCCTGAATCTGGTTCTCCGCTCCGCTCAGGTTGACGATCTGCGAACCCACATCGACGGCGGCGACCACCCGGTCGACCGTGAGATCGCCCCCCTGCGTGACCGTCACTTCGGCCACCTCGGCGATGTACCCCTGGTGGCTGAAGTAGTATCCGAGCCCCATTCCGCGTCCGCGGGGAAGCTTTTGCCCCCAGCCGGACTTTTCGGCCACGAGCTTCACGACACCGCGCATGCGCTCGGCGTTGTAGCGCTGGCCGCGCTGTCCGGTGCCCTCGACCATGCCGCGGTCGCCCAATAGTTCGAGGTTGAACGCGACCGGATCGCGCCCTGCGGCGTGCGCGAGTTCGTCCAGAAATCCGCAGACGACAAAGGCGTACGTGCAGCTTCCCGGAGCGCGCCACGGCCCCATCGGAACTCCGTTGGCGATCTTTCCGGTCTCCAGTCGGTAATTGGCGACAAACCGCCCCGGAAAATGATCGGGGCCGATGCCGCCGTCGAAGAACATGTGCTTGCTCGTCCAGGCCACGAGGCGCCCCTTCTCATCCAGGCCGCCCTGGAAGGAGTGGAAGCCGCCGGGCCGGAAATGGTCGTGCTGCATGTCGTCCTCCCGGCTCCACGTGAGCTTCACAGGCGCGCCCGCCTTTTGCGCGATCGCCGCGGCCTCCATGGCCGGATCGGGCTGCAGCCTGCGCCCGAATCCGCCTCCGACCCGCGTGATGTTGACGCGCACCTTTTCCGGGGGGACGCCGAGCACTTCCGCCACGAAACGGCGGGTGTCACCCGGATTCTGGGTGGGCGACCAGACATCGACCTCACCGCCCGTGATGCTGACCGTCGTATTCTGGGGCTCGAGATTTGTGTGCGAAATGAACGCGTAGCGGTAGTCCGCCTCCACGACCTTCGCTGCTCCCTTCAGGGCGGCCGCCGCGTCCCCGTCCTTGCGCACCTCCTTCATGCCCGTGCCATTCCGGGCCATGTCCTTCGCGGCATCGGCAAATCCGGCCCAGCTTGTCCCGGCGTTGGGGCCCAAATCCCACTTCACCTCCAGATGCTTCCTTGCGCTGAACGCGGCCCACGTCGAATCCGCCACGATGGCGACCCCGGGCACGAGTCCCGCCAGGTCATCGTGGTAGGGCACCGTGCGATTCAGGACAAAAACGTCGCGGACTCCGGACAGGGTTTTAACCCGGTCGACGTTGGCATCGACGACCTTGCCTCCCCAGACCGGACACTTGACGTACACGGCGTACAGCATCCCCGGAACCTTTTGGTCGATTCCAAAGAGCGGCTGCCCCGTCACGACCTTCGGATTGTCCACTCCTCCGACCCTGAAACCGAGAAGCTTGAATTCGTTCGGGTCCTTCAGGCGGACGGACTTCTCGTCGGGAACCGGCAGCTTTGACGCGGCCGCGACCAGTTCCCCGTAACCGAGCGTCCGGCCGGTGTCCCTGTGGTGGACGACGCCATCCTGCGCATAGCATTCGGTTTCGGGAACGCCCCAGGTCTGGGCTGCGGCCTGGATCAGCATCGTCCGCGCGGTCGCGCCGACCCGGCGCAGGGGTGTGTACGAGGAGGGAGTCGAGGTGCTGCCTCCGGCAGCCTGCTGCCCAAAGGCGGGGTCGAGAGGCGCCGAGACCACCGTCACCCTCTTCCAATCCACGTCCATTTCCTCCGCCACGATCATCGGCAGCGAGGTCTTGATTCCCTGGCCGATTTCCGGGCGCGCCGAAAAAATGGTGACGCTTCCGTCGGGTGCGATCCGGATGAACGCGTTCGGGGCAAAGGTCCCTTCCATCGTTCCGGCTTCGGGCTTTGCGACCTGCCCAAGGGCCGTGCCGGAGGACTTGAGGTAGTAGGCGAGAACGAGACCGCCGCCTGCGAGAGCCGACAGTTTTAGAAATGAGCGCCGGCTGTGGGACTTGATCTGAAGGGCGTTCATGACGAGGCCTCCTTTCCTGCGACGAGTTCGGCGGCCCTGTGAATGCCCGCCCGGATCCGGACGTACGTCGCGCAGCGGCAGATATTCCCCGACATCGCGTCGTCGATGTCCTGGTCCGACGGATGGGGATTCCGTTTGAGAAGCGAGGCGGCCGACATGATCTGGCCTCCCTGGCAATAACCGCACTGGGGCACGTCGAGCTCGATCCAGGCCCGCTGGAGGGGATGCGATGCGTCGGGGGACAGGCCCTCAATCGTCGTCACCTTCATTCCGGTCGCGACCGACACTGGGGTGAGGCAGGCGCGGGAGGGTACCCCGTCCAGGTGGACCGTGCAGGCGCCGCATTGGCCGATCCCGCACCCGAATTTCGTGCCGACAAGGCCGAGATTGTCCCGCAGGACCCACAGCAGCGGGGTGTCCGAAGCCGCGTCCACGCGATGAATCTGGCCGTTGATCTGTAGCGAGTAGTTGCTCATGAGGGCTGGTCGCCGATTGAATAGGGCTAGTAAAGATAACTAATGGGCCTCCAAAACTAGCCAGCATTCCAGCCCCGTCAACGGACGGCCGGCATTTTCCGGATTAGACTGTTAGTGGTGGGTCAGTTTGCCCGACTTGCAGCCTGATGAACCTATGCTCGCAAAGCCCAGACGCGCATCAAAACCGGCGTGGGGCCCCATGGCGTTGCCGCCGTCCCCCACGCCCAGACGATGCGCGTGAGCTCCGCACGGCCCATCAGGCTGCAAGTCGGGCAAACTGACCCACTAAAAAACCGTCATTTCCGGACCCAGTCGGAACTCCAGCCATCGCCAAAGTCTGGAGGAACTGCAAAAAACAGCCTGCGGTCCCCAGGGGCTCTCATGTTTTGGACGCAGCGGCCGCCCGGTGCGCCACCCAATCTACGACGGCGCCATCATCCTTTTCAAATTTCCAGATGACGGCGAGAAACTCCGACGGAAGGATGTCGTTGGTCTTGAAGAACCGCCTGTCGCCGCCGCAGCAGTACATCAGGCTTGGCGTCAGTTCTCCCCGGAGCTTCGCCCGGGCCTTCGGAATGATCCTCGGCAGCCACTCGATCCCTTTCACCGAGGCCGTCTTCGCGGGAAGATCAGCCTCGTTCAAAACCTTGGGCGATGGCTTTCCACCCTGCTCCAACAGAAAATAGTCGCGGCGGATGAGCTCGATTCCGAGCGCGCGGTCGTAACCCGGCTCCTGGCTGCCGTTCTCGTCCTCAGCGTAATCGTAGAGGTTTTGGGCCGTCAGGCCGTTCGCCGCGAGCCACGCCTTTTCCTCCGGCAGGAAGAAAGTGTCGGCGCCGCGCTGGCCCTTCGCGTACAGGCCCACGGCCTTGTCGTACAGGGAATGGAATTTCTGGGCAAAATCGTATTGTTTCATGCACCCCCACTATACCCCGAACGGCACCGATGGCAAAAAGCCGCACCCGACGGGAGATGTGTTTTGCCTGACTAGACTGGACTGGACTGGCCAAAGATATGCCACCCGAGGCGATTGCTGCCTTCTCCGGAGTCTCCGGGCCACCATCCGGCCGGCATCAGCCGGCGGCTATTGGCGGCCGGTGTTGACGCAGGATCTGGGCCTTGGCAGCACCACGCCGAGGGTGGCATGCCTTTGGCCAGTCCAGCCAATTCAGGCAGGGCGAAAATCCATCATCCGCCGGTACCGGTCGACCTTGTCCACGACGACGTCCAGCCGGGAGCCCACCGCGTACATCTTGCGCTTGCGCCTTCCGATGAGGGCCGTCCCGGCGGTGTTCAGGACGTAGCTATCGTCGCCCAGCTTCGAAGCCGCGACAAATCCGAAGGTCATCGACTCGACAAGCTCGATGAAGAATCCGCGCGGACGCACATCCGTGACGACCGCCACGAACGAGGTGCGGTGCTTCTTGGTGAGTTCGCGCTCGAAGAACTCCAGCAGCTTGATCTTCACGCTTTCGCGCTCCGCCTCCGTCGAGTTGATCTCCGTCAGGCTCAGGTGCTCCGCCAGCCCCTGCACGCCGCGGATGTCATAGCCGACGTTCCCTTCCGTGACTGCGTGCCCATGCTTCACGAGATACGCCTGCATCACCCGGTGCACGACCAGGTCGGAATACCTGCGAATCGGCGAGGTGAAATGCGTGTAATCTTTCTTGTGCAGCCCGTAGTGCCCATCGGGAGTCGCCCGGTAGCAGGCCTTTCGCAGGCTCCTCAGGAACTGCGTCCGCAACGCGTAACCCTGCGGGTGCTTTGCGAGGGCGCCGAGCAGTTTCGTGACTTCCTCGCGGCGGGTCAGGTCGCCCGCCTGGATTCCGAATGTCGCGGCAAACTGGCGGAACTCCTCAAGCTTCTCCTCGTCCGGGTCGTCATGCACCCGGTACAGGGACGGCAGGCGCTGCGCGCGCGTGAGCCGCGCGACGGCCTCGTTCGCCGCGAGCATAAATTCCTCGATCAACTGGTGGCTCTCGTCCTGCTCGATCCGCTCGAGCCGGTCGGCGAAGCCGTGCTCGTCGACGAAGATCTTCGTCTCGGGCATGTCGAGGTCGAGGCTCCCGTGGGCCATGCGCTCGCGCCGCATGGTTCCCCCGATGCGCCACAGCGTGCGCAGGCACGATTGCAGATCGACCATTTCGGCGTCGCTCAATTCCTTCATGGGCCTGCCGGTCGATCCCGTCTGGTGCTTTGGCGGGACGGGCAGCGCCCGGATCACGTCGAAATCGTTCTCGAAAAGAAGCGCATAGGCCTGCTTGTACGTGAGGCGCTTTCGGCTGCGGATGACCGTGTTCGCGAAGGTGGCGTCCTCCAGGCGCCCGTTCTTGGAGATCGTCAGGAAGACCGCCTTGCAAAGCCGGTTCTCGCCCTCGACGAGCGAACAGAGCCCGTTGGACAGCTTTTCCTGCAGCATCGGTATGACGGCGCCCACCAGGTACGTGGAATTCCCCCGGCGCTGCGCCTCCGCGTCGATCGCCGTCCCCGGGCGCACGTAGTGGGATACGTCGGCGATGTGCACGCCGATCCGGACGGCGCCTCCGGCAAGCGTTTCAAGCGACAGGGCGTCGTCAAAATCCTTCGCATCGTCCGGATCGATCGTGAAAACCGGGATATGCCGGTAGTCGGCCCGTCCAGCCATGTCCCGGTCGGGCACCCGGTTGGGCAGGGCGGCGGCCTCGCGCTCGACGGCCGCAGGGAAACGGGGCTCCAGTCCGAACTTTTCGAAAACGCCCAAAAGCTCGGTCCGAGGCTCATGCGTCCGCCCGAGGCGGCTCGTGATCTCCCCGTTCAGGGCTTGGCGCCGGTGCTTCCATTCTGCGAGGCGAACGACCACCTTGTCCCCCGGACGGGGGGCCGGCTTCAGCGCAGAACGCGCGGGATCGGCGACGTGGATCTTGTGGACAAATCGGGGATCGTCGGGAACGACGATGAACGCGCGCGCCTCCTGGCGAAGATCCCCCACGACGGTCTCGCGCCCACGCTCGAGCACGCGCAACACGCTTCCCACGGGCTCTCCCGCCCGCCGACCCTGGGCGCCTGCATGGACGCGGACGGCGACCCGGTCCCCGGGGAGGGCGACATCGGTGTCCTCGGCCGCGATCTGGATCGCCTGGGGCCTGTCGGAGGAGGTGACCGGGACTTCGGGGCTCACGAAGGCTGATCCGCCCGCCCGGAATTGAATGCGGCCCAGTACCTCGCCTTCGGCTCCCTTCAGTTGAAAACGGCCGCCGGCGACCTTGATGATCGTGCCTGCGGAAAGGAGCAGCCTGGCCTCGTGGGCCAGGGAAAGTGTCTGTTTTTTGCTCAAGCCCAGCCGCTGGCAGAGCTCGGCCTCATCGGCCGGTTTATAGCCCGGCTCCCGCAAATGGGCGAGCAGGCGTTCGCGTAACATCATGGGCCACACTACGGCGAAGGCGCTTCCGGGGCAATGAAGATCGTCGCGGGCCTAAGCGGACAGCGAACCGTTTGACCAAGGATGGACAACGGGCGCCAAGCCCATCAACTTTGGGCGATCGACCTTCCGTTCAGGGTTCGCCCTGGCACCCCAAAATGAACATCGTCCACGCAGCGAGCGAAGTCTTCCCCTACATCAAGACAGGCGGGTTGGCCGATGTCGTGGGAGCCTTGAGCGGCTTCCAGGCGGACAACGGCCACGTGGTGTCGGTGTTCCTGCCGGGCTACCGGACGGCGCTCGAGCGACCCGATGCCGCGGGAGCCGAGCGAAAGCTCCGGATCAAGATCGAGATGGGCGACACGTACGTCGCCGGCGACGTGCGCGCGTTTTCGCCGCGAAAGAATCTCACGGTCTACTTCATCTGCCGGGAGGAATTCTTCGACAGGCGCAACCCCTACGGCACAGGCGAGAGGGATTACGAGGACAATGCCTCGCGCTTCATCTTCTTCTGCAAGGGGGTCGTCGAAACGCTCCGGCTCCTGGAAATCCAGGCGGACATCGTCCACGGGCACGACTGGCAGGCGGCGCTGCTGCCGCTCTTGCTGCGGGACGCCGAGCGCAGGCTCGAAATCACGCTTGCCGACAAGACCGTTTTTACGATCCACAACGTCGCCTACCAAGGGCTGTCCCCGGCCTCGACGTTCGCCCTCACGAATCTTCCCGAGGCGCTCAATTCGATCGACGGACTGGAATATTACGGCCAGGTCAACCTCCTGAAGGGTGGAATCGTTTTTGCCGACCGGGTGACGACGGTGAGCCCGAACTATGCGAAGGAGATCCAAACGCCCGAGTTCGGCTGCGGCATGGACGGAGTCGTGCAGACGCGCTCCGAGGACATCGTCGGGCTTGTCAACGGGGTCGACACGGCAATTTGGAACCCGGCGACCGACGCGCATCTGCCTGCGCGCTACTCGGCGGCCGACCTCGCGGGGAAGCTTGCATGCCGGACCGCATTGCTGGCCGGATGCGGTTTTGCGCCGGACTACGCCGGACCCGTATTCGGAATGGTGTGCCGCCTCGTGGAGCAAAAGGGCATCAGTTTGCTGCTGGCAAACCGGGAGCTGCTTTTGAGGGAGGATTGCCGGCTCGTCGTCCTCGGGGCGGGGGAAAAGCGCTACGAGGACGCCCTGCGCGGGATGCGCGAGAAGGCGCCGGAAAAGGTGTTTCTGAACAGTCGGCTGGACGAGGCCATGAGCCACCTGATCGAGGCGGGGTGCGATTTCTTCCTCATGCCGTCCCTTTTCGAACCGTGCGGGCTGAACCAGATGTATTCGCAGGTGTACGGGACTGTGCCGGTCGTCACCCGCGTCGGCGGCTTCGTCGACACGGTCCTCGATGCGGACGAGAATCCGAAGGCCGGCACCGGAATCATGTGCGTTCCGACGGCAAAGGGCCTTGCGGAAGCGCTCCGGCGCGCCCTAAAGCTTTACGCGAACCGGCCCCGCTACGCCGCGATCCAGGGGAGGGGAATGGCCCGCGATTTCGGGTGGCGGAACGCCGCCGCGGCCTATGAGCAGCTCTACCAGGACACGCTCTGACGCCGCTGCCCGCCGCCTGAAGCCCCGTTCCATCCCTTTCCCCAATCAGCAGAAGCGAACAAACTATGGCAACGAACGCCCCCCCCGCCTCGTCGTCGATCGTGAGCCGGCTCGACGCCCTGTATGAATTCGATCGCGAACCGGTCGCTCAAAAGGACCTGCATGGATGGAAGATCTTCTGGTCGACGTTCGCGGGCGAGCACATCGCGGGAACGGAATTTGTCCTGGGCCCCCTTTTCGTGATGCACGGGGCCACGGCAATCGCCCTCTTTGGCGGCCTGGCCGTGGGAAATCTGCTTGCGGTGCTGAGCTGGGCGCTCCTCTGCGCGCCGATCGCCGTCCGCACCCGGGTCACGGTCTACTGGCAGATCCGCCGAATGGGGGGACCCTGGCTCGCGGTCTTATACAGCTCCCTATTCGCCGTGTTTCTTTGCCTGCTCGCCGGATCGATGGTGGGCGTTTCGGCGAGTGCTGTGTCGCTTCCTTTCCATATTCCGAATCCCGGCCCGGGAGCGCTATTCCCAAGCGCGGCGTGGATGGGGATTGCGCTCTGTGTGGGCTCGATCATCGCCGTTCTCGCCGTCCTCGGGTTCGAGGGCATGGCGATCTTTTCCAAAATGTGCGCTCCGTGGATGGTGACCGTATTCTTCGCAGCGGCGATCGCCACCCTGCCGCGGCTGGGCTGCACCTCGATTTCGGACTTCTGGCGCGTGGCCAACGAGAAGATCTGGACCGGCCACACGGCGCCGGGGTACACGCCCTACAGCTTCTGGCACATCGCCGGGTTCGCCTGGCTTTGCAACGCAACCTGCCACATCGGGATGGCCGACCTCACCATCCTTCGCTACGCGAAGAAATGGCAGATGGGCTTCACGTCGGCGGCCGGGATGTATCTCGGCCACTACTGCGCCTGGATCGCCTCCGGAATCCTCTGCGCTGCGGCGATCGGTGACAAGACGCCCGGGCCCATCGCGTATCTCGGGGCGGGCTTTGCGGGCGCCCTCTGCGTGGTCATCGCCGGATGGAACGTGGCGAGTCCGACCCTGTACCGGGCGGGACTCGGGCTGCAGGTGATCACCGCCGGGTGGAAGCGCTGGAAGGTGACTCTCCTGATCGGCATCGTCGTGATTTTCTTCGCATGCACGCCCGCGGTCCTCGCCAACCTCGACCGCATCGTCGGATACAACGGCCTGTTCTTCCTGCCGCTCGGGGCCTTCATTTTCATCGACTACTGGGTGTTCCCGAAGCTCGGTCTCCAGTCTCTGCATGCCGAGCGTGCAGGGCTGGCCGTCAGCGGGCCCGCGGCGTTCGCCTGGGGGGGGGCCCTCCTGTTCTGCCTGTTCGCTTACGGAAAGGACCACTATCCGATCCTCCAGAACCTTGTCGCTGGCCGCCTGCCCGCCTGGCTCGACGGTTACCGCCCGGATCTGTTCTACCTCGTCCTGCCTGAGTGGATCGTCGCCATCGGCCTCTACATCGTCTTCAGCCTGATGAGCCAAAAATGGATGAGCCGGCCCGTTCTCCAATCGAACCCGAATCCAGCCCAATGAAAACCCTCCTTAAGGTCATATCCTTTTCCGGGCTCGCCCTGATGCTGGGTTCCGCGATCGCCGTCTTCAACGGCGCCATGAGCATGCATCGGTATTACATCCTCGCAGCGATAGGGACCGCGATGTGGTTTGGCACGGTCCCTTTCTGGATGAAGCGACGGCTCCACCCGCATTGATCCGGGAGGGGGTGGACGTGTTGGCAGTGCCCTGATCTGCCGAAGATGTGCCCTCTCTCGTCGGGAGCTGCCAAGGCCCAGATGCGCCGTCAAGACCGGCCGCCAATAGCCGCCGGCTGATGCCGGCCAGATGGCGGCCCGGAGACGTCGCAGGCGGCAGCTA
>OBLW0100002039.1_pt1 | contig 16510 bp, 13 predicted proteins | sample 1520161 | NCBI WGS metagenome assembly OBLW01 (sample SAMEA3539309, study PRJEB22396) | soil metagenome | biome: tundra; feature: field; material: soil | place: USA | collected 2010-05 | depth 0.15 m | reverse complement strand
GCGGCCCAGTCACTGGCGGCGGTGGTTTCCTGGACCGGGACATCGCTGCCGTTGGTGGTGCCGTCGCCTAGCTGGCCGTTACCGTTGTCCCCCCAGCACCACAAGGTGCCAGTGGTCTTGATCGCACACGTGTAGTTGTAGCCGGCGGCGACGGCGGCCCAGTTGCTGGCGGTGGATTCCTGGACTGGGACATGGCTGTCGCTGGTGTTGCCGTCGCCGAGCTGGCCGTTTCCGTTGTCCCCCCAGCACCACAGGGTGCCGGTGGTCTTGATGGCACAGGTGTGGACGTAGCCGACCGTGACGGCGGCCCAGTCACTGGCGGCGGTGGTTTCCTGGACCGGGACATCGCTGCCGTTGGTGGTGCCGTCGCCTAGCTGGCCGTTACCGTTTTCCCCCCAGCACCACAGGGTGTGGTCGCCGTGGACGGCACAGGTGTGGTATTCGCCGGCGGAGACCGTCAAGGCATAACGGGCCGGGGGAGGCGGCGACGGCGAGGGGGCAGGGGCAGCTTGGCCGCCAGTGGCCCAGAGGCCAAAGGCGTCTCCCCCGCCAGCCCCCGGGTGGCTGGTCCACAGGCCACCCGGCGCGGCGATCAGGACGCCGGCCGGGGCCGCGCGGCCCGTGGTGGTGGCCTCGACCGGCCGCAGAACCCACCGGCCCCGGAACGTCCCCCGGTAACCGCCCACGGTGGTGAATGCACCCTGGGCAAACTGGGTCAGGCGCACGGTGCCCGCCTGCGCAAGCGGGGCGGGACGAGGCCGGGTGGCCGCTAGCGTCCAGTCAGCCAGCGCCTCGGCTCTGATGTAGACGGGCCGGTGCACCCTGAACGTAGTGGCGTACAGGCCCGTGTCCGGCACCTGCGCGCGGACGCGGACGGTCCCCGCGGCCTGGCCAAAATAGGCGCTGACCAAGACTGCGCCGCCTTCTGCGGCGGCCGACAGCGGCCAGCGGATTTCGGCCGCCGGTGCTCCCGGCTGGATGACGCGGGCGAACACTTCCCACCCACTGGTATCCCCGGCCGGGCAGCCCAGGGCGTCCTTCCAGCCGGGCACGCAGGGCGCGATCCCGGCCCGGGCATAGTCGTAGCGGGTGCCGGACGAGTGATCCAGGGCCACATAAAGGGCCGCGTCGGTCCGCACCGAGCCGGCCTGCCCGGGGACAGTAATGAGAGCCTGGGCATACCGGAAACCGCGGCTGCTCGCCTGGTATCCCGCCATCCCGCAATCATGAGCCGCGCTCGACGCGCAATGAGTGTCGGTGACCACCGGTGCACCACCCGACCGCCCGGCCGACAGCCCGGCCGGCATCCGGCCCGCCGCCTGCACCGGCGGCGCCGGGACTGCGCCCACGACCGCGGCCACACATGCCGCGGCGGTCAACGCCGCCCATGCCCCCATGGTGCCCGCACGCAACATAGCCTGCCGCCATTTCTCGCTGGACGCCCCGGCCCGGCTCCGGACGAGCGGAACCGGACGGAGGGTCACGGGCAGCGAGCGAGATGACCAGACTCACCCACCGTTACTTTAAGTAGTCAATCGTTACGTTAAGTTATCACCACACGCGGGTGGCCATCCAACCGGGTCGGAGGCCGGTGCGCAACACGGTTTGCGGACGGGCCCGGCGCGCGGGTGGCCGCGACCATAACGTCAGATTTAACGTCGGGGAAACAACTGGTACGGCCCGCGCGATTTATCATCAGCGCGTCTGCAGGCATTCTGGCCTGGCTGTCAGGAGCCTGACGGTCAGGGGCCTGGCTGGCCCGAGCCCGAGGAGTACACCGATGTCGGCACCCGACGATCAGACAAGCTCGGTCCTCGAGGCGGAACTGCCGCCAGGTGTCGTCGTCCGTGAGGGCGACTATGGCGAGAAGGTCGCCTCAGTCGAGCCCGGGGGCGCCGAGTTCATCCCGCTGAACGAGCGGCACGGCAAGCCGCTCCAGCTGTTCTGGACCTGGACTTCGCCGAACTTTGAGTTCGCCACTGTCTTCGTCGGCGTCATCGGGGTGGCCTACTTCGGCCTGAATTTCTGGCAGGCCGCGCTGGCGCTCGTGGTGGGCACGGCCATCGGCTCGGTCACCCAGGGTCTGCTCTCCGCGCAGGGACCATCGCACGGAGTGCCGCAGATGGTGATATCCCGGCTCGGCTTCGGCTACTGGGGGAACGCGCTGCCGGCCGGACTGAACGCCCTCACCGCCGGGATCGGCTGGTTCGCGGTGAACAGCGTCAGCGGCACGTTCGCGCTGAACACGCTCACCCACATGCCGAAGCCGCTCTGCCTGGTGATCATCGTCGTGGTGCAGATCGTGGTCGCATTCTTCGGCCACAACCTGGTGCACGCGTTCGAGCGGTACGCCTTCCCGGTCCTGGCCATCATCTTCCTGATCGCGGTCGGGTGGATCTTCGCCAAGTCCAGCCCGGGCGCCCCGTCGCACGGCGGCGGCATCGGCGGCTTCCTGCTCACCCTGGGCGCGGCGTTCGGCTACGCGGTCGGCTGGAACCCGTACGCCTCCGACTACACCCGGTACTTCAAGCCGACCACCAGCAAGCTGGCCATCGCCTGGTGGTCCGGCATCGGGGTGTTCGTGTCCTGCGCCCTGCTGGAGGTCGCGGGAGCCGCGTCCGCGACCGTGACCGGCATCAACGCGATCAACAACAACCCGACCGGCGCGTTCACCGGCCACCTGCCCACCTTCCTCGCGGACCTCACCTTGCTGGCTATCGCGCTGGGCGCGGTGGCCGCGAATGTGCTCAACATCTACTCCGGCGCACTGTCGTTCACGGCGATGGGCATCAAGCTGCCGCTGGCCCTGCGCCGCGCCATCGTGGCCCTCGTGTTCGGGGTGATCGGCTTCGTCGTCGCGCTGACCGGGCTGCACGGCACCAGCACCAAGTACGAGAACTTCCTGCTGGTCATCGCGTACTGGATCGCGCCGTGGCTGGCCGTGATCTTCTGCGACCAGCTGCTGCGCCGCGGCCAGGACCCGCGGCGGCTGGAAACCCTGCTGTTCGACACCAAGTACACGAACTGGGCCGGGCCGGTATCCATGCTCATCGGGATGGCCGTGTCGATCTCGCTGTTCTCCAATCAGACGGAATACGTCGGGTGGGTTCCGAAGCACTACCCGTCGGTCGGCGACCTCACTTTCGAGGTGGGCTTCGTGGTAACTGCCCTGGTTTACCTGATCTGGCGTCGTTTCTCGGCTAACGCGAGACTCGCGGGCGAACGCGGCTAAATCCACTCGCTGGCCCTGTCCGGCGGGTACTCTGGCATACCTGCCTCCGGAGCGGCGCACGGGTGCGCCAGCTGAAGTGAGTGCGGCGGACGTGCCTGCCGATTGAGCGGCGCGAACGCGCCTGGCGACGCGAGAAAGGGATCTCTTCCGCATGGTGAGCTTTGCCACTGCGCTGTACCGGCGGTCCAATCTGTTGTTCGCCGAGGTCGCCAGGTTCGGGATCGTCGGCTCGACGGCGGCCATCATCGACCTGGGCGGCGCGGCCGGCCTGCACGGCGCGGCCGGCGTCGGGCCGCTGACCGCCAAGGTGATTTCCGCGCTGGTCGCTACCGTCTACGCCTACCTGGGCAACAGGTTCTGGGCGTTCCCGCACCGCGCCAATCACAGCCTGCCCCGCGAGTGGCTGATCTTCTTCGCACTCAACGGAGTAGGGCTGCTGATCGCCCTGGCCGTGATCGCGCTCACCGAGTACGGGCTCGGCCTGCACAGCCAGCTCACTTACAACGCTGCCCAGGTCGTGGGCACGGGGCTGGCCACCATCTTCCGCTTCTGGGCATACCGCAAGTGGGTGTTCATGGCGCCGCCCGCCGCTCCCGTGGAGGCGGCGGTGGAAGTGGCTATCGCCGGCTAGGGCACCTGATCAACGGCGCCAGCCAGGCCGCCTGATCAGGGGTCAGGCCGGACCGGTGACCACCGGAGGCCGGTCGTCGACCCCGCGGATGCCCCGGGGCAGGAACACGGCGAACACCGCGGGGCGTGGGCGGACCAGGACCACGTTGCCGCCATCCGCGGCGGCGACCGTCCGGGCCAGGGCCAGGCCGAGCCCCGTCCCGCCAGGGTTGCCGCTGACATTACGCTCGAAGATCCTCGGCACGAGGTCGTGCGGGACTCCTTTGCCCTCGTCCCGGACCTCCACCACCACGGACTTCGGTGTCCGGGATGTCCGGATGGTGACCACACCCGCCCCGTGCACCAGGGCGTTGTCGAGCAGCGTGGCGACTACCTGCGCCAGGGTCCCCACCGTGACGTAGGCGCGCAGGCCCTTCTCGCCGACCAGTTCCAGTTTCCTGTTGGTCCGGCGGAACGCGTGATCCCACTCGACGACCTGCTGGGCGAGCACATCGTCAATGGAGATCATTGACGGGACACCGCGCACGGACCGGCGCGTCCGGTCGAGCAACTGGCTGACCACCTCAGCGAGCCGCTCCGTCTGAGCCAGCGCCGCTGCCCCCTCTTCGCGGACTACCTCCGGCTGGTCGGCGGCGCCGACCATCTCCTCCAGCCGCATCGACAAGGCGGTCAGCGGGGTGCGCAACTGATGGGACGCGTCCGCGGCGAAGTCGCGTTCCGCCGACAGAAGGTCGGTGATCCGCCGGGCGGAGCTATCCAGTCCCTCGGCCACCTTGTCGAGTTCGGCCACCCCGTACCTGCGGCCAAGCGGCCGGGCGTCGCCCAGGCCAAGCCGGTCCGCCGCGCCAGCGAGTTCTTCGAGCGGCCTCGTCAGGCGCCGCGCCTGCCAGGTGGCCAGGACCACGGCCACGGCCGCCGCGAGCAGCGCCAGCGAGCCGATGAGGGCCATCGCGCCGGTCACCCGGCTGTACCGGAACGAGTCGTCCGCCTGAATCGTGACGGTGAAATTCTTCGTGGCCGCATGGGCGGTGATCGCGCTCCGGCCCCGCAGCGGGTCACCGATGGTGACGGTCCGGCGGCCGTTCTGGGTGATGCTGACATAACGGTCGGGCAATGACCTGGCCGCCGCGGCCGCGCCGAACGCGTCGGGCCGAAGGCCGACGTTCACCCGGGCCTGCAACGAGCGGGCCGCCGTCGTGGCGTCCCGCTGCACCTGCTGGGTCGCCGCACTGATCTGCAGGCGGCTCAGCACGAACGCCAGCGGCAGGCCGAGCAGCAGGACAGCGGTCACCACGACTGCCAGGGTGGACATGAGCAGGCGGCGCCGCACGGGTCAGCCGCCTACGCACGGGACGGGAAGGCCGTCAGTCACCGCGCTCGAACCGGAACCCAACCCCGCGGACCGTGGTGATGTAGCGGGGGCTGTGCGCATCATCACCGAGCTTGCGCCGCAGCCACGAGATATGCATGTCCAGCGTCTTCGTTGACCCCCACCACTTGCTGTCCCAGACCTCACGCATGATCTGCTCACGGGTCACCACCTTCCCCGCGTCAGCGACCAGCACGCTCAGCAGGTCGAACTCCTTGGTCGTGAGCTCAAGCTCGGTATCCGCGATCCAGGCGCGACGGGCGTCGGAGTCGACGCGCACGCCCTGAACCACGTTGGTCTCCGCATTGCCGCGGCGGAGCAGGGCGCGGACCCTCGCCAGCAGTTCGGCGAGCCGGAACGGCTTGGTCACGTAGTCGTCGGCGCCGGCGTCGAGGCCGATCACGGTGTCCACCTCGTCCGCCCGCGCGGTCAAGATCAGCACCGGCACGGTCTGCCCGTCGGAGCGCAGCCGGCGGCAGACCTCCAGCCCGTCCAGCCGGGGCAGGCCGATGTCGAGCACGATGAGGTCGACGCCGCCGCCGAGGGCGGCCTCTAGGGTGCTCGGCCCGTCTGGCGCGACGTCCACGTCGTAGCCTTCCCGGCGGAGCGCGCGGGCCAGCGGCTCTGATATGGATGCATCATCCTCAGCGAGCAGAACGCAAGTCATGCTCAGATCCTAGGCACTTCCTGAGCGTAAAGGTCCCGAACAGTGCGCTGACGTGCGATCTCCCTGCGGCGGCGATGAGTTTCGGGTGGCCGTTTGGTCATACCTACTGGATGGCGCCGGTGGCTGCGGGGCCGCGCCGGGGACGGAAAACGCCGTTTTTTCGTTGGCCGGCGCCTCCGGGCTGCCGGTAAGTTCATTGCGCGCGGGCGTTGGTGGGCTGGCGCCCTAGTCAGGAGGACGTGGTGGCACAGATCAGCTCGGGGCCGGCCATTCTCGTGGAGGGCCTGACCAAGTCGTTCGGCGAGGTACGTGCGCTGCGTGGCATCGACCTGTCGGTGCCGCGCGGGACGGTGCTCGGCGTGCTCGGCCCGAACGGCGCGGGCAAGACAACCGCCGTCCGCATCCTGACCACCCTGCTGCGCCCGGACCAAGGACGGGCCCTGGTGGAGGGCCACGATGTCGTGCGGGAGGCCCCTGCGGTGCGCCGGTCGATCGGGCTCTCCGGGCAGTCGGCGGCGATTCAGCTGGAGCTCACCGGCCGGGAGAACCTTGAGATCATCGGACGGCTCTATCACCTGAGCTGGCCGCGGGCCCGCAGCCGGGCCGTCGAACTGCTGGAACAGTTTGATCTGCTCGATGCGGCCGACCGGGCCGCCAAGAACTTCTCCGGCGGCATGCAGCGCCGCCTGGACCTGGCGGCCAGCCTGGTCGGCCAGCCTCAGGTCCTCTTCCTGGACGAGCCGACCACTGGCCTGGACCCGCGCTCCAGGCTGGGGATGTGGGACATCATCCGGTCGCTGGCGGCGGGCGGGACGACCACGCTGCTCACCACCCAGTACCTCGACGAGGCCGACGAGCTGGCTGACGAGATCGTGGTCATTGACCACGGCCAGGTCATCGCGTCCGGCACGGCCGAGGAGCTGAAGGGCCGGGTCGGCGGAGATGTGGTCGAGTTCACCGTGCCGGACCGCACCCGGGTCGCTGACGCGGTCACGGCGATCGCCAAGCTCGGCGAAGGCGAGCCGCACGTCGACGCGGACACTGGCGTGGTCAGCCTCCCCGTCGGGGGCCGCGGCTCGGAGGCGCTGATCGAAGTGGTGCGTGCCCTGGACGGTGCGGGCGTCGAGACGCGCGGTCTCGCGCTGCGCCGGCCCTCCCTCGACGACGTGTTCCTCGCCATCACCGGGCACGCCGCCGAGGAGGCGGAACTGCCGGGCAAACGCCGCCGCGGCCGCCGGAAAGCCGGCCAGGACGCCGCGAAGGGGGCGTCATGACCGCCGTCGCCGCTCAGCCGGAGGCATTGTCAGGGACACCGTCGGGGGAACCGGGCCTGCTGGTCAGGGCCCGCTGGGCGGTGAGCGACACGCTCACCATCACCCGGCGTAACCTGCTGGTCTGGATGCGGGTGCCGGCCTACATCGTGTTCACCGTGATCCAGCCGGTGATGTTCGTCCTGATGTTCCGCTACGTGTTCGGCGGCGCGATCCGGGTGAATGTCAAGGGTGGCTACGTCAACTTCCTGATGCCGGGCATCATCGGGCAGACTGCGGCGTTCGCGACGTTCGGCACCGCCATCGCGCTGGCGCAGGAACTGCAGAAAGGCGTCATCGACCGGCTGCGGTCCATGCCGATGGCGCGCTCGGCGGTGCTGGCCGGCCGCCTGGTCGCCGATACCGTGCGGATGCTCGTGACCATCCTGATCATCGTCGGGGTAGGGTACGCGGTCGGTTTCCGGTTCGAGAACGGCGTTGTCCCCGCCATCGGCATGGTGCTGCTCGCCGTCGTGTTCGGGCTGGCGGTCTGCTGTATCGCCGCCTTCACCGGGCTGGCCATCGGTGACGAGGAGTCGGTGCAGGCGTTCGGGCTGATCTGGCTGTTCCCGATCACGTTCGTCAGCTCGGCGTTCGTGCCGATCCACAGCATGCCCGGCTGGCTGCAGGCCTTCGCCAACAACCAGCCCGTCACCTATGTCATCGACACGATGCGGGCCCTGGCGCTCGGCGGCGCTCTCCAAGCCGACCTGCTGAAGAGCGTCGCGTGGCTGGCCGGGATCTTCATCGTCTTCGCGCCGCTCGCCGTCCGGGCCTACAAGCGGGCCGGCTGACCCGAGGTCAGCTACCCCGAGGTCAGCTGCCCCGGGATCAGCGGCCGCCGGCCAGGCTGCGGTCGCGCTGCTCCACACCCATCTCGCCGTAGGGATAGTCAGCCGCCTGCGGGTCGCTCACGGTGTCCAGCACGGCGGTTTCGGCCGGGGTCAGGTGCAGGTCAGCCGAACGAAGGTTGGTCTCAAGCTGTCCGGCTGTCCGCGCGCCGAGGATCGTCGAGGTCACGCCGGGCCGGTCAGCCAGCCACGCCAGCGCGACCTCGGGCATCGAGAGGCCGCGCTCGCCGGCGATCTTCGCGGTGGCGTCGATGACCTCCCAGGTGCGGCGGCTTCCTCGCCGGTCGTAGGCCTCCATGCCGCGATCCGGGTCCTCGCCGAGGCGGGTAGCGCCCGCCGGACGCTCGTCGCGCCGGTACTTTCCGGACAGCCAGCCGCCGCCGAGCGGGCTCCACGGCAGCAGGCCCAGGCCCGCGTCCATCGCCGCGGGCACGATCTCCCACTCGATCTCACGCACCAGCAGGCTGTACTGCGGCTGAAGCGTCACCGGCCCGTCCACGCCCAGCGCGCGGGACAGGTGCACCGCCTTCGTCAGCTGCCAGCCGGTAAAGTTCGACAGCCCGTAGTAGCGGATCTTGCCAGCGCGCGCGAAACCGTCGAGCGTGCGCAGCGTCTCCTCGAGCGGTGTCCACGGATCGAACGCGTGGACCTGGTAAAGATCTATGGCCTCGAGCCCCAGCCGCCGCAACGACCCGTCGAGCGCGCGGGTCAGGTGCCGCGCGGACAGCCCGGCGCCGTTCGGGGAATCATCCAGCGGGAAGCGGCCCTTCGTGGCCAGCACTACCGGCTCGGTCAGCCCGGCTGAGCGGCTGGCGAACCAGCGGCCGATGATCTCCTCCGACAGCCCGCCGCTGTACACATCCGCCGTGTCGACGAACGTGCCGCCGACCTCGACAAAACGGTCGAGTTGCTCGAACGCGCCCTGCTCATCGGTCTCCGAGCCGAACGTCATGGTTCCCAGGCACAGGCTCGACACCGCGCAGCCGCTATGCCCCAGAGTGCGATAGTCCATATTTTCAACCTACGCCGCCGGGGGTGACCGGTCTCCCCCGCAATGATTCACACCGGCGTGACGCCGTGCCGCCGCCGGGAGAACGAGCGGTCCTTCCCCGCCGCCACGGCGAACCGGCGGATCAGTTCCGCCCGCAGGTCGCCGGGCTGCACGACGTCGTCGGCGACCAGTTCGCCGGCCAGCCGGAGCACGTCGATGTCGCGGTCGTATTCCTCGCGGAGCCGCTGGGTCTCCGCCTCGCGCGCGGCGGGGTCCTCGATGCTCGCCAGCTTGTTGTAGTAGACCGCGTTGACCGCGGCCTCGGCCCCCATGACGGCGATCTTCGCGGTGGGCAGCGCGAGCGTCGCGTCCGGCTCGAACCCCGGCCCCGCCATCGCGTACAGGCCCGCCCCGTACGCCTTCCGCACCACCACGCAGATCTTCGGCACGGTCGCCTCGGCGACCGCGCTGATCATCTTCGCGCCGTGCCTGATGATGCCCTGCCTCTCCACGGCCGTGCCGACCATGAAGCCGGGCACATCGGCCAGGAACAGCAGCGGCACGTTGAACGCGTCGCATAGCTGGATGAAGCGGGCCGCCTTGTCCGCGGAGTCGACGAACAGCACGCCGCCCTTGAACAACGGGTTGTTGGCCACGACGCCGACGGGACGGCCGGCCAGCCGGGCGAACCCGACGGTGAGCTCGCGGGCCCACAGCGCGTGGATCTCGAAAAAAGACCCCTCGTCGACCAGGCCGCGCAGATACCGGCGCATGTCGTAGGCCTGCCGCTCGCTGGCGGGCAGCAGCGCGGCGAGATCGGCAGCCACCGGCTCGGCCGGCCGCCCGGCCGGCGGCTGCTGCTGCCAGTTGGCCGGCAGGTAGGACAGGTAGCCGCGCACCGCCTCCAGCGCCTCATACTCGGAACTCGCGAGGTGGTGGCCGCACCCGGACACGGTGCAGTGCATCCGGGCACCCCCCATCTCCTCCAGCGTGGTCTTCTCCTTGACCACCATCTCGACCATGCGCGGGCTGCCCAGGTACATCGAGGCGTTCCCGTCCACCATGGCCACGAAATCGCAGAACGCGGGGATGTAGGCACCGCCCGCCGCCGACGGCCCGAACAGCGCGCAGACCTGCGGGATGGAGCCCGAGGCGCGCACCTGGGTGTGGAAGATGTGGCCCGCCCCGCGCCGGCCTGGGAACATCTCCACCTGGTCGGTGATCCTGGCGCCCGCCGAGTCCACCAGGTAGATCATGGGAACCTGCGACTGGTAGGCCTTTTCGATGATCCGGATGATCTTCTCGACGGTGCGCGCCCCCCACGAGCCTGCCTTGACCGTCGAGTCGTTCGCCATCAGCGCCACCGGCCGGCCACCGATCGTGGCGGTCCCGGTGATCACCCCGTCGGCCGGCAAGCCATCCGCGAGCACGTTCGCGTACCGCCCATCCTCGGTGAAGCTCAGCTCATCCACCAGCAAGGCGACGCGCTCCCGCGCGAACAGCTTGCCGGCGGCCTTGGCCGCGTCGTGGTAGCGCTGCGCCCCGCCGCGCTCCACCCGCGCCCGCAACTCACTCAGTTCCGGATGCCCGCCCTGCGGGGTCCCCGCGTCAATCTCCCCCGTGTCAGTCTCCTCAGCCACGATCGCGACCCTACCCCCGTGCGGCGGATCTCCTTGATCACGCAGGATTCGGGGCTCGAGTTGTGCGAGTCCGGGGGCCGGCCCGGAGGACTTGCGAGGGCAGTTGCCGGCCGACGATGCGTTCTGCCTCGGCGGCCGCGTCGATCATCGCGGCCAGGTCGATCCCGGTGGCCACCCCCATGTCCTCGACCATGTGAACGAGTTCCTCGGTCGCGATGTTGCCGCTGGCCCCCGGCGCGTACGGGCAGCCGCCCAGCCCGCCGACCGAGGCGTCGAAGTCGTCCACGCCTAGCTCCAGCGCGGCCAGGACGTTGGCCAGCCCGGTGCCCCGGGTGTTGTGGAAGTGCAGGTTGAGCGGCACTGCGGGATGCTGCGACCGGAACTCGCCGACCAGTTCGCGTACCCGCCGCGGGGTGGCCATGCCCGTGGTGTCACCGAACGAGATCGAATCCGCCCCGTCGGCCACCGCCCGGCCGGCCACCGCCACGGTCCGGGCCACCGGCACATCGCCCTGGTAGGGGCAGCCCCACGCGGTCGCGACGACCACCTGGCAGCTGGCGCCGCGGGCATGCGCCTCGCTGATGATCACCGCGATGTCGTCCAGCGACTCGGCCGTGGCCCGGTTGACGTTCTGCCGGTTGTGCGTGTCCGACGCGGACACCACGACCTCAATCTCGGTCAGCCCGGCGTCCAGCGCCCGCCGGGCCCCGCGCAGGTTCGCAGCGAGTGCCGAGTAACGGACCGACGTCATCCTGGCGATCCCCTGCCACACCTCGTCGGCGTCGGCCATCTGCGGGATTGCCTCAGGGCGCACGAACGACACGGCCTCGATCCGGCTCACCCCGGTCCCGGACAGCCGGTCGATCAGCGCGATCTTGGCGGCGGTCGGCACCGGATCCTCGTTCTGCAGCCCGTCGCGCGGCCCGACCTCGCGCAGCGAGATGCGGCCAGGGAGATCAGTCATCCCGGTTCACGCTCCTGGCCAGCGCGGGGCCCGCTTCTGATTGAACGCCGCGATGCCTTCACGCCGGTCCGCGGACAGGGCCGCCGTCCGCCAGGCGGCGTCCTCGATCTCCAGCCCCGCCGCGAGGCCTATCCCCCAGCCCTGGCGGATGGCTTTCTTCGCGGCCATCACGGCTACCGAGGAGTTGCACGCGATACCCCCGGCGATGTCCAGCGCGTCGTGGTCCCCGGCGCCCGCTGGCACGAGCCTGTCCGCCAGCCCTATCCGCTCCGCCTCGGCGGCGTTCACCCTGCGGCCGGTGAGGATCAGGTCAGCGGCCCGGCCGACGCCGAGACGGCGCATGGCGAGCTGGGTGCCGCCACCGCCGGGCACCAGCCCGACCGTCGTCTCCGGCAGGCCGAACACCGCGGTCTCGTCGGCCACGATGATGTCGCAGGACAATGCCAGCTCGCAGCCGCCGCCCAGGGCCCATCCGTGTACCGCGGCGATCACCGGCTGCGGGAGGGCGAGCAGGCCCGCGAAGGCGGCGCGGAACACCAGCCGCTGGGCCAGCAGTTCCGCGTCGGTCATCGCATTCCGCTCTTTGAGGTCGGCTCCCACCGAGAAAGCCCGCTCGCCGGTCGCGGTGAGCACCAGGGCGCAGACGTCCCGGTCCGGGCCGAGCTCGGCGCATACCTGAGTCAGCCGGACGGCCATCGCCGTGTCGATGGCGTTGAGTGCCTCCGGCCGGTCCAGGACGATCTCCGCTACCCTGCCGTGCCCCAGCACATGCCTGCGAACCGCCACACCATCCATGAGGGCAGGCTAACCCGTCCCCACGCGGGCGGCCGCTCAGGGCAGGCAGCGCGGGATCAGCCGGGGCAGGACGGCGGCACGAGGCCGGGCTACGGACGGCCCTGGCGCTCGTCGCGGGCCAGCCGCTGCTGCTCGTCCTCAACGAGCTGGAACAGCGTGGCCTGCACTTTCTCCACCTCGGGAATCTCGTTGAGGACCAGTTGACCGTGCTCGCCCGCAGATTCGACGGTAAGCCGGCCGCAGCCGAGCAGCCGGTCGATCGGCCCGTGTGAGAACGAGACATCGCTGATCCGGATCAACGGGAAGTCCCTGCCTGACCTGGTCAGGATGCCGTAGCGCAGGCTGAGCCTACGGGTGGTGAGCTGGTAGCTGGTCGTCTGCCAGCGCAGGAAGGGCACCACGAACCCGAGCAGCACCGCGATCAGGGCGGCCACGCCGACGGCGATCCGGGCCGGCTCGGCGACGCGGCCCGCCGGGATCACCACCTCGAGCGTCAGAGCCGCAGCCACCACCACGACGAGCACGAGACCCGGCCGCAGCAGGGTCTTCCAGTGCGGGTGCAGGATCAGCACGCTCCGCTCGCCGTCGGAAAGCTGGTCTGCGCGAGCCATACGGCACATCGTGGCATGAATGGCGGTGACGTGCTCACCCGACATACCTCAGCGGACATGCACGACATCGCCCGCGCTCACCGCGGTTACACCGTCGGGAGTCCGCACGACCAGCCTGCCTCCAGCATCGACGTCGGCCGCGATCCCGGCGAGTGAGCGCCCGCCCGGCAGTTCGACCCTGACCTGCTGGCCGATGGTCGCGCACCGGCGCAGGTACTCGGCGCGCAGCCCGGAGTCATCCGCGTCCCGCGCCGCCGCCTCGGCCAGGTACCAGTGCTCAAGCTCATGCAGCACGGCGCCGAGCAGGTCTGCCCGGTCCAGGCCCGCGGCGTTCTCGAGCAGCAGGGACGTCGCGGCCGCCGTCGGCAGGTCCTCGCGGCGGAGGGTCACGTTGATGCCGACGCCCACCACGACCGCGTCCCGGTGCTGCTCAGCCAGGATGCCAGCCAGCTTCGCGGCGCCCACCAGCACGTCGTTGGGCCATTTGAGCCAGGCGTCCACCGCGGCGTAGCCGCGCAGTGCCGAGGCGACCGCGACCCCGGCGAGCAGCGGGATCCACGACCGGCGGGCGGGCGGAAGGTCATCCGGACGCAAAAGTACCGAAAAGGCTAGGGAGGTGTGCGGCGGGCTTACCCAGTGCCGTCCCAGCCGGCCCCGGCCTGCCGTCTGCGTCTCGGCGACGAGCACGCGTCCGCCCCCGGCCCCGGCTGCGGCCTCGGCGAGCAGGTCAGCGTTGGTTGACCCGGTCACCTGGACCACCCGGATCTGCTGCCAGAAACCGCCAGGACGGATCAACTCCCGGCTGAGCACGGCCGCCCGGAGAGGCGGGTCCGTCCCGTTCTGCGTGGTCAGCTGCCGACTCGTTTCGATAGTCTCATCCTTCAGGGTATCGGGCGCGATGCCAGGGGCCTGGCCAGGTCAGCGGCGTCGGCCCGGCCACTTCCACGTTCCAGAATCACATCCACGTTCCAGAATCACTTCCACGTCCCCAGAATGATGCCAGGGAGAGCAGTGGCCGATCTCAAGGCCAGCGACAGCCGCAACGAGAACGACCTCCCGCCAGGAGGAGGTCCGGGTCGGCCGTGGCGCCGCCCCGGCCGCGGATCCAGCCCGATGCGGGCCCGCGGAGCGGCGATGGCGGCGGCCCTGACCCCGGCCGGGCTGTGGCGTAATCATCGCCTGTTCACCGTCCTGGTGGTGCTCGCTGCCGGGGTGCGGGTGCTCGCGACGCTGGCCTTCCGGCCCGCGCTGTTCATCCCTGACTCCTTCGACTACATGCATGACGGGGCCCATCTGGTCATGGAGCAGTTGCGCCCGGCGGGATATCCCATCCTGCTGTTCGCGCTCCAGCCGTTCCACAGCTTGCTGCTCGTGACCACGCTGCAGCATCTGATGGGGATCGGCGCGGGGATCATCGTGTACGGGATGCTGCGCTACTGGGGCCTGCCTGCCTGGGGCGGCGCCCTGGCCGCGGCGCCGACCCTGTTCGACGCCCGCCAGATCGCGCTGGAGTCGTACATCCTGCCGGACGCGGCGTTCGGCTTCGCGATCCTCGTGGCCGTCGCGCTCCTGCTCACCAAGCGCACGCCAGCCACCTGGCAATGCGTGGCCAGCGGGCTCCTGCTGGCCTGGGTCTCCGTGCTGCGCGGCAACGGCGCCCCCGTCATGCTGGCACTGCTCGCCTTCATGATGATCAGGCGGGTCGGCTGGCGCGCCTGCTGCGCGGGCGTGGCGGCGTTCGCGATCCCGCTCGCCGCGTACGTGGCCGTATTCGACGCGCAGTTCGGCCAGCTCGACATCACCAACAGCACCGGCATATTCCTGTGGTCCCGGACCATGTCGTTCGCCAACTGCGCCGTCATCAAGCCCCCGCCCGACCTGCGGCCGCTCTGCCCGGACCGGCAGGCCGTGACCGCCCCGCGGGTGACCGCCTGGTCGGTGCCGTCGCTGCTGGATGAACAGACCCCGGGGGCTTACCTGTGGTCGGAGAGTGCCTGGTGGCAGCACGACGCGCACCCGGGCATCAACGCCTACAACAATCAGCTGGGGATGCGGTTCGCGCTGGACGCGATCAAGGCACAGCCGCTCGGCTACCTGCGGGTGACGGCCCAGGGCGTGCTGCTGACCTTCCTGGCCACCGACCGGGCCGACAACTACCTGTCGCTCAACTTCACCACAGGACCGGTCGTCTCCGTACCGTCAGCCAGTTACGTGAGCTACCTGCGGGGCTACGCGCACGTCACCAGCAACACCCATCCGGTGCAGCCGTACGCGTACTTCATCTACCTCTACCAGTTGCCGGTCTGGTTCCCGGGCGTCGCCTTCTTCGCCGTGATGATGGTCGGGCTGGTAGGCGTGGGTCGCCAGTGGCGGCGCTGGGGCGGCCCCGCGGCATTGCCATGGGCCGTCGCCGTCATCGGCCTCGTGGTCCCCGTCGCGCTCGCCCAGTACCTCTACCGGTACGCGATCACCGCGGTGCCGCTCGCCTGCCTGGCCGCCGGCCTGGCGTTCGCGCGCCTGGACGGCGTGCGATGGCCCGCTCCGGCCCCGCGCCGGCCGGTCGCGCATCCGGCCCCTGCGCAGGAGTCCCCGGCGCAGAAGCCGGCCCCTGCGCAGGAGTCCCCGGCACCGGAGCCGGCCGGATAACCGTCGCCGCTACGGCCGGCGCCCGGTCACCGCGCGGGCGGCGGCGAGGACACCGCCCGCCGCCGCCACACCTGCGAGAACAACGAACGTCACCGAGACTGCGTGCGCCGATAGCCGGCTGAAGTCGCCTGCCATCGGGCTCACCGGCAGGCGGCCAGCCAGGTTCAGGTAGATCGTCCCGAAGGCGGCCACGCCCAGCACCAGGGCGAGCTGGTTGACCGTGACGATCACCCCGGTCGCGTCAGCCGCCTCGGTCACCGGAACCCGCATCAGCACCGAGGTCATCAGCGGGCTGAACGAGGCCGCCATGCCGGCCCCGGTCAGGGCCAGGACCAGGTAGAGGCCCAGCCCGCCGCGGCCGTCCCCGCGAAGCAAGGCCGCGAGGCCGAGCATCCCGGCGGCGTTGCCAGCGAAGCCGGCGATGATCAGGGCGCTGTGGCCACGTGGCGGCACCCGCTGCCAGTTGAGGCTGACCAGCGCGAACGCGATCCCGGCCGGAGCGAAGGTGAGGCCCGCCCGCAGCGCTGAGTCACCGAGCCCGCCCTGCAGGTGCAAGGCCAGCACGAAGAAGAAGCCACCGAACACGGCCAGCGTCGTGAACATCGAGGCAATGCCCAGGGACACCCCGGGCATCCGCAGCACCCGCCCGGGGATCAGCGGCGATCCGGTGCCGGCGGCCACCCTGCGCTCCACCAGGACGAAGATTCCCAGCAGGGCCGCACCCCCGGCCATGCAGGCCCACCCCCAGACCGGCCAGTGCTCGGACTGGCCGAGGACCAGCGGCAGCACCAGGGCCAGCACGGC
>OBLW0100002036.1_pt1 | contig 16517 bp, 15 predicted proteins | sample 1520161 | NCBI WGS metagenome assembly OBLW01 (sample SAMEA3539309, study PRJEB22396) | soil metagenome | biome: tundra; feature: field; material: soil | place: USA | collected 2010-05 | depth 0.15 m | reverse complement strand
GCGCAGGCCCGCCGTCCCGCGACGGCACCGCCCCCGGGCAGCACGCCGACCTGGCCGGCGGCGGAGGCGAGCAGGACGCCGGCAACGGCGATGGCCCCGGAACCGGCGGCCGGCCAGCCGGCGGCGGCACCGGCGCCGGCCAGGGCAGCGGGGGAAGCGGCGATGACCGGACCAGTGCCGAGAGCGGCGGGGAGGGCGCGAGCTGGCAGGTGGCGAGGAGGATCGAGTCCGGGACGGTTGCCTGTCGGTATGCGGGCGCGACGCTGGTGCACGCCTTCACCAGCCGGATCGGCGCCCAGGGCCTGCTGGCCGCCGGGACGGGCGCGCCGGCGGACGACCTGGGCATCCTGATGTGCACCCAGATGTCGTTCACCCTCGGCGCGCTGACACTGGAGAGCAGTTCGCTCAGGCGAGCTCGTTCGAGGCCGAACAGGCTGGTGATGTCTCCCGGCGGGTCGGCGGCGGGCTCGTCCCGCTCATCGCCGCGACCGTGCCCGGGGCCGGGCGGCCGGCAGCGCCCTGCCGCGGTGCGCCATCAGTGGCTGATGACGGTCAGGCGCGGAGCGCTGTGCCCGCGCGAACCTCGACGGTACCGCCAACGGGGAACGTGAAGATCGGGGTGATGTGGCCGAAGTCGACGTTGGCGATCACCGGCAGGCCGGCTAGCTCGGGCCTGCCTTACCGATAGCGGGCATCGGGCAAAGACCACCCCAAGACCCTGGCCTCCCGAAACAATCTCGCCTGCGCTTGCCAGAGCGCGGGGGACCCCAGGCAGGGCCACCCCTGCGGGAGCAGACCCTCGCCGACTGCTTGCGGATCCGGGGCGAGGACCATCCCCAGACCAACGTCGTGCGTGACAACCTCGCAACGGCGCGCCAGCAGCCTTGGCGGAAAATCGCAGCACCGGGCCTGCGCGGGCCGCGGGGGGACCGCGGGGGGACCGCCGGGGGGACCGCGGGGGGACCGCGAAGAGCTTGCCGCGCAGCGCGGAGAGTCATCGACGAATGCTCGCGGTTCTGCCGCGAACGGCTAGCCGCGGGCGGGGAAGGCGTTCCAGCGCAGTGCGCCGGCAAGATCGCGTGCATGCTCCAGCACGCTATAGTCCTGCCGCGCTGCGCGTGCGGCGAGAGCCCGGTCCAGGTCGTTGTCGCACTGCTCGAGCAGGATGGAGAAATCCCGGTGCACGGGCTCGAGCACGTCATAGCCGAACGACCGGTGCAGCCGGGCGAACAGCGGCTTGTAGAGCCGGACCCGCTCGTGCAGCCCGGACGAGTGCGACATCGGGTTCTTCGGCCGCTGCCGGATGTAGCCGGGCAGCAGGTCGGCGAACGCCTCCCGGAGAATCCACTTCTCCTGTCCCGCACGCACCTTGAGGTCGAGCGGCAGCCGCATGGCAAGCTCGACCAGTGCCAGGTCCAGGAACGGAACCCTGGCCTCGACGCCATGGGCCATGCTGGTCCGGTCGACGCGCTGCAGCTCGGTCCGGCACAGGTTCCTGATCTTGTGCAGGAACAGCTCGCGTGCCGCTTCCGGCCGGGTTCGCTGATACATCTCGTAGCCGCCGAACAGCTCATCCGACCCGTCGCCGGTCAGCACGATCTTTATCCCGAGCTCGTGCACCCGGCGGAACAGCGGGACCGAAACTGCGGCGTTGATGATGTCGCCGTACTCAGTAAGCTCGCCAATCCGGATCGCCTCGCGGACGTCATCCAGCCGGATGTCGCGCGGCCGCAGCTCGATCACCTCGTGCGGGACCCCGAGCTCAGCGGTCAGACGCCGGGCGTAGCCGAGGTCCGGGCTCCGCGGCGAGCCGATGGTCAGCGCCACGCAATCGGGATGCATCTCCCGCACGTGCAGCAGGGTGAGCGAGCTGTCGAGGCCGCCGGAGAGGATGACGCCGACCGTCAGATCGGTATCCACCCGGACCCGGATGCTGTCCTCCAGCGCGGCACGCATGAGCTTGGCGGCCCGGGCGGCATCTTCGACCGGGGCCTGGTTCTCGCCCAGCCGCAGCAGGTCGACATAGGGGCTCAGCTCGACGCCGCCGTCCGGCCCGGCCCGGCCATGGTGGCCGGGAGGTACCTCCGTGACCGGGGCACCGACCCCGGTCAGGGCCTTGACCTCGGACGCGACGTGCAGGCAGCCGCCGGCCCAGGCGACGTACAGCGGTTTTACCCCGAGCGGGTCCCTGGCCAGATAGGCGCGCCCGCGAGCGCGATCGACGATGGCGAAGGCGAACTCGCCGCGGAAACGCCGCACCGCATCGGTGCCCCACTGCAGGAACGCCTCAAGCACCACCTCGGTGTCGCTGTCGCTGCTCAGCTCCCGGCCGAGCGAGCGAAGTTCCGCCCGCAACTCGCGGTAGTTGAAGATCTCGCCGTTGTAGCAGAGCAGCCAGCGGCCATCCGCCGAGTGCCACGGCTGGACCGCGCGCTGCCGGTCTACGATCGGAAGCCGCTGCGTGCCGGCCAGCAGGCCATCGCCCGCGAAGGTTTCGGCAAGCTCGCCGCGAGGAGCCAGCGACTCAATCATTGCCTGGAAGACCGGCCGGGCGGGCCGGGCGCCGAGAATGAGGGCGATGCCGCACATCGTCAGCCGCCTAGCTCGGCCTCGAAGGCGCGCCGCAGTTCCGGCACGGCGGCGGGACTGATGCAGACGTGCCACGCCTGGCCCTCGTCGATCACGCTGACCTCGCCCGCCGCCTGCCGGTCGAGAAGCAGAGAACGGAGCACCAGGTCAGCGTCATACCGCCGGTACCAGAGAATCTCGATGTCGGTGGCGTAGCCGCTGCAGTGCGCACTTGGCAGCACCGCCGCGTACCCGAGGTCGCGCAGCCGGTGCTGATGGGCCACGCTGCGGGCCAGGCTCGTCACCCACAGCGGCGGTGTCTTGGGCGGGCACGACGCCGCGAAGATCGCGGCCACCTGGTTGAGCAGCGCGACCGCCTCTGGCCTGGCCCGGCTGAACCGCAGGCCCGCTGTCCGCGGTACCCGGTCCGGCCACGCGCGCCGCTCAGCCGCCCGTACGACGCGCGCCGCCTTTGTCTGTGCCTGGCGCCGGTACCGGAAGCCGAGCTGACCGCCGCGGCGGAGTACCTCGAGGTCCACCAGGTCGTCGGCGCTCAGCAGGTCCTCATCGGACTGGAAATCGGGCGCGGATCCCCACCACATGGCGTCGATCTGGGCCAGCAGGTAGATGCGGATCACCGCTGACATGCCCGCTGCGGAGCTGTTTGCGCCCGCACGGTAGCAGCTGATCTCTCGCGTCATACCGTCAATGGCGGCCGCGATCCCGCCAGGCACAGCCGAGAGCACGGCGTCGAATTCACCGCCGACGAGCCGCTCAGCCAGGAGTGTCTGCAGCGCACGGAGCCGCCCGGCGGCGACGGGACCGTCGACCTCCGCCAGAAGATCACCGACCGCAGCGCGGTAGGCGGTCACGTCGGCAAGCCGGGTCCCCTGCGCTGGCACGACGCCCATGGTCCTGGCCGGCTGCCGCGTGCTGTCAGCTGCCGGCGCCGTCCGGCGGTTGAGCGACGTCCTCATGAGCCCCCCTCATGGTCTGACTCGCCGAGGCAAGTCGCGCACGAGAGCAGATCGTAACATTGTAGTTACTGAGAGTCGCTGCATGTGCGCAGGGAACGGCGGCTGCCACCTGTCCTGGCCGCCATGGCAAAAGGATCGGCACACTCACATCCGCGCGCAGGTTATGGCCAGCGCCACTGGCGCAGCTCATCTAGACTCGAAATGTGATCTTCAAGCAGGTCGGGGACGGGCGGCCTTATCCCGATCATGCGCGGACCGCCCGTGAATGGGCACAGATCCCGCCCCGCCCGGTTCGGCTGGATCAGCTAATCACCACGAAGAATGTCCTCGATCTGCAGATGGTCCTGGCCGAGGACTCCACCTTCTACGGCGACCTGTTTCCGCACGTGGTGCGGTGGCACGGCGACCTCTACCTGGAGGACGGCCTGCACCGGGCGCTTCGGGCCGCGCTGCACCAGCGGTCGGTCCTGCATGCCCGCGTTCTCGAGCTGGAGTGAACCGCCCTTGCCGCGGCTGCGCCTAGGTGCGCTGCGGCAACTGAGTGCTGCGCGGCGACTGAGTAGCGCGCGGCGGCGGCGGCTGCGTCTTCTGCTGTCCTAGATTGCGCCGCGTCGCGGCCGCTGCAGCGGCCGCGTGCTCGCTGGCGAGCCGCTGGTCCCGCAGCGACACCTGCTCCGCCAGGCCTTGTGTCATCCAGCGGAGCATCGGCGGCAGCAGCGCCCGCCAGGTAAGCATGGTGTGGCCGCCGCCGGCGACGATGTCGGTCGTCACGGCAGGCTGACGGTCTTGCAGCGCCTGCCCGAAGGCGTAGGCACTCTGCTGGTCTGCGCGGTCCAGCTCCCCGGCGCCCAGCCAGAACTGCGGGATCGGACGTCCGATGGGCAGCGACTTCAGCAGATCCAGCGGGGTATTGAGACGCGCCAGCTGGGGGTTCCCGTCAAAGGGGCTCACATGCCTCGAGGGATTGGCGAGCTGGTTGTCGGAAGGCACGAAGTAACCGGACAGGACGCCGTCGAAGCTGTAGAGGCCGCCATGCTGGAGGCCAAGGTTTGCCGCGCAGAAACCACCCTCTGAGTAGCCTGCGATCCCCCAGCCATTGCCCGGCTGCTGAACGCGCAGGTGCTGGGCGATGTAGCCGGGCAGGTCCCTCGAAAGATAGGTATCATCGGCCGGGCCGTTTACCTGGTTGAGGCACTGCAGGGATATCCCGCGGCCGCCATTGGCATCCGGCATGATCAGCACAGCCGGCTGGGCGGTACGCTGGCTGACCAGGTCGTTGAGCACCGAGTTCACGCCAAGCACAGTGATCCAGTCCGCGGGACTGCCGGGAAAGCCATGGAGGAGCTCGATCGCAGGGAAGCGGTAATTCTCGTAGGTGCCGGGCCAGAAGTACTGCGGCGGCAGGAAGACGTAGACCGTCCTGGTGATGTCGCTGGACGGGCCGTAAATGGGCACTGTCAGGGTGATGCCCTGCTGACGGGCGACCGCGGTGTCGACGGTCTGGCCGAGGATAGTGATGAATCCTGCACCCAGCTTGACGTTGCTATGACCGACCGCCGCCTGCACGCCCTGGCTGGTCAGATCAGCGACCGCGGCGTGCCAGTTCTGGTAATAGTCGTAATATTTGTTGACCGCTGCTACCCCGAACATCATCGCGGGGATAAAAGCCAGGCACGCCGCCAGCATCCGGAATACCAGCTGCTTGGCCAGGACCAGCCAGAGCATGAGCGCGCCGAAGATGACCATCATCAGCAGGAAAAAAAGCGTGCTCTGCGGTTCTGGCACTCGTCACTCCGGTAGACCGGCAAAGTCAACTTCTTCTGCAGCACCTGGATAACGTCCGAACTGGCCGCCAGGTGCCCGCCCGCGTGAGATGGCGGTGGAGGTGGGATTTGAACCCACGGAAGGGTTGCCCCTTCACACGCTTTCGAGGCGTGCGCCCTCGGCCGCTAGGCGACTCCACCGGAGCCGAGCCTACCCGAGTGCCGCCGCAGCCGTTCTCCCGGCTGCCGGCTCGGTACTGCCGGCTCGGTACTGGCGGCCCGGTACTGCCGGCTGCGCGCGGCCGGCTGCCTTCGCCAGGCCTGGGCCGCGCGCGAACTGAACTGGGACACTAGCGGCGTCGCTCGAAGAATGCGCGCAGCAGCGCCGCGCACTCGTCCGGCAGCACTCCGCTGATCACCTCAACGGGCGGCCCGAGCCGGCGATCGCGCAGCACGTCCCAGAGCGAGCCGGCTGCTCCCGCCCGGGCATCCGGCGTTCCGTAGACAAGCCGCCGGAGCCGGCCGCAGGTCACCGCGCCCGCGCACATCGTGCACGGCTCGAGCGTGACGACCAGCGTGCAGCCGTCCAGCCGCCACCGGCCCAGAGCCGCAGCGGCGGCGCGGATCGCGGCGATCTCCGCGTGCGCGGTGGGATCGCGTTCAGCCTCGCGCCGGTTGCGGCCGCGGCCGATGACCGTGCCCGCGGCGTCGAGCACGACCGCTCCCACGGGCACATCGGCATCGGGCCCGGTGTCATCGCCAGCCGCCTGGTCCAGCGCCATTCGCATCGCCGGCTCGAATGCGGCTACGTAGCCGACCGTCACCGCGGCGTCCCCATCACCTCGCGGGCCCGTCATTTCACGGGCCCAGCGCCTCATCCAGCGCGCGCTCCATGGCCGGGCCGAAACCGAGCCGCCAGGCGATGCTGGTCAGCACCTCGTCCGGATACCGGTCGAGGTCGCCCGACAGCGCGCCCAGTTCCATCTCGTCTACGCCGAGGTCGGCGAAGATGGAAAGGTCCCCGGCGGGCAGGACCTGGTCCAGGTCCTCGTCGAGGGGAACGGGAAGGTCGAGGTAATGCAGCACCTGGCTGGCGAGCGGCCAGTCCACCGCGGCAGTGAGGTCCGAGAGGAACACCGACAGGTCGCCGCCGGCAAGCCGGACGGCGACGAAAAAATCATCCTGGACGGCAGCGAGGCCCAGTACCACGCCGATGCTCGGCTGCTGCCGCAGGGCGTGGATGAGGCTATCCAGATTCTCGGTCAGTGCCAGGGGAAGGACCCCGACCTCCCAGACGTCGTCCTCCTGGTAGATGACAACTGCGAAATCGCTACTGGTCACATCGGTCATCATCACCCCAACGGCGCGGCTTTCCCGGTTCGAATGCTGTCAGATTCTCCTGGCCAGCGTGGCGCGATCGGCGCCAGTAGCCCGCAGCTACTAGGATTGGGATACCGAGCGCTCCGCAGCCGCCCTGGCATCCGTCCGCAAATTCCGCCGATGGTCATTGGTCAGAAATTGGCCCTGGGCTATGCTGATCGCAACAGCCGACAACGGCGCAGACTGGTTACTGGGCGTAAGGGTTCCAGCGACCGCGCGGGGAGGTGAACTGTCGTTGAAGAAGATCATCTCCTGGGGCATCTTCATCTTCATCGTGTTCTACCTGGCCACCCAGCCCACCGCCGCGGCGCACGTGATGACGACGATCCTTGACGGGATCAAGTCGATCGGGCACTCACTGGCGATATTCTTTAACTCGCTCTAAGCCAATGAGACAGACAGCTGGCGGCAGACCGGGGCTAGTGGCCGTTGACCGGTACCTGCTCCCGCGCGAGGTGCAGGTCGCCACGGTACGGCGGCATCCGGCCGTCCTGATCCCGTCGGCCGCCATGGCCCTGGGCGGCTTGCTGGTCGCGGGTGCGCTGAGCGCCACGATCCTGCACCACCAGAAGACGCTGCTGATCGTCGTGTGGCTGATCTGGCTCTTCCTGGTCGGGCGGCTGCTCTGGAAGGCGTTCAACTGGGCGGTCGATTACTTCGTCGTCACCTCCGAGCGGCTGCTCCTGACCTCCGGGCTGCTGACCCGGAACATCGCGATGATGCCGCTGACGAAGGTCACGGATATGACCTTCCAGCGCTCGTTCGCCGGCCGGATGCTCGGATACGGTGAGTTCATCGTCGAATCGGCCGGCCAGGACCAGGCGCTGAGCCATGTTGACCATGTTCCGTATCCCGAGCAGCTTTACCTGCTCATCTGTGGAATGATCTTTCCGAACAGCGCGGAAGACGACGAGGACTCAGGTCCCGACGAGGATGACGGTGAATTCCGCCTCGACGAGACCATAGATGGCGAGACCGGCCCCGACGACGGCAGAAACCGCCGCAACACGCCGAGGCGCGACGACCGCCGTCGTAACGTTCCCGACGAGCTCTGAAGCTTCCGAGCGCCGCCCCTTCCCCGGGGTTCGTGCGGCCGGACGAACATCAGGAAATCGCCCGGCCGCATGAGCCTGCCCGGAAGCTACTGCACTCTGCAGCTGCTGCGTTGCCAGGCAGCGACCAGCGCTACCGCCGACCACCCCGGCACTCAAGCCCCAGCCCGGCCCGGCCCGGGAGCCCGACGGTGCGCGACCCAGCACGCATTACCGGCGCACTGGCCGCGCCGTGCAGACCCTGCGGACCGGCTGGTCGCTCGATCAGCTGACTGCGCGCTCAGGCGTCAGCAAGGGAGTGCTGGTGGCCCTGGAACATGGCCGCTCAAACCCCAACCTGGCCACCCTTGCCGGGATCGCCGACGCCTTCGGCGTTCCGGTCACGCGGCTGATCGACGTTACCGACGAGCCGGGAGTCCGGATCACCGGCCCGACCGAGGCGAAAGTCCTCTGGAAAGGCCCGGCGGGTGGCCACGGCGAGATCATCGCCGCGACCGAGCCGCCCTGGGCGGCCGAGCTGTGGCGGTGGCGGCTGCAGCCCGGTGAGCAGTTTGGCGGCAGCGCCCATGCGCCGGCAACCAGGGAGATGGCCTGGGTGGAAGCGGGCACGCTGACCCTCGCCGTGACGGAGCGCAGAAGCGTCCCGGCCCCGTGGCGTAACGCGCAAGAGCAGCAGTCTCTCCGGTGCTGTCACTCCGGAGAGACTGCTGCTCAGGTGGCGGAGGCTCGGGGATTTGAACCCCGGATGGCCGCGAAGCCAAACCGCATTAGCAGTGCGGCGCCATAGACCGGACTAGGCGAAGCCTCCTGATGAACCAGATGGGCAGCCCCAGGGTACCGGTATCGCCGGAGCGGCGGCAAAGCCGGTGCCAGGCTGGGGCCGGCAGCCTCAGCGGGCCTCGACGACAGCGTAGTCACCGCGCGCGTACGCCTCGCGGATCCTGGTCTTGGCGAACTTCCCGACGCTGGTCTTGGGCACCTCGCCGATGAAGCACCAGCGCTCGGGCAGCTGCCAGCGCGGCACCCGAGTCTCCAGGAAGGCCCGCAGGTCCGCGGCGCTCACGGTCATGCCGTCCGCGAGCCCACCGCGGCCAGCGGCCGCTCGCCCCACTTGTCGTCCGGCACCCCGATCACCGCGGCCTCGGTCACCTCGGGATGGGCCATCAAAGCGTTCTCGAGCTCCATCGAGGAGATCCACTCCCCGCCCGACTTGATCACGTCCTTGGCCCGGTCAGTCAGCATGATGAAGCCCAGCGGGTCGATGGTGCCAACATCGCCGGTCCGCAGCCAGCTGTCACGGAACTTAGCCGGGTCATCGTCCTTGTAGTACGAGCCGGTAACCCACGGGCCGCGTACCTCGATCTCGCCGACGGCCACGCCGTCCTGCGGCAGCACCGTCCCAGCGTCGCCCACGAGCCGGGCCTCGACCTGGCACATCAGCCGTCCCTGCGTATCGCGGTAGCGCCACGCCTCGTCCTCGGGGACGCCAGCCGGCGGATGCGCCACGCTGCCCAGCGGGGAGGTTTCCGTCATGCCCCAGGCATGCAGGATCCGGACGCCCAGCTCCTTCTCGTAGGCCTCCTGCAGCGCGTGCGGAGCCGCCGAGCCGCCGCACGGGACCAGCCGCAGCGAGCTGAGATCGCCGCCGCGGGCACGGACATGCTGCAGCAGCGCGTTCCAGATCGTCGGAACCGCCCCGGCCACCGTCGGCCGCTCCGCCTCGATCAGCCGGGCGAGCAGCTCGGGCTGCAGGAAGCGGTCGGGCATGACCAGATCCGCGCCAGCCATGACCGCCGCGTACGGCAGGCCCCAGGCGTTGACATGGAACATCGGCACCACCGGCAGCAGCCGGTCCTGCTCCGATACCCCGAACACGTTGCCCATGCAGACCGCCATCGAGTGCAGGTGCATCGAGCGGTGGCTGTACACCACGCCCTTGGGATGACCGGTGGTACCGCTCGTGTAGCACATCGCAGCCGCCGACCGCTCGTCCACCTCGGGCCAGTCGAACGACGTGGGCTGCGCTGCGAGCAGGTCCTCGTAGGAGTGCACGGGAGGGTTCTGGGCGATGAGCCTGTCGGGATGGGACAACCCCGTTTCGCCTTCTGTGCTTGGCAGTTCAGTGCTCGCCACGATGATGTGGCGGATCGTCGGCGCGTGCGGCAGCACCCGCTCCAGCAGCGGCAGCAGATTGTCATCGGCGATGACAATCTCGTCGCCGGCATGGGTGGCGATGTAGCCGATCACCTCGGGGTCCAGTCGCAGGTTCAGCGTGTGCAGGACCGCGCCCATAGCCGGGATCGCGAGGTAGGCCTCCAGGTGCTCGGCGTTGTTCCACATCAGCGTGGCGATGCGCTGGTCGCCGTCCACGCCGAGAGAGCGCAGCGCGTGCGCGAGCTGGGCGACCCGAACGCCGGTCTCGGCGTAGGAGCGCCGACGCGCTCCAGCTGTCGTGCAGGTGACGACTTCGTGATCACCATGAGCGGTCGTCCCATACCGCATGATCCTGGTCACCGTCAGCGGAACGTCCATCATGGTGCTGCGCACGGCTAACCTCCTGCAAGCTGCCCGCGGCCAGTTCGCAGCGGCCGCGCCGACTTCGTCCCTGGGGTGGATAGTGCCACGCTCGCGGCAAAACGTCACTACCCGCGCGGTCAGCGGCTACTCTGCGAGCAGCTCGGCGTCGATGCGGAGCTTCGCCACCGCGCGCGAGACCGTGCTCTTCACTGTGCCAAGGCTCACCCCGAGCACGTCCGCGACCTCCGCCTCGGTCATGTCCTCATAGAAGCGGAGCACGACAGCCGCGCGCATCCGCTGCGGCAGGCGGTCGATCGCGCGGCGGAGCGAGTCCTGCAGATCGGTGTTGCCCGATGGGTCGGCGACCGCCCGGTCGGGGATCTCGTCGGTCGGGAACTCCTCCAGCCGGCGCCTGCGCCACCAGGAGATGTGAGTGTTCACCATGGCGCGGCGCACGTAGCCGTCCAGTGCCCCCCGGTCCTCGATCCGGTCCCAGGCCATGTAGGTCTTGGCGAGCGCCGACTGGACGAGGTCCTCGGCATCGGCGATGTTCCCGGTCAGCAGGTAAGCGGTCCGCAGCAGCGCCCGGCTGCGCGCGGCGACATAGTCACGGAAGCCGGGGTCGCCGACAGACTCCCGGCTGATGTCGCGTTCCGGCGCTGCCTGCGGCACGTCGCCGTCCCCCGTTGCCTGCCCAGCCACGCTCGCGCACGCTTCCGAAATCAAGCGATCGCCCCCCGACGCTTACACCTCAACGGTACCTAGAGCACGACGTGAAGGGGAAGCTCACCCCTGTAACGGCGAGTCACGCCGCGTGATATTGACATAACGGGCGGACAACTTCTGGGCTCGCCCGCCACGACGAATATGCAGGAACTCTGCCGAAAGATCACCGAAACCGCTTGACGGAAGGTGCCGTGCAATTGCATGGTCGTGTGCTGGGCTCGATGCTCAGGGGAGGGTCGATGCTGGACCTAGGCGAGCGCCAGGCGTGCTGTGACCGCTGCGCTGATGGGGGCGCCTCGGCCAGCGAGGCGCGGATCGCGCGCCGGCGGCTGCTCAAAGCTGCGATCTTCCCTTACCGCCACGAGCCAGCGGCCGGCCCGAACGGAAAACCTGGGGCTGCGGGCCTCGGATTAGCTGCGGGCCCGGGACCGGCGGCGGCAAGCCCGGGCAGGGCGGCGAGCGGCGCCCCGCCGGGCCCGGGACTGTCAGCGGACCCGGCATCGAGCAGCCACGCCCCGGCAGCGGATGCGTCGGCCAGCAGGCCAGGCTTCCCCGACGCGGGGCTGCAGCCGCGCGCGGTCACCGGGACGATTATCGATGTCAGCGCGCAGGTCATCGTGATCGGTGATGCTCACGGTGAGCGGCGTTTCACGCTGATGGCTGACGCCACTGCCTGGCGGGGGGGCCAGCTGGAGCCTTCGGCGCTGCGTCCGGGCGAGCAGGCAGTGATCCGGCTTAACCCGGCACAGCGCGACGTGGCAGACCGCATCTGGGCCGGTATCGGCCGAGTGACCGGAACGATCATCGAGCGCGGCCGCGACGGCCTTATCGTCGACGTGGGCAGCATGCGGAAACGGCAGCTCGTCGTCATCCCGGCCCGGGCGACCGGCCGGATCCAGGTGCGCTTCCCGAACCTGGAGCCTGGCTATCTGCTCGACGTCATCGGCATCCGGCGGTCCGGGATGGTGGAGGCCCTTGTCCCCGCCACCTCACAGCCGGCCTACCGCAGTGACCGGCTCCCCGCGCCGCCGCTGCTCAGCGGACACGTTCCGAACGCGATCAGCGGATCTGCCACCTGGCACGACTGCGCGGACGAACCGCATGGCGTGCTGGGCGTCGATTACCCGGCGCTTGACCCGGCGACCGGATGTGCGGAGGATGCGGCCGGAGCGCAGCCGCGGGGATACGTCCGCATGCCCTACCTGGCCGTTGGCAGTGTCCTGCGCATTCGCAACGATTGCACCGGTATTTCCGTCGGGCTGCCAGTCACTGGCTGCGCGCCGATCGCCCGCCTGTTCAACGACCGGTGCGTGACCTGCGGGACGTCGCCGCGCGGCCGGGTCGCCGACCTCACCCTGGCCAGTTTCGTGGCGCTCGGTGGCGAGCTTGAGCGCGGCTGTTTCAATGCCACGATCACGGTTGGCCGCTGATGATGCTGATCACTGCGGTCCGGGAGGCGCAGATCCCGCTGGTATCGGCGATGCTGCTGGGCGGGTGCGCCGCCAAACTGGTCCGGACGCTGCGGCTGGGATCGATGGATGTCGGCTTGGGCGCGACCGCGCTCTTCCCGCTGCGAGCGCGCCGGCCTGTCGCGATGGCCATGTGCGCGATCGAGTTTGGCCTGGGTGCAGGATTGATCGCCACAGCCGGTCACGTCGGCGTCGGCTGGCCGGCCAACTCCGTCCGCCTCGGCGCGGGCGTGCTGTTCCTTGTGGCCGCCAGTGCGCTGCTCGAGCTTCGCGATACCCGGCCAGATGTCGGCTGCGGCTGCTTCGGCGAGTTCAGCACCGCGCCGGTCAGCGTGCGGACCATCGCCAGAGCCGCGCTGCTGGCCATCGGCGCTTTCGTCACCATTGACATGCCGCCGCTGCAGGTGCCGCACCGCGCCTTTGATCTGGCGCCGCTGCTCGGAATCTTCGTCGCTGAACTTGCCGTGCTGGCAGTGCTGTCCCCGGAACTGGCTGAGGCGCTGGTGCGGCTGGGCTACTCCGAACCGTGTGAGCTGCGCGTCCTTTCTGAGGATCGGACGCTGAGCTCACTGCGCCGAAGCACGCAGTGGCGCAAGCACGCGCGCGTGATAACGGCAGACGTTCCCGTGGATATGTGGCGGGAGCTGTGCTGGAGATACGTGGCCTTCGCCAGCCGCGGCGACGGCAGGGACACTGAGGTCGTTTTCGCCGTGTATATGCGGCCGAGGCGGCCGCCTGTGCATGCGGCACTGGTCGACGCCGCCACGGGCCAGGTACTTCCCTGGCCCGCACAGCCGGTCGGCCTGGCGTGGCCGCTAGGGCTGGCCGGGCTCACTCAGCTTGCCGGACTTGCTTGGCTTGCCGGACTTGCTCGGCTTGCCGGACTTGCTGGGCTGGCCAGGCCCGCCCGGCTCGGTAGCTCCAACCCGGCCGGCCCGGCGGCCAGGCTGAATGCTGCGCCGGCCGCCTGCGCTATGCCGGGTGCCGCGGTGGCGCCGGGTGCCGCAGTGATGTCGGGTGCTGCAGTGGTTGCGAGTGCTGCAGTGGTTGCGAGTGCTGCAGTGGTTGCGGGCGGAGCCGCTGCGCCCGGCAGTGCCACTGTCTCGGAAACTATGGCCGGGCTGAGGGGCACCGTCGAGCCTCTGCTCGCAGCACCGGCCGAGCCGGACAAGCCAGCCCTGTCCGCCGTGCGGGGCGTGCCAGACCTGCGGATCCTGCCTCCTGCGCCATTGGCGGCACACCCGCTCGGGACCCGGCGGGCCGACGATATGCCGTTCTCTAACGGAATCTAGCTCCTGGCGTAGAGAAGCAAAGACTCTGACAGACGGCGTTGCGTCCGGTGCGGCCGCTCCCAGGAAGCTGGGGACCGGAGCCAGCGATCACACCGGCTGGGCACGCAGGAAGCGACCGAAGTGCGGCACCGTGAATGCGATCAGGCCGCGCTCCGAGCTGTAAATGAGACCCTTCTTGATCAGGCTGTCCCTGGCGGGCGAGACGCTGGAGGGCTTGCGGCCAAGCTCGTCAGCGACCTGCGCGGTCTGCACCGGCTCGTCACCCAGCAGCGCCATGGCGCGCATGTACTCGCGCTCGGCGGGGGTGGCCCGCTCGTACCTGCTGCCGAAGAATCCGACCGCAAGCTCGCCCGCCGCGATGGGCCCGGCTACCCGCACGTCGCCGACCGTGACCGGGCTCGCGGCGGCGACGTCCCAGGTCACCTTCCCGTAGGCCTGCACGAAATAGGGATAGCCGTCGGCCGCCGAGTAGAGCGCGTCCAGGGCTGCGGGCTCGAAGTCCGCGCCTTCCCGCCGGGCCGGCGCGAGCAGCGCGACATCGGCGGCGTCCCGGTCCAGGCGGTCGATGCGCACGTACCGAAACAGCCGCTCGGAGTAGCTCTTGCTCGCCGACAGCACCGACGGCAGATGCGGCAGCCCCGCGCCGACCACGATCAGCGGGCCGCCGTTCTGCGATAGCTCATGGCAGGCGGCGCACAGCGCCGAGATGTCGGCCGCCGGCACGTCCTGCATTTCGTCGATGAACAGCGCAATGCCCACGCCCAGGTCAGCGGCAACGGAGGCGGCGTCGGTCAGCAGCTCGGTCAGGTCAATCTCAAGATCGCCGGAGTCGGCCCGCCCGCGCACGGCGGGGACGTCGATGCCCAGCCGGTTGATCAGCGCACCCTTCGGCGCCGTCGGGTCGCGCGCGGCGAAAGCCTTGAGCACGCCGAGGAACTGGTCAATCCGGTCCGGCGCCCTGTGCCGCGGGGCGAGCTCGCGCACGGCCATGTGCAGTGCGTTCGCGGCGGGCCGGCGGATCGACTGATCGGGCCGCGCCTCGATCTTCCCGGTCCCCCAGAGCCGCTGCATTGCCATCGACCGGAACGAGTTCAGCAGCACGGTCTTGCCGACACCGCGCAGGCCGGTGAGCACCATGCTGCGCTCGGGCCGGCCGCGGGCCACCCGCTCGAGCACGACTTCGAACTGGCCGAGCTCGCGGTCGCGGCCGGCCAGTTCGGGCGGCCGCTGCCCGGCGCCCGGCGCGTAGGGATTGCGAACGGGATCCACGGCATAGGAGCCTATGGGGCGATCTAGCGCGTTCCCTAGATTCGCTTAGAGAGTGCTCGCCGGCGTGTCGCGCTCTGCGGCTCTGGCCGCCCGCGCCTGACGTGCGGAGCCGCGCCGAGGATGGATTGCCGTCCTCGGCGCGGCTCGGCGAGGCCCACGCGGCAGGACTCAGCTCAGCAGGCGGAGTGTGTTGACCGCGTCGTCCACGTAGTAGATGCCGCGCCCGCGAGGCGCCACCGCGAGGCCGAACAGGGCCCCGTCGCCCTGCGGGCTGCCCGAGCGGTCCAGGTACCGGGTCGCGACCTGAACACCGGCCGGGGTGGTCTCGACGATCTTCCCGTTCCCGCCGTTGACAGTGAGCACGTCGCCGCCTGGCGCGATAGCCAGGCCGAGGGGGGCGCTCAGCGCGCCGCCGGAGGTCACCAGCGCGCCAGTCCCCGCGCTGCTGTGCCGCGCCAGCGCGGCCGGAATCGCCCTGATCGCATTTGTCGCGGTATCGGCGATGTAGAGCGTGCCGTAAGGGCCAACCCCGACGCCGGTGGGCCCGAGCACGAAGGCCGCCGCGTTGGTCTGCTCGGCGAAGCCCGAGCCGACCGTCGTCACCCCGCGCAGGCTGGGCGGCTGGTGCCCGCGGAAGCCGATTGTCAGTCTCAGCACCGTGCCGCGATGCACTATCGCGCCCTTCCCGGCGACGGTGCCGTTCAGCACGTTGGTGACGAACAGCGACGCCGTCCGGCCGTAGCTGACAGCCGCCATGTCCCACGGCCCGTTGATGCCGTGCCCAGCGATGGTTTCGCGGACTCTGCCCTGGCTGTCAAGGACCAGCAGGCAGCCGGCTTTCGCCGTCGCGGCCATGCCGCTGGCGGACGGAAGGCTGCCGACAATGACCCAGCCATGCACGACGGCCAGCGCAGTGGTGAGCCCGATGCCGCCCGGGCAGGCCCCTGGCAGCCCGGACCTGGAGATGCCGGCAAAGCGGGTCACGTGGCCGGCCGGGGAGATCTCGACGATCGTGCTGCCGGTGCCCTGCAGGTTGGCCTTGTCGTTGAAGTTACTGACGAGCACGTCGCCCCGGTGCAGTCTGCCCTGGCTGCTGCCGACCACGGCCACGCCGTACGGGTTGACGTCACCGTTGGACGGCACCGTCGACGCGAGGGTCGTGAGGTGGCGGAAACGTCCGAGGAACGAGGAGTGCGCGTTCGAGAGCGCCAGCGCTGAGGGCGCCGCTGAGAGCCCCGCTGTGACGACGGCGGCGCCGGCAACTGCCAGCACGGCCGCGCGAGGTACCCGCATGAGGGTGCTCCTTCCGTTGAGTGCAGCGGTGTGGGCAGCACGGCACGCCGGAGTCTCGCGCCGGCCTGCGCGCCGGTGCTTGGCCCGGCGGGCTGCACAAGCTGCTCCCCCTAGTACGGACGTGCGGCAGCGGAGGTTCACGCGCAGAGCAAGGACATGAGGCAAAACGGCGGGCGCCGGGTTACCGCCGCCCGCGCGGCCGGTCAGTTTT
>OBLW0100002034.1_pt1 | contig 16529 bp, 9 predicted proteins | sample 1520161 | NCBI WGS metagenome assembly OBLW01 (sample SAMEA3539309, study PRJEB22396) | soil metagenome | biome: tundra; feature: field; material: soil | place: USA | collected 2010-05 | depth 0.15 m | reverse complement strand
CCCTTTCCTTGGGCGGCCCAGCGCACTTTGCGGACGCCACCCGTTTCCGGTACGATGTCGCCAGCCTCGGGATTCACTCCTAGAAACATCACAAGTTCCGACCGTTCCTCGTCGTCCAGTAGAGCCGTGGCTTTCCGCAGGAAGAACGGCGTTTCTACCACAGTCATCGGGGCGGCGTTCATCTCTTTCAATTATACGCTATAAGCGCATAGAGGCAAGAGGTCCGGCACTTCGGAATATATAGTCCGAAAATGTAGTTGATTTTGTAATGGCAAGCCGCACCTTTTCCAAAGACTTACAGACCTCAGATCCTCTCCACACGCGGCGTTGGAGTCCAATTGGAGTCCCAAACGGACGCCCTTCCTGGTGCTGCACGTGTGTTCGAAAAACCATGAATGTCTCGATCTCTGTCTACCAGGCCGACGGTCGTCTGTACGCAAGCCTTTGAGTTGGAAGAAATGGACGCGCGAGTGGCGGAGTTGGAAAGGACCACGGAAGAATCAAAGCGGGCACGGTGAGATGAAACGAAAACCCGGCAACCTCCCGCGACGAATCGAAGACCTCGAAACGCGATGGACAGACAGCAGCGGCCTGGTGCCGCATTCGCCAGCATGGCTGGAATATTGAAGCCGCCAACTCCACAACGGCATGGCGGGCCAGTCATACGTTAAGCTCCCGATTGAGGCTTTCCGTGCCATCGGACGGGCGAGCCGAGGCGAAGGCAATAAGGGCGAATCCGAAAAGCGCTGGGGAGCGCAAAGCGAGCCGCCAATGAGTTCCAATAATGCCAATTAACGCTACTCAAAACCGGGTGCTTACAGCGGGGCCCCGAACGCGGCGGTGAGTCGGCCAAGCTCATTTTTCCGATAGCCCGTTTTCCTGCCGGAACCCACCGCTTCTCCGTGTCGGCGACTTCACCGCCAAGTAGTTTGGGCGCCCCCCTGGCTTACGTGAGGGGCGTTCACGAGATCAATCGTGCACCGTGCGGAAAACAACGACGGCCGTTCTTATGACGATTCGTGCCACGTTCCGCCGGAAGGCTTATAACGCTCTTAACCGTCCGGGTTTCGCCGGGCCGGAAAGACGCGAGTGCGGGTGGTGGCAAAGACACGGGCAGCGCCGATCGGACCCCCGTCGCTGCCGTTGGTGCGAACCTGTGGACTGCCGGAGCAAAAACCATTATCATTGGTTTTATTCAGGGTATGGACCGATCAACACGCTGATAACGGGCGCGCCATCGTGTGGACGACACAAGGACCTCGATCGTGATCACCGGCAGCATTCGCCGGAAATCAATTTCGGAAGAGGGCCGGGCCGGGCTGCTGGACCGCATGTTCGGTCTCGTTCAGCGCGGAACGACGCCGCGAACCGAATTCATCGCCGGATTGACCACATTCGTCACCGCCGCGTATCTTATCGTCGTCATTCCGAGCAACATGGCGGCCGGTGGCGTCGACATCGGCGCAGTAACCACCACCACCATCGCTGCGTTTGTGTTCGGCACACTGCTGATGGCGTTCTATGCCCGGCTTCCGTTCGTGGTTGGCCCCGGGCTGGGCACGTCGGCGATGATCGGCACGACATTGGCGTTGACGGAAGGCGTGCGCTGGCAAACCGGCATTGCCGTCGCGTTCTGGTCCGGCGTCCTGTTCCTGATTCTGACACTCGCTGGCCTCCGCGAGGTGGTGATCCGCGTGGTTCCCGCGGAAATCAAGGTCGCACTCTCGGCGGCTCTCGGGCTGTTCATCGTCACGTTAGGATTCCGCAACGCCGGCCTGGTGGTCGCCAACCCGCGAGTCAATGCATTGACGCTCGGCAACTTCGCGGCCCACGGCGCGATCGTCGCGCTGGTCGGCCTAGCGGTGGTGGTGACGTTGCACATTCGCAAAGTACCCGGCTCCATTCTGGTCGCGATGGTTGTCGCCACCGCGGTAGGCATTCCGCTGGGAGTCACGAAAGTGCCTCCTCACTTTTTTGCACTGCCGGGTTCGATCGCCTCCGTGACGTTGCAGCTCGACTTCTGGGGCGCGTTGCGCCCGGCGCTGTTCCCGTACCTATTCGCGTTTTTCGCTTCCGAGTTCTTTTCCACCATGGGAACGACGCTGGCGCTGGCCGGCGAAGCCAATTTGCTTGACAAGCACGGAAACATGCCCGGTATCAACGGGCCGTTCGTGGTGGATTCGTTGGCGGCCACGGTGGGTCCGCTGTTCGGAGTTCCGGGATCCACCGCACTGATCGAGTCGGCGGCGGGCGTCGAAGCGGGCGGCCGTACGGGCCTGGCGAGCGTTGTGACGGCCGCTTGTTTTCTGGCGACGCTCTTCGTCGCGCCGCTGATCCTGATGATCCCGAGGGAAGCAACGTCGCCGGCGCTGATCCTGGTGGGTCTGTCGATGTTCTCCAACCTGCGCAAGATCGACCTGCGGAACTTCACCGAGGCGCTACCCGCGCTGATGGCGGTGCTGATGACGCTGTTCTCAAACAATTTCGGAACCGGCATCGCCGCGGGAGTTCTGAGTTACGTGATCACGCAGGTGCTCGCCGGGAAGGGCCGGCAGGTATCCCCGGCGCTCTATCTGTTAACGATTCCTCTGCTCTATTTCTTCTGGACGCTGGCGACAAGGCACTAACCTATGAATATGCCGAACCTCGATGAAACCCGACAGCGCGCTATCCGAGCGGCGCTGGGGCAGGCGCCGTTTGACGTTCTGCTGGTGAACGGCACGGTGATAGACACGGCCACCTCGGAACTGCGAGAGGCCGACATCGGCCTGGCCGGACCATGGATCGCCAGCGTGCATCCGCGCGGAACCCGCAGCGATGCAGCGCTGGTGGAGGATCTTTCCGGCGGCTATGTCGCGCCCGGCTTCATCGACATCCATGTACACTTCGAGAGTTCGCACCTGACACCGGAAAACTACGCGGCCGTGGTGGTTCCGCAAGGCACCACCACAATCTTTTACGACCCGCACGAACTCGCCAATGCGCTCGGCCTGGACGGCGTGCGTTACGCCATCGAAGCCAGCCGCGGCCTGCCGCTTCGCTCCATCTGCGCCGCGCCATCTAGCGTGCCGTCGGCCCCCGGGCTGGAGATGTCGGGCGCCGAATTCGGCGGCGCAGAGATGCGCGAGATGCTCTCATGGCCCGAAGTAGCGGGCGTCGCCGAAGCCATGGACATGAATGGCGTACTGGGTCTCAGCCAGCGCATGCGCGAGATCCTGGCCGCGGGCTTCGAATCGGGCAAGCTGATTGAAGGGCACGCGCGCGGGCTCAGCGGCGCGCGACTCCAGGCCTATGTCGCCGCCGGCGTCGGCTCGGATCATGAACTGACGTCCGGCGAAGACGCACTGGAAAAGTTCCGGGCCGGCATGACCGTGGAACTGCGTGGATCCCACGACTACGTCCTGCCGGCCATCGTGGAGGCGGTCAACCGGCTGCCGCAGATCCCGTCGACGCTCACGCTGTGCACCGACGATGTTCCGCCGGACGTCCTGGTGGAGAAAGGCGGCATGCGGGACCTGCTGCGCCGGCTGGTGCGCTACGGCATGGATCCGGTGCAGGCGATCCGATGCGCCACACTGAATGCCGCGCATCATCTCCGGCGAGGGGATCTCGGCGTGGTCGCGCCCGGCCGTTGCGGCGATCTGGTTGTGCTTTCGGACTTGCGGGAAATCGCGGTCGACCGTGTGTTTTGCGCCGGAAGACTGGTGGCTCGCGGCGGCCGAATGCTGGAGCCGATCCCGCCGTCACCGGCCGCGCGCCCGACTTCGACCGTACACCTGGCGTCCTTCACCATAGATGACTGCCGCGTCTCTGTGCCGGGGGTTGGTTCGGGACGCGCGAAGATCCGAACCATCAAGGGGGCTCGTTTCAGTTCCTGGAGCGAACTGGAAGTCGAGGTTCGAAACGGCTATGTCGAGGTACCAGCAGGATGCGCCGTGATGCTGGTGCGTCACCGGCATGGCCGCCATTCGGCACCCGTGCAGCAGGCCGTGCTCGAGGATTGGGGAGAGCCTCGCGGCGCGGTGGCCACCACGTATTCGCATGATTCGCACAACCTGGTGGTGATCGGCCGGTCGCCGGAGGACATGCAAGCCGCGGCAAACGCGCTGATCGCCAGCGGCGGCGGCATTGCGGTGGCCCGCGACGGACGGCCGGTGAAGGTGGTGGCCATGCCTATCGCCGGCATGCTATCCGATCAACCGGGAGAACTGTTGGCGCAAGCCTACAGGGAGTTGCGCGCGGCCGCGGATCAGGTGATGCAGTGGAAACCGCCGTATCGTACCTTCAAGGCGATCGAGGGCACCGCGCTCGCTTGCAATGCCGGCCCGCACTTGACCGATTTAGGGCTGATCGACGGCACTTTGGGGGAAATTGTTGGCATTCTGGCCGGCAAAACGTAGTAAGATTCTAGTGACGCGATGAAACGTTTCAAGGGAGCTGATCCGGCAGCGCGCCCGGCCGACGCAACCCCGAATGAGCCGGTGACGATGAAACACATTGCGCGGCACGCCGGCGTGTCGATCGGCAGCGTTTCACACGTCATCAACGGCAGTGCCAACGTGGGCGAAGACCTGCGGCGCCGCGTGTTGGATGCGATTCGCGACCTCGGGTATCAGCCGAGCGAGCTCGCCCGCGGGCTGCGGCGCAACCAGACCAGCATCGTTGGCATGATTGTGCCGGATATCACGAACCCGTTTTTCACGGCCGTGGTCCGCGGCGCCGAAGATATCGCCTATCAGAACTCCTATCGCCTGATGCTGTGCAACACCGACAACGATTCCGCCAAGGAGGTCGCATACTGGCAGGAGTTGCGATCGTACCGGCCGGCGGGTTTGATTCTGATTCCTTCGGTGGACAGCCAACTGGACCGGGTGAAGGACTACCGCGGCTTGCCGGTGGTGTGCCTGGACCGATTGCCGGCGGGATGGGAAGGCGACAGCATTACCTCGGACAACGTGAACGGCGCGCTGGTGGCGACGAACCACCTGCTGCGCCTGGGGCACCGCATGATCGGCATCATCACCGGGAGCCTGCGGTTGCCGAACGCGGCGGAGCGGTTGGAGGGATTTCGGGCAGCGATGCGCAAGGCGAAGATCGAGATCGAACCGGGATACATCCAAGAGGGGCGGTTCGACCGCTTAAGCGGCTATGAAAAGATGCGGGTTCTGCTGCAATTGCAGCCCCGGCCGACGGCGGTTTTTGCGAGCAACGACATGACTGCTCTGGGAGCACTGGAAGCATTGCGTGAAGCGGGCCTGCGCTGCCCGGAAGACATCTCCCTAGTGGGTTTTGACGATCTCGAGTTCTCCGCATTCGTGCAGCCCGCGCTGACCACGGTTTCCCAGCCCGGCTACCAGATGGGGGCCAAGGGCGCTACGCTGCTGATGAAGCGACTACAGGGCGCCGTGGATCCTCCGCAGCGTGTGGTGCTTCCGACGGAACTGCGACAGCGCCACTCCACGGCGTCCCCTCCGAACGCTACAAAACGCGTTCGGAACACCGGCAAACCGATCCTTTCGCGAAGCGGATTGGGAGATTAGGCGCGAGCGGCGGCGGCGCCGGCGAGGCGAGCGGCGAATTCCGTTACTTCGGCCCGCGATGGCGCGGCAATCTGCGCGCCCAGGCGCGTCACAGAGAGCGCGGACGCCTGCACCGCGAACCGGCAGGCCGCGTCGAGCGTCATGTTTTCGCTAAGGCCTACGGCCAGCCCCGCATTGAAGACGTCGCCGGCGGCGGTAGTGTCGACGGCGTCGACTTTGATCGCGGGGATGGGCGTCGCGCGATCCTTTTCCACCAGAATGCAGCCTTGATCGCCGAGTTTCATGATCACGGTGGCGGCGCCCATTGATTGGAGCTTGCGAGCCAGCGTCTCCGCCTGCTGGATGCTCAGCGGACCCGGCGGCAGGCCGGCCAGGATGGAGGCTTCGGTCTCATTGGGGGTGAGGATGTCGACCAGACCGAGCAGTTCATCAGGCAGTGGCGAGGCCGGCGCGGGCGCCGGGTCGAGGATCACCACGCCGCGACGCCGGCGTGCTTCGCGAGCGGCGGCGAGCACCGTGGGCAGCGGGTTTTCGAGTTGCAGGAGGACGATTCCGACATCGTTCAATTTGGCGAGGTCCGCCTGCACATCGGAGGCGGAAAAGCGGCCGTTGGCGCCGGGCACCACAATGATGGAGTTCTGGCCGCTGGCGGCAACGTAGATCAGCGCCACGCCGCTCCCGCCGTCGACCAGGCTCAAACCGGCAATGCCGCAGCCCGCGCCAGCGAGATTTTGCCGCATCTGCCGTCCAAAGTCGTCGTTGCCCACACGCCCGAGCATGGCGACGTTACCGCCTAATTTCGCCGCGGCGTACGCCTGGTTGGCACCCTTGCCGCCCGGCGCCGTAAAGTAGTTCTCGCCAATAATCGTTTCGCCGGGCACCGGGATTCTCGGCGCGACGGCCACGACGTCCATATTCAAACTGCCGATTACGACAATTTTGGGCATAGTTATCACAACGTGCGTTTCACCTTCCCTCCCGACCCGACTGGCATCTACGTGCAGCTACTGCGCGCGGCCCGGCGCAGCGGCTTGGGGCGGAGGCTCCTTGAGCATCAAGGGGTCGTGTGCGCCGGGGGTGGGCGCCGTCATGAGCTTCACGAACATCTCCGCAAATTTCGGCATGTTCACGTCCATCTGGGCATGGACCAACTGAACATCCAAAGCCGGTTTGACGCGATCGGACCAGATCAGCGTGTCGCCATATCCGGCGCCCCGATCGAGGCTCACATCCATGTAGACCTGACGCTCGGCGGTGATCAGGCTGGGGTCGAGCCAAGCCGCTGCCGCCAGTTCATCCCACAGGTAACTGCGGCCGGGGCGTGCATAGCGGGTCAGGTATTGCGCCACCGGCGTCTGAACCTGGGAGATCTCTTTCATCATCTGCTCGCTGAGCTGCGTCTTCACCGACACGTCGACGGTGGTGCAGACGATCGAGGGCCAATGCGCGCGCAGTACGATGTGGCTGGCTTCCGGGTCGAACCAAAGATTGAACTCGTGCCGCGGATTGGTGGCGAACTCCGGATTGTCGGTTTGCGGATTGATGCTGCCGCCCATGAAGACGAACCCTTTGGACAATTCGGCGAACTGCGGGTCAATGCTGAGTGCCAGCGCCAGGTTCGTCAGGGGGCCGCCTTCATAGATGGTCACCTCATGCGGATGCTCCCGAACCATCCGCACCAGGAAATGCGCGGCGTCCTCGCCGAGCGCCTTGGTTTTCGGATTGCCCTCGCGCAGCGGCGGTACTTCATAGGGGCCGTGACTGGTGGGGCGCTTGCTCCAGGCCCCCATGTACACGATCTTTCCGTAAAGTTGCTGCCAGAGCTCGGTCTGTTGCTGAGTTCGAACCAATGGGAACGCGGCGCCGGGAACTACCGGTACATCGGCGCGGCCGACCAGTTCGAGGAGCCGCAACGTGTGAGCGACTTCTTCATCGCGCCAGGCGTCGCCGGTGACCACGGTAATCCCCAGAACGTTCACTTGGGGAGATTGAAGCAGCAGCAGGATGGACATCATGTCCGTCCCGCCGGGTCCGGCCGCGTCCTGGTCGATGACGATGTAGCGTTTTTCTTGCGCGAACAGGCTCCCGGCCATGAGGAGGGCGCCGATGACGATCAGGTTCCTTGGCAAGTGACTCATGTTTCTCCAATCAAGCGTTATAAGCGAAGCATGTGCTCAGCCAGTGAGCCGGCCGATCAACATGCGCAGGAAACGTTCCCGGTCGAGATCCAACGCCACCTTCGCGTTGGGATGAAAAGCGCTCTCGGCCGGAGTCGCCGGAGCATCCGCCATCGGCGGCGATTTCCGCATGGGCGCGCGGCGCCAGCCGACGGTCTGGCCGGCGGTAAACTCGCCCTTGGTCTCGACGTCGACGTAATACTCCTGCAGCGTCACCACTGACGGGTCGAGGAAGGCGGCCACGGCGAGCGAATCGTGCATGGCCGGTCCCTCGGTAGCGCCCGCCTTGCGCATGCGGTTCATGGTGGCGCGCGTAATCTGACCGGCGGCACGGCTGATGGGATTGTTCGCTGCTTCGAGCGCCTGGATGTCCTGCTCACGTAGCGTGGCCCTGCGTGTCACGTCGAGGCCGACCATCGTGATCGGGATCCCGGAGCGGAACACGATTTGCGCCGCTTCGGGATCGACATAGATGTTGAACTCGGCCGACGGTGAAACATTACCCGCGGAAAGGGATCCGCCCATCAAGGTAATGCTCGGGATCATCCGGGGAAGTTGCGGGTCATCCTGGAAAGCGAGCGCCAGGTTCGTGAGCGGACCGATCGCGATGAGATGGATCTCGCCAGGCGACTGGCGGACCATGCGCCGGATGAATTCCGGGGCGCTCTCGGGCACCGGCTTGGTTTTGGGTTCGGGAAACTGCACGCCGCCGAGCCCGTTTTCCCCGTGCGCGTAGGAGGCAGTCACCAGTTGCCGCTTGAGTGGTTGTTTGGCGCCGGCGGCGACGGGAATGTCGGTCCGCCCGGCGATTTCGACCAGGCGCAGGGCGTTCGGCAGAGTGAGTTCGAGCGGCACGTTGCCGGCTACGGGCGTGAGCCCTTCTATTTTCAACTCCGGCGAGCGGATCGCCAAGAAGATGGCGAGGGCGTCGTCGGTGCCCGGATCAGTGTCGATGATTACCCGCCGCGGCGACGCGCCCGAACTGGTTTGCGCCGTCATGGCGGGTACCCAACCGGAGGTGAGCGCCACGCCAGCAGTCCGCCTTAGGAACTGCCGGCGAGAGCGAGAGGTCTTTGACATGGATGTCTCTCCCGTTCGTTCATTCCAGGTTAGAACAGATACTTCAGCGCGAACTGGACCTCTCGCGAGGTGTTCACGGTGGATGTGATCGTGCCAAAGGTTGCCGATCCGAGCGCGGTGGCCGGAACGGAGAACTGCGCATTGTTGCCGATGTTGAAGCACTCCGCGCGGAACTGGAGTTCGCTGGTTTCCGTAATCTTGAAGGGCTTGAAAACTGAGGTATCGAAGTTGACCTGGCCCGGTCCATAGAGCGTCGTGCGGGCCGAGTTGCCGAGCGTCCCTACCGCCGGCGCCGTGAAGCAGGTGACGTCAAACCATTCGTGAACGGTTGGATTGGCCAGTGTTCCGCCGCACACATGATTGGGCCGGTTGCTGAGCCCGGTGCCGGACTGGTTGGTGGACATAGTCATGCCCAACGGCAGGCCGGTATGCAGAATGGTGATGCCGTTGATCTGCCAACCGCCGAGGATCTGCTGGCCGACTCCGTGCAGGTTCGACAGGAACTTCTGGCCCTTGCCGATCGGCAACAGGTAGAGGTAGCTGACCGTGAAGTTGTTGCGCAGATCGGTGGAGGCCAAGCCCTTGTCGGCGTTCTTCCATGTGTAGAGCGGGTAGTAGGTGGCGCCCGGATCGCCGGTAATTTCCTGGGTCAGGCCGTTGGTGAAGGCCTTGCTGTAGGTATAAGCGGCCAGCAGGTACAACCCTTTGGCGGCGCGCTTCTCCAGCTTCGCCTGGAGAGAGTCATAACGCAGCCAGCCATGGCTGTCGGTGACGTAGATGCTGTTGTATTGCGGATACGGCCGCAGGCTGGCCGGGTTGGTATAGGGTCCGGGAGGCGCGGTATTGAAGTTGAAGTTTTTCTCCATGAGCCGTGTGCCGTGGGTGCCCGCGTAGGCAACGGTAAAGACCATGCTGCTTGGCAGTTCCCGTTGGATGTTGAAATTCCACTGCTGGATCCGTCCCATCTTGTAGTTCGGATCCCAAGCGTACCAATTTCCGATGTACGCGGTGGGGCTTATGGGCACATTGTTGGCGGGAAACCCGGTGGTAAGTGTGCGGACCGGGGTCACGTTGTTGCTAGTGAAGCCATAAGCGTTGGCGTAAGGCGGGTTTTCATAAGGCCCGGTGGTTCCGCCCTGTGCGCTGGTGTCGTGGAAGATTCCGTAGCCCCCGCGGAACACGGTCTTCTTCGATTTGAACGGGCTCCAGGCAAAACCGAACCGCGGCTCAATGCCGCTATAATCCGTCTTCATGCCGATGGTGGGACCCGAATTCTGTCCGGCGACGAGGATCTGGCCGGTACCGAAGATCAAGTTAGCGAAACGGTCGTGCGCCTCGCTCATCGGCGTTGTGACGTCGTAGGCCATCCCGAAATTCAAGGTCAGGTTCTTGCCGATGGTCCAGTCATCCTGGAAAAAACCGCGATATTCTTTCCAACGCCGCCCGCGGGTCGAGCCGTTCAAATCGTTGTTGCGGCCGCCGCTCGCAGGGTAGCCCATCAGCAGGCTGGCGATGGTATTGCCGCCGGTGGTGGGAGTGCCGCTGGATCCGAGCGCGGCCGTAAACAGGTTGTTGAATGTGAAGACTCCAGCGAAGGCGGTATCACCCAACGTATTCTCCTGCATGTCGCGGAACGTGAAGCCGACATGCAGCGCGTGGCTGCCATGGTTGATGTCGACAGCGTCGGAGTAGTGAAAGACGTTCGTGCCGCCCTGAAACGGCGAGAACTCCCGGTCGCCGATCGGGTTGAAGCCGGTGGCGATGAACATGCCCATCGACGAGGTTTCAGGAGTTCCGAGATTGGCTCCGGGAATGCCCAGCTTCGCGGATTCATTGCTGCCGTAGCCCACCGACCAGATGTAGTTGAAGTCGCGGTTATAGCCGGCGGTGAACACGTTGATCAAGGTCGGCGAGAAGACGTGTGTTTCCGAAGCCGCCACGTTGCGGGAATGGGTGGCGTAGTTGGCGTTGCTCGAAAAGCCGCTGGCCGCGCCGAAACCCGGCAACCCGGACGGGAAGAACCGGGTGGCGTCGTCCCACGTGAACCGGCCGAAGAAGCGGTCGTTATCGGTGAAGTTGTGATCGAGGCGGAAATCCCACAGGCCGTCGTCAATGCGCTCCACCGGGGTAGCCACATAGTTGTTGGCCAGTTGATTGGGATAGATGGGGGCCGGATACAGGTTCACCAAGGCGACCGCGATTGGGTTCTGGCGCGAAATGGGAATCATATTCCCGGCAAACGGCGTGCGCACGTTCACACCGGTTGAAGGGTTAACGGAGACAGAGTCCGGATCGTAGATGGTCGCGGCCGAGGCTGCCCCGAAAGTCTCCGTAAAGATCCCTTGCCGCTCGAGCAGCGTGGGCACGGTGGACAGACTTGGATTGCCCTTGCGGACTTCATTCACCTGGAAATCGGTGAAGAAGAATGTCTTGTTCTTGATGATGGGGCCGCCGACCGAACCTCCGAATTCGTTCTCGTCGTATTCACTCTTCGTTGCGCCATCAAAGAAGTTGCGAGCGTCCAAATCGGTGTTGCGGAGAAATTCGAACAGCGTTCCGTGCAGGTTATTGGTGCCGGCCTTGCTGCTGACCAGTACGGTGGTGCCGCCGCGGCTGCCGTATTGTGCCGAGTAGTTGTAGGTAAGGACTCGAAACTCGCTGATCGCGTCAATAGAGGGCAAAACGCCGACCCCGCCGGCCGTCAATTCGTTGTCATCGACACCGTCATAGAGCCAGTCGTTGGCATTCTCGCGCATGCCCTGGGCCGAAAGCGACACGCTTCCGCGGTAGGACACTTCACTGCTTCCGCCCTGGTTCATGAAGTCGCCGGGGCGTTGGCCTTTCACCGTGCCGGTGCCGAGCAGCGCCAGTTGCACAAAGTCGCGGCCATTCAGCGGCAGTTGTGCGACCTGTTCGGGGTGAATGACTTGTCCCAGTGTGGCGTCCTCCCGTTGCACCTCCACCTGGGCTACCTGGCTGGTCACATCGACTTCGGTTCCGATCGAGGCGGGTTTGAGAACGACGTCAACGGTAAGGATCTGTCCGACTTCGAGATTGAGGTCGCGTTTTTCCGCGGGTTGAAAGCCGGTGGCGGCTACCCCGACCGTATAAGTCCCGATGGGCAGGATGGCCGCGGTGTAGTGACCCTCACCGCTGGTGGTCAACGTACGTTCCACACCAGTGCCTTGGCTCTTGATGGTTACGTTGACCCCGGGAACGATGGCTCCCGTGGAATCGGTGACTGTTCCGGAGATGGTCCCGACGGATTGAGCATGAGCAACCCCGCTCAATAGTGCGATTAACAGCATGGCCGGAAGCACTGCACTGCGTTTCAAGGACATGAACCCTCCTCCTCGGCCTGCCTGTGAGCAAGTCGATCTAAGTTTTCAAGTTTTTTGAATCGTTTCAAGACTTGAATCGGTCTTAATATAATCCTGCGCGAAAATCCTGTCAAGCAAAAAAAGAGAACCGGGAGCACATCGGGGCCGCTTGCTAGCGGGATTCCGATTCGCGGTAGTTCAGCGGGGGCTTTGAGCCGGGGGTAATGTGGGTAGTCCAGGTGCGGCCGGCCTTACGCTCTTCAAACGAAACCTTGGCGGCGTCGATGGCGTTGGCATCCTGCAGAAGATCCACGACGGAGAGCGCGAGCGTGCGCGCGGCTACCAGCATTCCCTTGCGCCCGATGCTCATACCGGCCTGCGCCGTAGCCTGCCAGGAATGGGCCGCCGTACCGGGAACGTACGTGGCCGCGGTAAAAGAGAGTGTGGGCACGTTCCAACTCACGTCGCCGACGTCGGTCGACGCGCTATCCGAGCCTTCCGCCGCATCGGCCAGGACCTTATCAGGACCGGGCAAGTTTTTCGCCGCGGAAATGCTTTTCCGGATCTCTTCAGCGAACTTCCGCTCCTCGGCGCTGTATTCATAGCCGCCGGCCTTGCGCATGTTTCGGCCCACCAGGGCGCTCAGGGCGTCGTTGGGCAGCGTACTGGCATAGTTGGTGGACTGCTCCACCTCCAGGCGGGTTTCGGTGGCCAGCGCGCCGGCCTGCGCGCATTTGAGGATCCGCGGCCAGATGCTCTCGAGCGTCGTCATATCGGGATGCCTCGCCACCAAGGTCACCTCGGAAAATGCCGGTACTACGTTAGGTGCGCTTCCGCCGTTGGAAATGATGTAGTGCATGCGCGTTTCCTGCGGCACATGCTCACGCAGGATCTCGACGGCATGCAGCATAAGCAGCGCGCCGTCAAGGGCCGACCGGCCCTTCTCCGGTGCCGAGGCGGCATGGGAGGCGATGCCATAGAACTTGAACTTGGCGCCGTTGTTGGCCAGGTAGGAACGCAGGTTCACACGGTTGGCGTCACTTGGGTGCCAGGTAAGCACCACATCCACGTCGCTAAACAGCCCGGCGTGGATCATGTAGATCTTGCCGCCGCCGCCTTCTTCGGCCGGCGTGCCGTAAAAGCGGATGGTTCCCTTCAAACCGCGCGCCTGCATTTCTTCTTTAGCGGCGACGGCCGCTAGAGCGGCGCCGCTGCCCAGGAGGTTGTGGCCGCAGCCGTGCCCAGGTGCGCCGGCCGCGACCGGTTCCTGAGTGGGCGCGTCTTTCTGCGAGAGTTCCGGGAGGGCGTCAAACTCGCCGAGGATCCCGATCACCGGCTTGCCGCTGCCCCAGGAGGCGGTGAAGGCGGTGGGCATCCCGGCGACGGCATCGGCGATTGTGAACCCGTTAACGCGCAGCTCGTCGCGCAGGAGCGCAGAGGATTTCTGTTCGTGAAAGCCGAGCTCGGGAGACTCCCAGATCTGCCGGGAGATGGCGCCGAAGCGCTCGGAGTGAGCTGCCACGCGGGCGAGGACGGCGTCATCAGCCCTGGCCGCGAAGGGGAGAAGAGCTAGGAGGAAGACGGGGCGCATTGCGATATTGTACATCGGGACAAAGATCGCGCTGCACACTACTGTCTCTTTCCATACCCCACCAAAAGCTTTCCCGCATGGAAACTTGTCTTGCATTCTGCTCGCCAGCTCGCTCGCGCAGCCGGGGCGCGATAGTTTCTAGGTCAGGTGGCGGGCCAGATGCCTGAGAAAGGCCTGGCGCGATGAGCACTTCACGGCGGACGGAACGCTGATGGAAGCGGCAGCTCTGGCCCCGGTGTGAGCCGACGTTGGTGGAGAAATTGCAGGGCGAAGAGCTCGATTGCCGGTGCTGTGGCAGCGCATAGAATTGGCGGCGTCTACAGGCGTTCTGGTAGCCTGAAATTTCCTCATGAAGGATCAGAAGTCGCACCGGTCCCGTCCTGGCGTTGCTGGAATCAATGCCCCGGCGAACGGTAAGCCGCGGCTGTCCGGCGAACGCGCGCCGACAGCGGGAGTGCGCGCCGATCAACGATCCCAGAGGATACTGATCGGTTTGGTTCTGTGCGCACTGACTTTGTTGGCGTACTCGAATTCGTTTCGTGCGGGGATCGTTCTTGATAACAAAGCGCTACTGCTTCAGGATCCGCGAATCCGCGCGGTGACCGGCGAAAACCTGAGTTTGATCTTTGAACACACGTATTGGTGGCCGCGGGGCGAGGCCGGAATTTACCGCCCGTTGACGACGCTGTCGTACCTGCTCAACTACGTCGGCCTCGGCGATGGCGATCAAGCGGCTGGATATCACCGGGTGAACCTGGTGTTGCACATGGTGAACATGCTGCTGGTCTTTGCGTTGGGCCGCAGGCTGCTGGGGCAGGTTGGGCGTGCGGCTCTGCTGGCGGCATTGTGGGCCGTGCATCCGGCATCAACCGAGTCAGTGACGAACATTATTGGAAGATCGGACCTGCTAGCGGCAATGGCGATACTCAGCGGGTTTCTGATGTACGTGAAAAGCACACAAACGGCGGGCCCGCGGCGTCTCGCATGGCTGACGGGACTGGGGATGGCGACGGCGGCTGGCGTTTACTCGAAGGAAAGCGCGGTGATGATCATCGGGGTTATCGCGCTTTACGAGTTGACGTGGCCGGGGCGGCGGCGGTGGTTCGATTTTCTGTTCGGTTGTGTGGCGACGGGCATACCGATCACCGGGATGCTGCTCCAGCGCGCTTCGGTGCTGGCCGGATCATCGCCCGCGGAGTTTCCCTTCACGGATAATCCGATTGCGGGTGCAGGCTTCTGGACGGGCCGGCTGACGGCGCTCAAGGTTGTGGCACATTACCTTGCGCAGGTGGTGTGGCCGCGGCTGTCCATCGACTATTCGTACTCCCAGATTTCGCTGGTGAGCGGGAGCGCGGGAGATTGGATCTCGGTGGCGGTGACTCTGCTGGCGGCGGCGAGCTTGGTGGGATTGTGGCGATGGAACCGGACCGCGTTTTTCCTGGCTGGTTTCGCCCTGATTGTGTTTCTTCCGACGTCCAATCTGCTGTTTCCGATCGGCACGATCCGGGCAGACCGTTTTCTGTATCTGCCCGCGGTCGGACTGCTGGGGTGTGTTGTGATAGCGGTGTACGCGTTGGGGTCGCAAATGAGATCGCCGATGGTTGCACCCGTGATTCTCCTGGTCATGACAACGGGTTTTGCGGTGCGCACATGGGCGCGGAACGGGGAATGGAGCGACGAGGTCACCCTGGCGAGCGTGGATGTGCAGACGAACTCACGCAGTTTCAAGCTGCACCGATTGATGGCGGCGGCGATGTTTGACGCGGACCCTTCGCATGCGAATATCGACCGTGTCGTGGAGGAGATCGATAAAAGCCTTGCGATTCTGGCCCCCTTGCCAGACCTGCGGAACGCTCCCGATGCCTATCAGTTGGCCGGCGCGGCTTACTTGGTGAAAGGCGATCGACTGCAAATGGCGGGCACGGGAAATGCCGAGGCGGCTTATCGGCTTGCGCGCGAGCATCTGCAAAGGTGCATACAAATCAACAAGGCTTACGAGCAGCAGAGGGAAGCGACACTCGGGAAGCCTGCGCCAGGCGTGGTGGCACGTACGGAGCCAGAGGCCTACGGGCTGCTCTCGGTTGTGCATCAGCGGCTGGGAGACATGGATGGCGCGCTTCGGGCAGCGCACGAGGCACAGCGGATGGCTCCGCAGGATCCTCGGAGGTACAGCCGGATTGCGGGCCTATTATTGATACGCCAGCGGGCCGACGAAGCGGCCGTAGTGTTGATGGAAGGCATGCTGATCACGTCGGACCTGGACTTGCGATCGCAACTGGTGCGCTTGTATGGCAGTTCGACGGATCCGGGGAATTGCACGCTGGTCACTGATACGAACCCTCCGGCGATCAATCCGCGGTGCCAGGTTGTTCGCGATCACATCTGCGCGACAGCTCCGGATGTATTGATGGCGCTGGTTGACATGGGCAGGCGGCAGGAGGCGATGCAGAAGAAGCAGGCGTTTATAAGCGATTACCGGTGCGCGCCCGGGCCACTGAATAGGGTGCTTCCATAACCGTTTGGTGCTCCGGCATAGCGGCCATGGCACTCGACGGCACACCGTTATGCTGGTGAGCCAGCAGTGAGGGAGCCAGGCTGGCGACAGCCGCACTTCGGTATAATGCGTCGATGCACGGCGCGCACACTGGCAACCCGGAGCGGGACGATACACTCGACCGGCAACGCGCGGGTGGCGGCGAACTGCTATACGGTCTCGATGATAAGCCTCCGCTCCGCGAGACGGTGTTCGTGGCCTTGCAACACGTGTTTGCCGTGTTCGTGGGCATCATCACCCCGCCGTTGATCATTTGCAATGCGCTGA
>OBLW0100002033.1_pt1 | contig 16532 bp, 14 predicted proteins | sample 1520161 | NCBI WGS metagenome assembly OBLW01 (sample SAMEA3539309, study PRJEB22396) | soil metagenome | biome: tundra; feature: field; material: soil | place: USA | collected 2010-05 | depth 0.15 m | reverse complement strand
CCGCTCACCCGGACCCTGCGGGCCCGGGTTCGACAGCCGGTTTTGAATAACGCTCCGGGCCCCCGCCGGTCATCGCGAGCGGGTCGACGACCCGGTCGAAGAGTTCCTCGCTGACCCCGTTGGCCAGCGCGGCCTGCTTCAGGGTCAGGTCGTGGTCGATGGCGTAGTGCGAGATGACCGAGGCCTGGTCGTAGCCGATGACCGGCGAGAGCGCCGTCACCATCATCACCGAGCGCTCGATATTGTCCTTCAGTTTGGCCTCGTTGAGTTCAGTGCCTTCGACCATGAACTCACGGAAGCCGTCGCACGCGTCGGCCATGATGAGCGCCGAGTGGAGGTAACTGTTGATCACAATCGGGCGGAAGGCGTTGAGCTCGAAGTTGCCCTCGGCGCCCGCCATGGCCACCGCCACGTCGGACGAGATGATCTGGATGCAGACCATCATCATGGCCTCGGCCTGGGTCGGGTTGACCTTGCCGGGCATGATCGACGAACCCGGTTCGTTGGCGGGCAGGATCAGCTCCTGAATCCCGGTCCGGGGGCCGGAGCCCAGCCAGCGCATGTCGTTGGCGATCTTGAACAGGGTAACGGCCGCGGCCTTGAGCGCCGCATGGGCACGCACCATGCGGTCGAGGGTGGCCTGGGCGGTGAACTTGTTGGGCGCCGTCTCGAACGGCGCGTTCGTCATCGACGCGATCTCGGCGGCCACCTGCTCGCCGAAACCGGCCGGCGCGTTCAGCCCGGTACCGACGGCAGTCCCGCCCATGGCCAGCTTCAGCAGGCCGCGGGTGGCGTGCTCGACCTCGGCGATGACGTCATCGAGGGCGCCGACGTAGCCGGACCACTCCTGTCCGACCGTCAGCGGCGTGGCATCCTGCAGGTGCGTCCGGCCGATCTTGACCACGTCAGCCCACTGGGCCGACTTGCGTCCGCAGGTGTCGCGGAGCCGCTTGAGGGCGGGAATCGTCTTCTCCACCGCCATGGCGTAGGCGGCGATATGCATGGCGGTCGGGAACGTGTCGTTGCTCGACTGCGCCATGTTCACGTGATCGTTCGGGTGGATCGGCTGCTGCGCGCCCAGCTTCCCGCCTATCAGCTGGATACAACGGTTGGAGATGACCTCGTTCACGTTCATGTTGGACTGCGTGCCCGAGCCGGTCTGCCAGACGGAGAGCGGGAATTCGTCGTCCAGCGCCCCGCTGATGACCTCGTCGCATACTCGCTCAATCAGCTGGCCCTGCCACTCGGGCAGGCGGCCAGCCAACGCGTTGACCCGGGCGGCCGCTTTCTTCACGTAGCCGTAAGCGCGGTACACATCCGTCGGCATCCGGTCGTTGCCGATGCTGAAATGCTCGAGACTGCGCTGCGTCTGGGCGCCCCAGTACCGGCTGGCCGGGACGTCGACGTCGCCGAGACTGTCGGACTCCCGCCGGGCGCCGGTGGCGTCGAGCCCGATGGGGACGTCCAGGATCTTCGGTACGCCGTCGGTGGCGCGCGTCATGATGTGCGGTCTCCTATCGGCCTGGGCCCGGTGCCGTCCGCAACACTGGGCCGTCCGCATCCAGGGCCGTCCGCATACCTGGGCCACCTCCGGCCCAGGTTACCGGCGGCTTCAACGCGCAGTGGCCAAACCCAGCCGCATATAGGCCACCATACTGGGGAAGGCAGGCGGCATTTCGGGCAAAGGCGGGTGTCATGCGGTTCCGGGCAGGCGTAGCGATCGATCTCGGCACGGTCAACACGCTGATCTGTGTCGCTGGCCGTGGCCTCGTCCTCGAGGAGCCTTCCGCGATCGCCCTCAACCGGGAAACCGGCGGCGTGGCCACCGTGGGGCAGGGCGCGGACGCCCTGGCCGGGAAGGACCCTCAGGACGTCGAGATCCTCCATCCCTTGCGTGACGGGGTCATCGCCGACCTGGACGCCGCGTCGGCCATGCTGCAGGCCTTCCTGCAGCTGGCCGGTTTGCGTCGGCTCCGTCTGCTGCGGCCCTCGGCCCTGGTCTGCGTGCCCGGCGGCGCGACCTGGGTGGAACGCCGGTCGCTGGCCGCCGCGGTCCATGTCATACGGCCCCGCTGCATCGTGCGGCTCGTCGACGAACCGGTGGCCGCGGCCGCTGGGGCGGGCTTCGATCTCGCCGCCGGGGCCGGCGCTTTCATCGTGGACGTCGGAGGCGGGACCACCGAAGCGGCGGTGGTGGCAGGCGGTCACGTGGTGCGGGCCCAATCGTTGCGTACCGGGGGCAACACCATGGACGAGGCGATCGTGCGGGCCGTCAAGGCCGAATACGGCCTGCTCCTCGGCCGCAACGCGGCCCGGGGCCTGAAGATGGCGCTTGGGCTCGCGGATAGCGCGACCGGCTGGGTGGAAGCGGTCGGCGTCGACGCCGCCCGCCGGACGCCCCGCGCAGTACAGGTGTCGGGGCGGCTGGTCGCCGCGGCGCTTGAGCCCACCGTCGCGGCGATCGTCGAGTCGGTGCAGGAGATGCTGTCCGACATCCCGCCGAACCTGGCCGAAGAGGTGGTCCGAGGAAAGATCCGCCTCGCCGGGGGCGGAGCCCTGCTCCCGGGCTTGTCCAGCCGGATCGAGGCGGCGACCGGGATACCTGCGCTCGTCGTGGACGATCCGCTCCGGTGCGTCGTCCGGGGAGCAGCCGAGATCCTCGAGCACGGCGACTGGCTCGCAGGCACCCAGGCTGTGTGAGCCCGGGGCTTCCAGCTGCCATAGACGGTTAGATCCCGTCGTCATGATCAAGCCTCCGCGGACGTACCCGGACGGATAGCCTTATTGCGTGGGCCTGCGGCGGCCCGCTCGTCGCCCGTGCTCACGTCCTCCGCCCGCGGCCACCTGATGGCCGGGGCTCGTTAGCCGGTCCGGCGACAGCGGGTCGGCTGCCGATCGCGAGGGTTGCAAGGCTGGAGCTCATGTCACAGGCGGGGTCGGTGCGGGCAGAGAAGAGAGCCGCCCGGGGGGCGCGGTTCACGGCTGTGACGACGGCGATCGTGGGCGTGCTCCCGTTCGGCCTGGCCAGGGTCGTCGCGCCGAACATGCTCGGGTTCGCAATCATCAATGCCTTCACCTTCACGGCCGACCTCGCGTTGCTCACCGCTTTGCACGGCGGGCTGCGATGGCCGGTGCCGGTGAGCATCACCCTGTCCTACATCGCGGCGTCCGGGCTGAGCTACGTGCTCAACCGCGCTCTCAATTTCCGCTCCCACGCCGCGCCCGGCCCGCAGGTTGGCCGGTGGACCGCGGTCGCCATCGTTAACTATCTGGCCTGGATCCTCGGCGTTGGGGCCGGCCTGGCCGCCCTCGGCGTCGACTACCGCCTGGCCCGGATCATCGCGGCCGGCTGCGAGGCGGTGTACCTGTACGCCGCGATGCGATGGCTGGTCTTCCGCGACCCTCAGCGCCCCGCGCCGGCCGGAGCGGGCACGGAGGACCAGCCGGCCAGCGGCCAGCGGACGGCCAGCGGTGCGTGACACTGGGGTGACGGACGTCGACGGCACCGAAGCCGCCGAGCCCGGCACGACGTGGAGGTCGGCGATGACGGTCATGGACTCCACGCCAGCGGCACGACCGCCGGCGGCCGATGCGTTCTACGACGCCCGGCGCGATGTCTACTACACCAAGCCGGTCCTGCGTGGCTGGCTGCACCTGCTCTGGTTCGAGGCGTCTCTGGTGCTTGGCACGCTGCTGCTCGTCCGTGCGCACGGAGCCACGCGGATCGCGGCGGCCGCGACTTACACAGCCAGCGTGAGCGCGTTGTTCGGGGCCAGCGCGCTGTATCACCGCGGCACCTGGACGGCCGCGTGGAGCCGGCGCCTGCAGCGCCTGGACCACGCGATGATCTTCTTCCTCATCGCCGGCACCGCGACTCCCGCTTTCCTCCTCGCCGCCCGCGGCACCTTCGGCCTGGTCGGCCTGATCGTGCTGTGGACGCTCACCCTGACCGCGGCCGTGATCCACATGGCGTGGATGAGCGCACCAGAGCGTGTGGTCGGCGGGACGTTCATCGGGCTGGGCTGCGTAGCCGGCCTGGCGTTGCCGGCGGTGTGGATCCATAACGGGATCGTGCCGGCCGTGCTGATACTCGCGGGTGGCGTGCTCTACACGGCTGGGGCGATTTCCTACCATCGCCGGCGGCCCGATCCCCGCCCATCGGTGTTCGGCTACCACGAGGTCTTTCACACCTATGTCTGCGCCGCCGCGGCATGCCAGTATGCCGCGATAGCCCTGTTCATCATCTGAATCGGGTGGTTAGGGTCGATCGGGTGAGCGGGCGGGCAATCTTGGTGACGGGGGCGGCCCTAGGGCGCGCCCAGCGGCCAGTCCGCGGCGACCCGGTCGGCCAGGGCCGCGAACTGCTCGGCGATCTCGCGCCGGTCATACCGCTGGGCGATGCGCAGCGCGGCCTCCCGCGCGGCCGGGGTCAGCAACTCGTCCGCGGCCGCGAGCGCCCTGGTGAGCGCTCGCGGGTCATCCGGCCGGAAGGTCCTGGCCACGTCCGCGGTGGTGATCTCGGCGGTGGCCGGGCTGTCCGGGGCGACCACCGGCAGGCCGAACGAGAGGGCCAGGAGCAGCACGCCGGAGTTGAGGGACCGCCGGTAGGGCAGCACGGCGATGTCGGCGGCGCGCAGGTAATACTGCATCTCCCCGTCCGGCACCGGGTGCTGCCGCAAGACGACCTGCGGGTGCAGCAGGCACCGGTCCAGCACCTCCTGGGTGTGCGGGTCGCCCGTTGCCCTTCCGGCCACCAGCAGGCGGCGGGGCGGGCCCCCGCTGCCGCACACCGTGTCGAAGGCATCCAGCAGCAGGTCAAGGCCCTTGTACGGCTTGATCGCCCCGACGAACGCGTACACGATCTCGTCAGGCAGCAGGCCGAGGTCGTAGCGGGCCTGGTCGCGCGGGACGAAGTCCTGGTAGGACCCCAGGTAGTGGGGGTGCGGGATGCTGACCGTCTTGGCCGGGTCGATCGTGAACCATTGCGCCACGGCATCGACCGTGCCCCGGCTCAGCACGTGGACAAGGCGCGCCCGGTCGGCCACGGCCTGCTCGATCCCGGCCTCGATCCGGGGGAACCGGCAGTCGTGCGGCAGCCCGTTGTGCACAGTCCACACCAGCCGGCCGCCGGCCCCCAGGAACGCGTCGAGCAGGCCGACGAACGCCCCGGCCTTGTCCTTCGCCTCGGCCTCAGTCCCGGCGTCCCGCAGCACATCCGACGTCCACTGCACGTGCAGCATGATCCGGGTACCCGAGGACAGCAGCGGCAGCAGCGCGGCCAAGTCGGTGAAACGCATGACCGGCACCGGTGCGATCCCGTGATCCCACAGCCGGGAGTAGAGCAGCGCGGTGTATGGATTCACCCGGGCGACCGGGTTGTATGCCATCAGGACAGGCTGCTCGTGGCCCTTCGCCTCCAGGTACTGCACGGCCTGGATCGCGTCGGTCAGCAACTGCTCCCGGCCAACGGCCCGGCCGCGCAGGTAAAGGCTCACTTCGCTCCCCCACCCGGCTCAGGGGTTCCGGGGGTCGTCCCCCGGGCCGGCACCGCCTGGCCGACCCGCCACCGGTCCAGCAGCTCGCGGTACATGTCCTGGTAACGCTGCCCGTTCGCGGGGCCGTCCGGGACCACGACCACCTTATGCGCGGGGACACCGGCCGCGATGATCTCGCGGCGCGCCGCGTCCGCGGCCGTGACGACGAGGTCAGCCTCCCGCATGCAGCGGATCTCGGTGGCCCGGCGCGCCGCATCGTGCTCGCCCTGGCTGGCCGGGTCGATGTCGCCGGCCGGTGTCGCCTCGTCGTAGCCGGGCACCTCGTAGACGAGCGGGCGGTGCAGGTACTCCCGCAGCGCGAGCCCAACGAGAGCGGTCTCGAAGCCGCGGCGCCCGGCGAGAACGTGGATCACCGCCGGCCGGAGCTGCCGCCCGACCCGCGCGGCGAGCCACGCCGTGTCCGTGACGAGTATGTCGCTGGCCTGGTCTGCGGGGTAATCGGCGCCCAGGTCGATGCGGTGATACGGCGTTCCCGCGATGACCTCGACCGGCGGGAAGCGGCTCACGCCGGCCGTGCGGGGAAAACCGAGCGAGGTGACGACGAACGGGTCGAGTCCCGCCGTGCGCTGGCCCTGCACGGTATGGGAGCTGCGCCTGGTGAAGTCATTGACCTGGTACGGGATCGATTCCTGGACCAGGTGCATGATCACGCCATCGCGCGGCTCGACCGGGTGCGGCGGCCCGGGTATGCGGGGCTGCCACCGCGGGTCGAGTTCGCGGGCCTGCCCAACGTAGCTGCGCACGGTGGCGGCGAGGCGGGCCGAGTCGCGGGTCGCCCGCATCCGGCGCAGCGTGCCCAGCGCGGCCGCGACATCGCCGCGCTGCCAGTGCGCGCTCTGCTTGAGGTCAAGGGCCGGGTAGTCATCCGGATACGGGTCGAGGACCGCCTGCGCCTGGGCGATCGCCGCCTCGTAGTCGTGGCGGTCGTAAGCCGCCCAGCCAGCCAGCGTGTGCTCCTCGCGGCCACGGAAGTCGGGGTCCAGCGGCCGGGCGGCGGCCCGCGGACCGGGAGAGGTGAGCAGCCGCAGCAGGCCGGCGGGCAGCCGCAGCAGGCCCGGGGGGCTGCGCCGCGCCGCCCGCAGCAGCTCAAATGCCCGGTAGCTGCGGCGGGCGTGGATCAGGTCGAGCTGCCAGCGAAGCTTGGCCGCCCGGTCCTCGGCCCGGATCAGCCGCCGCCGGACGTCCGACTGGTCGGCGTACACCTCGCGCAGCTCGGCCTCCCGGCGAGCCAGCCTGGTCGTCAGGTCGATGAACCCGTCGGCGGCCGGCAGCCGGCCGTCGTCGGCGTCCATCCGGCTGAGCGGCCAGCGTGCCACCGGCCTCGCGCTCCTTCACGGTCATATCCGGCACGGTTATATCCGGCACGGTCATATCCGGCACGGGCGATTTCCGCGGGCAGAGCGTATCGCACCCGGCCCTCGTCAGGCGTCTTCCCACTGGCCTCCCGGCCGGAATTCGATCGCGGCTGGGGCCCAGGTCTCCTGGCCGATCTCGTCCAGCGGCGCGCGATCGTTGGGGAGGAAATTCTTTGCGTCATCGTTCCTCCTCGGGGCAGCAGCGCGCGGCGAGCGCGGAGAGTGTCGCGCCCAGCGGGGCGTCGAGGATCAGCTCGGCTTGGGCGTCGCCGCGCGTCGGTCCCTGATTGACGATCACGACTGGTACCCCGAGCTTCGCAGCGTGCCGCACGAACCGGTAGCCGGACATCACGGCCAGCGAGGACCCGAGAACCACCAGCGCGGCGGCCCGCTCGACCAGCGCATAGCACTCGTCCACCCGGGGCCGCGGCACGTTCTCGCCGAAGAACACCACGTCGGGCTTGAGCAGCCCGCCACAGCTCCCGCAATTGACGATACGGAAACGCTCCACCTGGTCATCCGCGAGAATGGCGTCGCCGTCCGGGTTGATCTGGCTCGCCCGTGCGTCCCAGCCGGGGTTCGCCGCGCGCAGCCGCAGGTCGAGTTGCTCGCGGGAAGTCCGCTGGCCGCAGCCAAGACAGAGCACGCGGGCCAGGCTGCCGTGCAGTTCGACCACGCGCCGCGCCCCGGCGGACTGATGCAGGCCATCCACGTTCTGCGTGATGATCCCGGCCAGCAGCCCGCGGCACTCCAGTTCCGCGACCGCGTGATGACCCGGGTTGGGGGTGGCGGCAGCGATGTGCCGCCACCCACGATGGCTGCGCGCCCAGTACCGCCGCCGGGCCGCGGCACTCCCGGTGAACGCCTGGTACGTCATCGGCTCGGGCCGCCGGGCCAGCCCCGTTGGCCCCCGGTAGTCAGGGATGCCAGACTCCGTCGACAGCCCGGCCCCGCTCAAGATCACCACGTCGCCGTCCGCGATGAGGTCGGCCAGCATGCTGAGCGGGCTGGTGAGCACTCCCCCGTGTCCGGTCAGCGCGCCGTCACGAGCATCGTCCACAGCCAGGGTCACCTATCTATGCTGCCTGACGTCCGGGCATTCGTTTACCACGGGGCGCGGGCTAACCCGGTCGCTCTCTGACGGCACTATGAGATGTGGATGGTGGTTACGGCGGGCCCAGCTCTGACGCGCAGCTCGTGCAGGCGGCCCTGGGCGGCGACAAGGACGCCTTCGCCGAGCTGGTCAGCCGACACTGGGCGACTGCGATGGCACTCGCGGCCCGGCTGCTCGGGTCGGCGGATCTGGGCCGAGACGCCGCACAGGAAGCCAGCATCACGGCGATGGCCGGCCTGGACAGGCTGCGCGCACCGGACAGGTTCGGCGCCTGGTTCTGCGGCATCGCGCTGAACGTGGCCCGGCGCTGGCTGCGCCAGCTGCGCGCCGAACAGCCGGCCAGCCGCACCGACCGGATCTGGCCCGAGCCGATGACGGATGAGCCGGGCCCGGACGAGCGCGCGGAACTCGCCGAGCTCGGCGCTGGGGTGCGCGCGGCCGTGGCCCAGCTCGCCGACGGCCAGCGCGAGGCCGTTTTCCTGTTCTACCTGCAGGGTCTGACCCACCGCGAGGTGGCCGCCGAACTCTCGATCTCAGTGGGCGCGGTCAAGGCCCGGCTGCACCAGGCCCGTGCCGCGCTCGCCCCGCAGCTCACACCGCTTATCACCGCTACCCAGGAGGAAACCACGATGAGCGCCACCGCCAGCAGACCGGCCTGGGCCGACGTATCAGTAACCGAGATCCGCCGCCGCGACGCTGGCGAGGCGGGCCGGGTCCACGTGATGGTGCTTCAGGAGCAGACCGGGTCGCGCCGGCTCCCGATCTGGGTCGGGCCGGCCGAGGCCACCGCGCTGGCCGTCACCCTGGAGGCGCTGGAAACCCCGCGCCCACTGACCTACCAGATGGCCGCGAGCCTCCTCGGCGCCTCCGGCTCCCGGGTCACGGAGGTCAGGATCACCCGGCTTACCGCGCCCGTCTTCTACGCGGTCATCGCGGTCGACGGGCCGGCCGGTCCCCGGGAGATCGACGCGAGGCCCAGCGACGCGGTGAACCTCGCCCTGGTGACCGGGGCGCCGATCCGCGTCGACAGCGCATTGCTCGACGATATGGAGGCACAGGCGGAACATCATCCGCAGTGGCAGGACCTCCCGGTCGGCACCGCGGAAATCGCCGCCGAGGCACAGCGGCGGATAACCGAGGGGCTCGGGCGGGCCCATACCTAGGCCGTCCATGTGATCACGGAAGATACTGCGGCAGATAGGGCGATGCGCTAAAGGGGAACCGCCGGACGACCCGGTCAGTCCAGTGGACCGGCTGGTAATCGAGTGGGCAGCCCAGCTATGGCCGCCCGCCCGGAAAGCCCGCGCCCGCCCCCGGGCCGGGGCTCACGTGGACGGCGAGGGAAACCAGGAACCTGTGGGCAAGCAGAGCGAGCAGAATTGCAGCATGCCGGATACTCCTGACCGCTGGCACCGATGGCTGCTCGACGTGCGATTCGGAAGCGACGCCGCCCAGCGGGAGAAGCATCTCACCGAGCTCCTGTACCCGGTGCGGGATACGGTGCTGGACAAGGCGCAGCTAGCGCCCGGCGAGACACTGCTTGACGTGGGCGCCGGTGATGGCCTCATCGCGTTCGGTGCACTAGAGCGGCTCGGCCCGTCAGGGCGCGTGATCTTCTCCGATATCTCCCAGGAACTGCTGGATCACTGCCGTGCAGCAGCCAGCGCCGAAGGGCTGGCTGACCGGTGCCGCTTCGTGCTGGCCCCTGCCGATCGCCTGACCGCCGTGGCAGACGCATCGGTCGATGTGGTCACCACCAGGTCTGTGCTGATCTACGTGAAGGACAAAGCGCAGGCGATGCGCGAGTTCTACCGGGTACTTAAGCCCGGCGGGCGGATAAGCCTGTTCGAGCCCATCAACGTGCTGATGTCCCCCGCCGATCCTGACCTCTTCTCCGGCTACGACGTCACCCCGGCCAAGGCCCTGGCGGCCAGAGTTGAGGCGCTTTATGAGTCCATCCAGCCGGCCGGCGCTGATCCCATGATCGACTTCGATGACCGCGACCTAGTGCGCCATGCTCAAGACGCCGGGTTCCCCGAGATCGATCTCGAACTGCGGATCAGCGTGAAAGCCCGCAAAGAACCGGTGCCCTGGGAACTGTTCATGCGCACGTCGGGCAACCCGCTGATACCGACTTTCGAGGAAGCCCTGGACCGGGTGCTCAGCCCGGAGGAAGCCGCCGAGTTCACCCGGCACCTCAGGCCGCTCGTGGAGTCCGGGGCCGGGCTGGAACGTACGGCACTCGCCTACCTAGCCGCCATCAAGAACTGACGCCTGCTGACATTGCTGCCTTTGCCTCCAGGTCAGCCCGCCAGGCCCAGCACTGACACCCAGGCTCACGGACAACCAGACTACGCACCCGGCCGCTCAGTGCAGCTCGGCTCAGTGCAGCTCGGTCAGCAGGTTCTTGTTCCACGTCAGCACCGTGTATGGGCCGACGAGGTACGTCCGCTCGGGCGGCCCGAAGGCGGCCACCACGGTGGCCATCGTGGGAGACGGCGGGCTGCCGATGAGCACGACGAAGTTGGCGTCGTGCCGCCGTGGGTCATACCAGGAGGCCTGCGATTCCCACTGGCTGTGAGCCAGCACATGGTGGTTTCTCGTCACCGGGCGGAGTTCGACACGCTCACCACTTGACACGGTGACGACGTTGCCCAGCCAGGAGGCGCCTATGCCGTAATGGAGGTGATGTGCGGTCAGCCACGTAGTGAGCTGCTGATTGTCAGGCGGCTGGGGAGAATGCGCCGCGACCAGCCCCAGGCTCACCAGGTACCCGCACAGCACTACTGACAGCGCCGGAAGCAGCCGGGCGGCGGTCAGCCGGGCGGATAGCAGCCGGGCGGCGAGAACGGCGCCGAACGGCAGCACCGCGGCCATCTCCCGGGTCGTGGTGATGTCACCGATTTTGGACCACAGCAGGAACGCCGCCAGATTGATCAGTATCCCGGCGGCCAGGAGCTGCGACACCAGGTCGACACGGTTGAACCGGCGCACGGCCACCCACGTGGCCCACGCCGCCAGGACAAGGCCGACCACGTGCAGCAGCAGCAGGGCGGACGGGAACCCAATCCGGTGGCCGTAGAAATCGGCCCCGAAGAGGAGGAAGAGCCCCTCCAGCAGGACGAAAAGGTGATGAGGCAGCGCGGTGACGCTCGCGATAAGCGGCGCCACCGGGTTGACGGAGAACCCGCCCTGGGCCCGGATCAGGGCGAGGACCCCGGACGCGACGCCGATAGCGATCAGTCCCGCCGCGATGAGCGCCGCCTCGTACCAGCGTGACCGGAACGGCTGACGCTGCTGGATGATGCTCTGATATAGCCGGATTCCGCACACCGCGACCAGGGGCAGCACCGCGGTCACGCGAACCACCGGGTCGGCGATGAGCGCCCAGGCCAGCAGCACCCCTACCGCCACCGGCACGTACCAGCGGCGCCGCGCCCGGTCCGCAATCAGCCACGCCAGCAGGACCGGCACGCAGGTGCCCAGGTGATCCGGTGCCAGCAGCAGCACGAAGATGCCATTGCCAAGCTGCGGGGACACCATGATCCCGACCGCGATGAGCATCCTGACCGCAGCCTCTTTGCCCGTCGCACGTCCCTTGGCCAGCAGCCCGACCAGGAGAAGAAGGAGCGTGTAGGTGATCGCGGCGGCGATATGGACGACGTCCGGGTTCAGCCCGCGGACCAGGGTCACCAGCATGTATTCAGGCAGTTCGGTGGTATAGAACGAGACATCCGACAGCCACCAGCCGTGCAGCAGCAGGTTGCCGTGCAGCATGTCCCAGGCCTGCAGTGTGAAGACTGCCCCATAGGAGTCGCCCGGCTCCGTCTGGGACACCCGCAGATAACAGAAAAACAGCGCTACCGGTACAACCACCCACATGGCAGGCACCAGCCACCGGCGCCCAAGCCTCCAAGTGACACGGCGCCTGGGCTTGTCCGGAACGGCTCCCAGTGAGCCTGAGGACAGTTCGGTCGTGCGCGTGACCTCGGATTCCGCGGCAGCTTGAGCCGCACTGCCGTTGCGGGTGGCAGCACCCTCGAGGTCGGAGTGCACGTCTGTCATGACTAATCAGGCTAGTTGGTAAGCAGTCCTGCTCAGCCGGGTGGAGGGCACTTTGGAAAGCGAAAGTAAATAGGAAGTAATGTCACCGCAGTTTCTCGCCCACAGGTCCAGGCACCGGCCCGATGGATGTGACATTGGGCGTACTCCTACCCGCCCGATGTCACATCCACGGAGTGCACGGGACCGGCCGAGCCGGGACACCGCAGCCGGAACCCGGCAAATCGGGCGTTCATCCGGCCGCGGACCGGCTAGGCGGGCTCAGAGCGATCGAGTTGCACGGTGACGGTGTGAGTGGTGGGCGCGAGGGTCACAGTGCCTGTCTGGTCGTTGACCACACCCGCGCTGGCGTGGGCGATGTTGCCGACGAACGCCGGCAGCTGGAACAGCACGGGGCCGGCGGGCGGCTGGCCGGTGAGGGTCAGCGTGACCGTGGCGCCACTGGTGCGGATGGTCAGCCCGGCATGGCGGCCATCGGTGGTGGGCACGTTCGCGAGGCTGATGACCTTGCCGCTGGTCACCCACCCGTCGGGGACGCCCCGGCCGATGATCAGGCTGCCGTCAGCTCGCTGGGCCACCAGCGAGTCGAGCAGCACCAGGTTGGCGTTAGCCATTCCCCAGGCGTGGGGTGAGGAGCCATTGCCGCCTTCCGGGTGCGTTCCGGCCCATGGTGAGCCCGGGTTCGGGAACTGCTGGCTCTCCCACCATGAGTAGGGCCCGCTTTGCCCGTTGGAGATCATGAACTGGTAGCTGAGGATGCCCTGATCCCGGTGGTCGGTGCTGGCCAGGCCCCATTCTCCATACCCGGCGTTGTAGGCGGTGCTGTAATACTGGGTCGGGTAGCCGCCAAAGGTGTTCGGCGGCAGCTGGCCGGCCAGCCGGGCGAAGCCGTAGTCGTAGGTGGCGTCGATCAGGCTGATGCCCGGGCCGCTCAGCGGGGCATCGAACAGGTAGCCGTCCCACGCCCAGCGGCCGAACAGGAACGGCGCGGCCCAGTTCGCGTCCTCCGCGTTGGCACACCGGTTGCTGGTGTTCGGCTCGGTCATCGAGCACGGCAGGTAGCTCAGGTGGCCCGCTGAGATGGTGGCGTCCAGCGTCGTGCTGGTCGCGGCCAGCAGGCTGGCGTACTCGGTGGTGGCCCAGGTGGCCTGGGCGGTGTTACCCACCTCCTGGGCGAGCCAGCGGTACGCCGCGAGCCCCATCAGGGCTTCATAGTTGTCGATCGTCCAGTAGCCGTTGGCGTCGATGTCATTGGTTTTCTCCATGATCCCGCCGGGGCCGGTGCGGTCCGCGGCGATCAGGTGGGCGGTGTCCTCGATGCTCGGCTCGGTCTGGCCGCCCGGTCCCTCGGTCGCGAAGTTGGCCTTGACGAAACTCAGGTCGCCGGTCTTGAGCAGGTAGATGGCCCACGGCCAGGCGTATGTCCATACTCCGTCGTCGTACTGGCTCTGGGTGCCGATAACGGAGCGGGCCCGGTCCAGCAGCGCGTGGGCGCCGGTCGTGTAGCCCTGGGTGAACAGGTTGGCCAGAATGCCGATCACGTCGTGGCTGAATTCCATGTCATAGCCGTTGGCACCGGTCTTCAGCTCATCACCCGACCTGATGATCTGCGTGTAGATGAAGCCCGTCCGGTAGGCATCGGCCAAGCTCTCGTCGGGCAGGCTTTTAACCTCAACGATTCCCGCCAGCTGGTCATCCCAGTAGGCCTGCATGTGGGCGAAGTGCTGGTCGAAACCCCCGGCCTGGGCCAGGGCGGTCGCCGACGGCCACGGGTAGCTGCCGCCGAACCGGTCGGTGGCCACCGCGTAGTCGTGATTGACGCTGCCGTGCGGCGGCACTGCCGTCGGGGCGGAGTTAAGCGGGATCAGGCCAGCCGAGGGCTCAGGGTCGATGCTGAGCGGCTGGGCCGTGGGGTTGGACACTTGCACCCTGCTGTAGACGGCCACGTAGGCGTGGCCGCCGATGGTCACCTGGTCACCGAAGTTGGTGATCGAGATGCGGGCGCCGTCTCGGTGGAACGTGGTCACCAGCGCCGGAAGGTAGCCGCCGGAGTTCTCCCAGGTGGTCGGGCTGTCGTCGTAGATGCCGTAGCCGTAGGTCGTGCCGGTGACAGCGGCGGTGCTGCCGCTGCCGGGCCCGTTGGCACTGGTGACGAAGAAGCTTCCGCCCAGGCACGCGACGACGGCCTGGCTGTTGCCCGTCCAGCCGATGACGCTGGCATCACCGAAGGTGCCGTAGACCGTCTGGCTGCCCGCGGGGCCATTCGGCGCGCAGCTGTAGGGCGGCGCCGTCGCCAGCACCGTGCTGGCCCGGGGGGACGACCCCCCGGAACCCCCCGCGGTGGCCGCGGCATTGGCCGCCGCCCCGCTCCCGGCCAGGGCCAGCACTGCTGCCACGAGTACGGCCGCCGACGAGCGCCCGGGCCGCCAGGCACAATGATTCATTCCGGTGAGCTTCATTGCTACCTCCGCGTGCCGGACTACCCGGACGCGCGGGTTCCTAACGATTCCGGCGTCATCTGGTACCTCATTCGGCGTGCAGTGCTGAGGCGGTGCGGGTCCCAGCCGCCCAGCTCGCCGGGAGCAGCGCGGCCACCACCGCGGTGCTGTTCGCTGGATTCGGGGTGCGGCAGCGCACGGCCACCGAGCCGCTCATCCTGCCCTCGCTCCTGGCCAACCGGGGTTTCACCGCCGGCCTGCTGCTCGGCCTGGCGTTCTTCGCCGCAGTCAACGGCCTGGCCTACGTCATCTCGCTGTTCTTCCAGACCGCGCTCGGGCTGACGCCTCGTGCGGCGGCGATCGCCCTGAGCCCGCTCGTGATCGGCATCAACTTCACGACGGGCCCATCACGGCGCCGGGCACGCAATGACCGTCAGCGTCGCCGTCGTCGGAGCGATCGCGCTGCTATGTCTGGGCCTGGTCTGGCTGCTCCCCAGAACAGCCCCACACGAACCAGCGGCCGAGCACTGATTCGGCGCGACCCGCTTCGACCGCGGAGCCTGATCAGCCCTCCAGGGCAGCGCGGACCAGGTCGAGGAGCTCGCCGTCGGGGATGCCGGCCGCATCTTCGGGCCGCAGCTGGATGGTCCCCTTGCTTGTCCTGAGCGCGGGGTGGCGGGAGGTGAAGCCGAGGTCGCGGCCCTGTTGCCAGCCGTAGATCGACACTCCGTGTTTCCACACGCCGACGTAGAGGCGGCGGTTCCCGACCTTGTAGGTGGGAATCTGATACGAGAGGACCACATCCGCGTCGGGGTGCGCGGCGAGGATCAACCGGTGGAGCCGGTCGAACAGGGGGCGGTGCTGCGGGGCGATGGCGTCGATGTAAGCCTGCACTGTGTGATCCACTCGTCCAGTGTGGCCGCCCCGGGATATGGGGAGGACCGCACGACGAAATCGTTCGCCATTCACCTGACCATGTGCCAGCGTCAGCTTCATGCACGCGCTGATCCGGGATTCCAGGCCCTGTGATCTGACCGCCTCGGAGGGCGCCAGCGGGGCCACCCCCAATCGGCGGAAGGCGCCGCCTATTCGCCTCGGCGGCGGACCCAGCAGAGGCAGAACCCGCCAAGGATGAGACCAGCACCGAGGAAGATCGCCAGCTCGTACCACTGGAACGCCCAGTAGCGGCTGGCGGGCTGGTGGTGAGCTTCATGCCACTCCACTACGCAGTCAGTGGGCGGGTGAGACGAATTCGGGCTGGTCGAGCAGGCGCAGCCAGGTGCCGTCGGGTTGCCTGCGAGCCACCTGTGCCCGGGCGCCCGCGCCGTCCTTCGGCGGGGTGGAGGTGAGGGCGATGCCGCCGCTGATCAGTGTCGGCAGCGGTGGCTCCGGCTCGAAGTGTGGCGCGTTCGCCAGCACTTTCTCCCACAACGCACGGATAGCGTCGCGGCCCACCGTCTGGCTGCCGGGGGGGTAGGCCATGACGGCCTGCTCTTCGTAGAGCGCTGCGATACCGGCTGCATCGCCGTCGTTGGCGCGCTCGACGAACAAGCGGGTGAGGTCTTCCGGCTTCATGGCTCTCTCGTTGTGCGGCATAGGGGTCCTTCCATTCAGAGCTAGGTTGCGACACTGTGTTGCGACACTGTCAAGCATGAACGGCCCCGCTTTAGAAGTCCAACAGATCGTTCTACTGTGAACTAGAATCTGTGGTTATGGAACTTAGGCAGCTGGAGTACTTCGTCGCGGTGGCCGAGGAAGCGAACTTCACCCGCGCGGCGCAGCGCGTGCATATCAGCCAGTCAGGGGTCAGCGCCCAGATCCGGCAACTCGAACACGATCTCGGCGCGACTCTGATCGACCGGTCAGGCCGTACGGCGAGCTTGACGGCCGCCGGAGCGGCGGCGCTCGGGCCCGCCCGGGCCGCACTCGCATCCGTGGGCGCAGTGCGGCAGGCAGTGGACGAAGTGAACGGGCTGATCCGGGGCCGGCTCGTGGTCGGCATGGTCAC
>OBLW0100002030.1_pt1 | contig 16550 bp, 17 predicted proteins | sample 1520161 | NCBI WGS metagenome assembly OBLW01 (sample SAMEA3539309, study PRJEB22396) | soil metagenome | biome: tundra; feature: field; material: soil | place: USA | collected 2010-05 | depth 0.15 m | reverse complement strand
ATGCCTAAGTGACTGGAGTTCAGACGTGTGCTCTTCCGATCTGTCAGTTGTCAGTCATCAGTAAACCCGATGTTCTCGCGGCTGACGCTTGGTTTTTTACCACGGAGGCACGGAGAAAACCTGGTTGGGTTTCATTTTTTGGACGCCGCGACACTTCCGGACGGGAAGCTCGATGTTCGAACGTTCAGGAATGATCGCCGATTTGCGCGGCGCTTGAAGGTCGCCTTCGCAAGGAGTATCGAACGTCACGGCTTAGCCGAAAGTAATTTCAGACTGTTGTCAGCTTACGGACAAGCATATTAACCAAGGAAGAACCTTATGAAACGGATCGCTTTCTTGTTGGTTGCGATTGCAACGGTGGCCGGTATTGCCGCCTACACGGCCCACGCATCTGGACAATCCGATGGAGACTCATCCCCGATCTACGGAGTAAAAATCCCCGCCGGATACCGCGACTGGAAATTGATCGCCGTGGACCAACTCCTGGTACCAGGAAAGAGCGACCAGTTGCGCGCTCAATTCGGCAACGATATAGCGATCAAGGCTTTTAAGGAAGGAACGCGCCCGTTCCCAGACGGCGCCATCATTGCCGCGATTCATTGGACTCGTGTCCCGTCGGAAGACAACAACAAAGTCCTGGCCGGTCCATTCCCCGGCGCTCAATCTTTCGTTGTCGGGTCCCCCGTAAATGTTCAGTTCATGGTCAAGGACTCAAAGAAGTACGCCGCGACGGGCGGCTGGGGGTTCGCTGACTTTAAGGACGGAAAGCCGGGCGACAAGGCGCTGCACGAGACCTGCTTCCCCTGCCACATTCCTGCGAAAGATCGCGACTATGTCTTTACCCATTACGCACCCTAACTCCGATGAGGAAAGGACATGGCAAATCTGAAGTATGACAAAGAGATCGCTGCACTTCTCGTCATCGATCCGTACAACGATTTCATTTCCGGGCGAGCCGGAGTGGAGGCGCGAGGCGGAATCGAACCGCCGAAGAGGGTTTTGCAGACCCTTGCCTTGCCACTTGGCCGCCGCGCCCCTTGTTATTCATTTTGGCCGACACTCCGCCTGACTTCAGCACTCAGAATGATTGCTTGAGCAATCTCTTTCATCGGCCGCTTTTTCTGCTGGCTCTGGTGCTGCAAAGCCAGGAAGGCCTCGTGCTCACTGAGTCCTAGTTCCCGTTGCAGAATGCCCTTGCCGCGCTCGACCAGCTTCCGTGTTTCCAATTCCATTACAAGGTCAGAATTCTGGCCCTCCAAACGCGAGATTCCAATGCCAGCACCCAACAGACGCCCGACGGCGGAGAGCAGATTGACTTCTCGGAGGCCGTATCGGCGGGGTCGGCTGTGCTGTAAGTTGATCACTCCGACCAATTCCCTGCGAGCTAGCAACGGTACTGATACAAACGTTTCGCCAGGATCGGTTGACCATTGACCAAAAGCCCTCACGTCACACTGCTGACGGCTGTTGGTCGAAATGGCCATTGGAACCCGATATTCCGCCAGCAGGGCCGTGTAACCTTGCCTCAGTGGGAGCTTGGGGTGCTCCGGCTCCTCATGCAACGAGATTGGGCAGTTGCTTTCGGAGATCGTTCATGTGGCAAAGGTCGGGAATTGAGAGCTCGGAGTTTGCCGCCCACACTTTTTGTATCTTCAACTATTGCAGGATTTCGACGGGTAGAATGGGTGTTCATCCTTGCAGGAGTCAATCATGATAAGCCGTAGAAGCTTCCTCGTGTCCGCCGCAGCCGCAGCCGGTGTCGCGATTGCACAACCAGTTCTGGGAAAGGTGGCCGGCCGAGACCCACTCACCCGCAAAGAGCGCGTAGACCGGGCACTGGCCGGGCAGGATGTAGACCGTCCGCCATTCACGCATTGGCATCACTTCGGACCGCAGACTCCCGAAGAGCACGCCAAGGCCACTCTTGATTATCACTGGAAGTACAAGACGGACATCGTGAAGGTGATGAGCGATTATCCATACCCAAAGCCCGAAGGCAACTGGTATGAGCTGAAGGTTCTAGACAGCCCCTTCCCCGAGCAGATTCGTGCCTTGGAACTGATCCGTGACGGACTGCACGGAGACGCGTATATTCTCGAAACTGCATTCAATCCCTGGCAGGTCGCAGTCAAACTTTCGTCGAAGGAGGAGGTCGTTCGCCTCCAGCAGGAGAACCCGCAGCGACTGCTCGACGCCCTTGATGTACTGACGCAGTCGCACATTAACCACGCCAAGCGCGCCTTTGATGTGGGTGCTTCGGGGGTTCTCTTTTCGATTGCGAACGCCAACCGCGCTGAGCTTTCACCGGCAGACTACGCCAAATTCAGTGCGCCGTTTGACAAGCGCTTCTTTGCCGCGACCGCCAGCGCCAAGCTGAACTTTCTCCATTTGCACTGGGAGAATGAATATGTCGATCAGTTTGTCGGCTTCCAGGCCCCAGTCGTGAACTGGTCCGTCCAGTCCAGCGGCGTGTCGGTGAGTACGGTGCGCAGCAAGTTCTCGCAGACGATTGCCACCGGAATCGATGAGAAGAATTACAAGGATCTCTCTTCGGAGGAGATGCGCAAACAATGGCAGACCGCCAGCAATGTGGCGGGCAGCAAGTTCATTCTGACACCGGGATGCTCAGTCCCCAATGACAGTACCGACGAGGAACTGTCCCGACTTCCTCAGGTGGTGGGTGCGTGAGCGCCGCGCCAGAATCAGTACGGCAGTTTCGGCCTCACACCGCAACCGGCAGTTCGTCGACGACCGGCAACTTCGCTTTTTCCCAGCCTAGAAACCCGCCTGTCACGTTACTGACATTCTCGAAGCCCGCTCTTTGCAGCAGACTGCTGGCAATCAGGCTGCGATAGCCGCCCTTGCAGATGACCGCGATCGGCGCTTTGCGGTCGATCAGCGGAAGCGAGGTTTTGAAGTCATCCAGTGCCGCCCACGTTGCACCTTCGATATGGCCCGATTCCCATTCAGGTTTGCGGCGCACATCCAGCGCTTGGGCCTTATCCTTCCGTAAGAGTTCGCTTAACAGCCTGGGATTAATCTGTGGCAATTCTGCCAACGGCAACCCGGCCTTAGCCCAACCCACGATCCCATCCCTCAGGTATCCGCGTGCGTCGTCAATTCCGACTCTCGCCAATCGCGTTCGCGCTTCGGACAACTGCTCCTCCGATGCCGCGATCAGCACAGGCCGGGAAGATAACCCCAGGAGGCTGCCTGCCCAGAACGCAAAGTCTCCGGAGAGCGGAATACCGATTGAGCCCGGTACGTGCCCAGAGGCGAAATCGTCGCCTGGGCGGATATCCAGTGCGAACACACCCTCTTTCAGCAGGGACTGCAGCGTGTCCGCGGAAATCGGTTTCAGCTTGGCGAGCTCTGACAGCGCGGGCGCACCCACCCGATTAATCGCAGCATCCTGCGGGAAGTATTCGGGGCGAGGCGGCAAATTGGTAGTCAGCTGGCGAATGAACTCGGCTTTGCTGTCAATCTGCAACGCGTAGTTCGTGAGACGTTCTGTGCCAATCGTGGAGGATCGCTCGGCTCGCATGTTGCGGCCGCATAGCGAACCGGCTCCGTGGCCGGGATAGACGATAACATCGTCAGAGAGCTTGAGCACTTTGTTATGCAGGCTGTCGTAAAGCATCCCCGCCAGCGCCACGGGAGTGTGCGTTCCCGACAGGTCGGGACGACCGACATCCCCGACGAACAGCGTATCGCCGGTCAAGACCGCCCATGGGCTGGGAGATTTCTCGTGATCGGTAACGACCAGGCAAATGCTCTCGGGAGTGTGTCCCGGCGTTTCCAGAACTGCGATTCTGATGTTGCCTACGCGCAATTCGAAGCCATCGTGCACTTCCACATGCGGAACTTTGGCTCCTCCATTGGGCCCGATATAAATCTTCGCACCCGTGCGTGCCGCCAGTTCCTTATGTCCCGAGACGAAATCGGCGTGCAAGTGGGTCTCGAAGATGTGCTTGATCTCCACACCATGCTGCGCGGCGACTTTCAGGTACATGTCCACGTCGCGCTGGGGATCGACCACGATCGCTTCGCCTTCCGATGCCAGCATGTAAGAGTCGAGAGCCAAACAACCGAGGTGAAATTGTTCGAAGTGCATCCTAGTGACCCTCCGGGACCTGAGTCCATCAGCCATAAAGTCTATAACACTACTCGGGATTGCACTTGGCCTGCCTAGCGGCTACATCGTTGTAAGTCTCTTGCAGCGCTGGCTTTAGGCTCGTCGCGAGTGAATCTGGAGCCGGTTGGAGACGGAAAGACTTTTCACCTTACTGGTAATCGTGCTGTTGCCCGGGCCGAAAACTTCTCCTCCCCACGGCAGTAGTCATGGGGTATGACACGAAGATGGCGCTGGGGCAGGATTCGTAGCTCTGTTACTCGGAACTAGTGTGGAAGCCTCGGCCGTAAAAATCCGTAGAGCCAGGTTCCAAACAGCGCGCTCGCAATGGCCACGATCATCACGGTTACGCCATTGCCCACGAGCGCAAAGAGTGGTCCCGGGCACGCTCCCGTGAGCGCCCATCCCAGGCCGAAGATCGTACCGCCAACCGCGTAGCGGACGCCGTGCCCGAGCGTCTTGGGTGGAATTGCGATCGGTTCGCCGGACACGTCTTTCAAATGCAGTCGTTTGATCACGGCGACTGAAGCGGCGGCCGTGACAACGGCCGACGCGATGATCTCGTACATGCGAGGCGACTGAAACCGGAACATTTCCTGAATGCGAAACCAGGAAAGTACTTCAGACCTGGTGAGCGTGATCCCGAAGAAGATTCCGAATAGAAAATAAGTCAGAAGGATATTCTCGGTTCTTAGCTCGGTTGCTTCGTCAGTGTGCGGTCGAGTTTCCAGTTCGGCGGACATTGCTCCTCGCAGCAACGATCGTTACAAAAAACGGATCCTTACAAAATCAGTGGAAGCAGAAAATGGGTTGCGATCAGACCCCCGGCGAAGAAGCCGATGACGGCGATTAACGAAGACAATTGCAGGTCCGCAAGTCCGGAGATGGCATGGCCCGAGGTGCAACCTCCAGCATAAGCCGTGCCGAAACCGACGAGGAAACCGCCCACAACGATCGAGACAAAGCCTTTGAAGGTGAGTAACGCCGGCCACGAGAAAATTTCGCGTGGGGCAAGGCCGGAAAAATTATGGATGCCGAGTTTTGTCAGCGCGAGCCGGGTCGATTCCGAAATCGCAATGTCGTGAGACGATCCCCAATGCGAAGTCAGGAGTCCGCCCACTAGAATTCCCGCCACAAAAAATAGGTTCCAGAAGCCGGTACGCTTCCAGTCGTAACGAAAATAATCCAGCTTGGCGGGAAATACGGCCGCGCATACATGCCGCAGGCTGCTGGAGACGCCGAATAACCGGTTGTCGAGGATCAGCAACGCGGGCACGAACAATCCAATTGCCGGGCCAGCCACGTACCATGGCCAGGGGTCGGAGACGAGATTCATCATGACGGCATCCTTCAGCGATTAGTCTACTTACCCCATCCAAAACTAAGGTCGATTGCGTCCTGATACATGCGCAGGTTAGCTTCGCCGCCACCGAACCCGGCCGGGATCGAGTTCGCTCCGGCGAGTGTCTTCTCAAACGCGTGCTGATACGCGATGTTGATTTCCTTGCCGTTTTGGAGACCCCAGCTTGCCCCCGCCGTCACGTGCTCTTGGACTACCGCGGGCGCGAGTACGTTGAACAGATTCTGGCTGGCATCGAACGGCAAACCGGAGTGGTTGTATCCCGCGCGCAATATCAGCTTCGGGCTTAGTTTGAAATCGAAGCCCAACTTCTCGGCGGTGATGTCGTGCCATCCAAATCCGGGGCCGTTGTTGGCGCCGAGCAGAGGCGGGATCGGAAAATCGGCATCCGCGATCGAATTCACCTGGCCGTAGAAAATGCGCTCAACGTCGAACAGCACCGTAACTTTGGGGACAATCTTGAAGGCCACGCCGCCCGCCACATTCGCGGGAATATCGAACCCGCCCTGCTCGGCAAACAGTCCTTTGTATTTGTCGAGCTTCTGCATGTAGGTTTTGGTCTGAAACGTTGCGCCCACGCTCAGACTCTGATTGATGGTTCCAATCCAGCCCACGCGTACGCCGGCGCCGAAAGAGTTGCTGAAGCCCAGTTCCGTCACGTTGTTCGGAGCTTCCGAGACGCCTTCAAAATTTTCCAGTCCCTGGGCGGCGAACTTCTGATAACCGATGTTTAACGAGAAGCCGAAAGCATTGTGCGCATTCGCCTTGAAGGCAATCGTCGGAGAGATAAACAACTGCTGTAGATCCACGCCCGCCCTGAAGGTGGTCGGTCCGGCGCTGAACAGCGGAATGTTCGTGGTATAGGCAGTGTTCATGCCACCGTTCCCGTAGATCGACACACCGATGGCAAGGTTGGGATTGAACGAGTGCGTGTAACCGAGTTCGGGGATAAAGAAATTCTTCTTGCGACTGCCGTCGAAGTTGCCGTCGGATACCGGATTTCCCGTGATCGTGGCGCCGCGAATGGGTCGAAACCAGGTCATCCCAAAATCGAAACGATCCCCGACAAAAACCATGCCCGCGGGATTAGTTGCAGCCGCCAGACTATCCTGCGCAAACGCGATTCCTGCACCGCCCGGCCTACCTGCTTAACGCCATAGCCAATCGAGAAGTATCCATCGGTCGCGAACGCGGGGATAGCGAAAAGCCAGGTGAAAACCAGTAAGCGGATCTTCCAGCGGATGCTCATGTGAAGAAATTCTCCTTAGGCTGCAACGAAGCGCCGATTTAACACAAGATAACCGATAGACGTACTAATATATGTAAAAGCGAAATAATAAATCTATAGTAATTTGATAGACATACTAGTATGCTAGAGATCGACAGTTGGGGGAGAGAGACATCCGCAGGAGGTGACGAGTGCCGAAATTCGTGATTGAGCGTGAAATTCCAGGAGCAGGCAAGCTGACGACGCAACAGCTGAGGGTGATTTCGCAGGCTGCCTGCGGCATTGTTCAGACGCTTGGGCCGCAGATTCAATGGGTGCACAGCTATGTGGCGGACGACAAGATTTACTGCGTTCACATCGCTCCGAACGCAGAAATTATCCGCGAGCATGCTCGTAGAGGTCAATTTCCAGCGGGCCGCATCGCCGAGGTTAAATCGGTGATCGATCCCACAACCGCCGAAGTTGTTCTGTCGCGCTGAGGGACACGAGCCAACTTTGGAAAGTGCTACATTTGCAACCTTCGCAAGGAAGAGGCGACTTAGGTTCGTTCATATTCGATCCGATGCCGGTTGTTGCTAGTCAACTCATCTCTCGCTTTCAGGGGCATTCGCGCACCGTGCCACGGAGTCGCGGCTGATGCGGACCGGTTGGCTTAACGCAATGGCTCTTGCCGCGGTTGCCATCGCGATCGCTCTTGTGGTGGCAAAAAACCTCCCGGGCGATGCTGCGACCCAACTGCTAAACGTTTCTTATGACCCGACCCGGGAACTGTTCCAGGACATCAATCGGCAGTTCGTGGCTAAGCACTTCAAGGACACCGGCAAGAAGTTAACCATCCAGCAGTCTCACGGCGGCTCGTCGCGCCAGGCCCGCGCAGTGATTGATGGGGCGCCCGCCGATGTCGTTACTTTGGCCTTATCTTCGGATGTGGATACTCTACGCAAACGCGGGCTGATCGCGCCAGACTGGGCCCTCCGCTTGCCCAATCATTCCCAGCCCTTTACCTCGACGATTGTGTTTGTCGTACGCAAAGGAAATCCCAGGGCCATTAAGGATTGGCCGGACTTGATTCGTCCCGGCGTCTCGGTGATCACTCCGAATCCGAAGACTTCTGGGAACGGAAAGCTGAGCGTCCTGGCGGCATGGGGTTCGGTAATCTCTCGCGGAGGCACCGAGGCACAGGCACTTGAGTATCTGAAACAGCTTTACCAGCACGTATCCGTTCTCGACACGGGCGCGCGCGATGCCACCAACACCTTCACTCAGGAAAAAGTTGGCGACGTACATTTGACCTGGGAGAACGAGGCTTTGCTCGAAGCGGCGGAATACCGGGGCGAGGTTGAAGTCATATATCCGCCCGTCAGCATTCGCGCGGAACCGAGCGTGGCTTGGGTTGACGTCAATGTCGCCCGCCGGAAGAAAGAAGCGTTGGCCAAGGCCTACCTGGAATTTCTCTACACCGACCAGGCGCAAGAGGCTATCGCGCAGCACGGCTACCGGCCCGTTAATCCGGAGATCCTCGAGAAACATGCCGACCGGTTTCCGCAGATCGATCTTTTCCCGGTCACGATTCTCGCCAAAGATTGGGAGGATGCGCAGCAGAAATTTTTTGCCGACAACGGCATCTTCGACCTCATTCATCCGGCCAAAGGTGAAACCCGATAAAGCTCGACTAACCATTGGATCGCGCGCCCAAAGATCTTTTGGCTGGCGTTACGGTCGCCGCAATCTCCCTGCCCCAGGCAACGGCTTATGCGCTCATCGCAGGCATCGATCCCCGCTTTGGCTTGTATTCAGCCATCGTAGTGACATTGGTAGCTTCGATCTTCGGCTCTTCGTCTCACCTGATCAACGGGCCCACCAACGCCATTTCGCTGGTCGTTTTCAGCGCTCTTGCCTTCTTCGATCCCGACGCGCGCTTCGACGCTTACCAGGCCACTTTCCTCCTGGCGATCATGATTGGCACGATCCAGATCCTGATCGCCGTCTTCAAGCTCGGCGATCTCACGCGCTATATTTCCGAATCGGTCGTCATCGGCTTCATGGCGGGAGCGGGCGCGCTGGTCGGGCTCAGTCAACTCGGCAACCTGACCGGCCTTCGCGACCGAGGCACGGGGCAGCAACACGTGCTCTACCGTATCTGGCTCACGCTCACCGGAGGCCACGTGAATCCGCGAGCGCTTGGCCTGGGTTTGGGGACGATTGTCGTCGTCGTGATTCTCAGAAAATTGGCGCGGAAATACCATTTGCCCCAGATCGACATGCTGGTGGCCCTGATCGCCGCCTCGATTGTGGCGGCATGGTTCGGCTGGTCCAAGCCCGCTCTGAATGGCCAGACACTGGTATCCGTAGTAGGCAGCGTCCCTCGCAGTCTTCCCCTTCCGCACGTTCCGGAAATCAAGTTCTGTTGGGTCAAAGAACTGTCGGGCAGCGCGCTGGCCATCGCCTTTCTCGGCTTGCTCGAAGCGCTCGCTATCGCCAAGTCCATCGCCACCTATACGCGCCAGCAGCTTGACTACAATCGACAATGCCTCGCAGAAGGTTTGGCCAATCTTACGGGCGGTTTTTTTCAATGCCTGCCGGGTTCCGGTTCACTCACCCGCTCAGCGATCAATTTCCAAGCGGGGGCAGTGAGCCGTTTTTCCGGAGTAATCGCCTCCGGAACCGTGGCCCTGGTGGTCGTCGCATTTGCGCCCTACGCGCGTTTCATTCCCAAAGCCGCTTTAGCCGGACTGCTGCTTGTAACCGCCTCCAGACTGATCGATTGGAAACGTTTGAGTTACGCGATTCGCGCGTCCCGCTACGATGCGGGTCTGGTTTTCGTGACTGCATTCTCCGCCGTGTTCATCAGCGTGGAATTCTCCATTCTCATTGGCGTGGCTCTCTCATTCCTGTTATTTGTTCCGCGTGCCGCGCTGCTCCATTGGTCCGAGTTGGTCGTCAGCAATGAGCGTGTGGTACGCGAACGGCTGGAAGAAGACCCAGCCTGCACGGCGATGTTGCTTTATGACCTTGAGGGCGAACTCTTTTTTGGCGCCGCCCCGGAACTCGATCGTTGTTTCGAAGAACTCAAACAGCGCACGAAAGCTGAGAACATTCGTTTCATCGTCCTTCGCCTCAAGCGCACCCGCAATCCCGACATGGTTGCGCTGGAACGCTTCGAACATTTTCTCCGTGACATGGAGAAGCAAGGGACAATCGTGCTTCTGTGCGGAATTCGCCCCAGCTTCGCAAAGGCAATGACAAACCTGCGCTTTCAAGATTGGTTACCCACGGACCGAATCTTCATCGAAGAAGACGAGAGATATTCCGCCACGCTCAAGGCGGTGCGCCATGTGCATGCGCTTTTCCAGAACAACACCTGTCCACATTGCCAACAGAACGGGACGTCCGCACCGGGAAGGCAGGCACAGTATTACCTGGTGTAAACAGGAGGTCCCGGAACACTTCGACGGTGCTCGAAGGCACAGTCCTCGCCACCGCCGACTCTCAACGATTCTCGGGAACCATCGGACTTTGCGCTGGTTCTTCTTGCAGTTCGAGCGTGGACAAATCGGCAAGGCGCCCAAGGGGTGTCCGGGCTTTCAGCCACAGCTTGGCATCGAAAAACACGGGATAGAGTTGCCGCATCCACGACTGCCGCAAGCTCCGCCGCCGCTCCGCCGCGGGCTGCGTAAGTTCGTAGCCATTCTCGCGCAGGCAATCACCCACCGTCGCTTCGATGGCCCCTACCTCCTCCGGCGTCAGACTCTGTTTCCAACGGCCAAGCGGCTTAACCTCTTCCTTTGGTGTCGGCTCATTGCGAAACGAAGAATTTGATTTCGAGAGCGTGCCCAATCCCGCATTCTGAATCCGGTCGTAATCCAGATCATGATCGATGAAGCCGCCCAGCGTCTGAAGCGTTTCTCGTGGGTTGGTCACCAGGTCTTCGTAGCGGATCTCGATGTAATCGGCGGGAAACTTGCTGCCCCGAGTTCGCCCCTGGTTAATCATCCACTCCCAATACACAGCGGTCGCCACCAGGCTGTTCGTTTTGCCGCGGTCCCAGGGTAACGGGCTGAATCCTTTCATTTTCTTGAGTGAAAGCGCAATGTCCCGCCCGTCGCGGATCATGTGCAGAAAGATGGCGTTCGGGATATCGCGCTTCACTTCCTCCACGTGCATCACATTGTCCGGATCGTACAGAGTCCAACGCTGCGTTTGCTGGTTCTCCGTTAACGTCTCCATGACCGCGCGGATAAAATCTCCCCCGGTTCGGCATTCGTTCAAAACCCGCGCCGCCAGCGGCGCGGGATCGAGCCCGTATCGACGGTAACCTTTGCTGCGCAGCCAGGTCGCATAGATCTTTTCGCGATTCGCTCGGCTTTCCATCGAGCCAAAACGCGGAATGAACTTCTTATAGACAGGCAGGTAACCCCGATGGACGGTAAAGCCGCCCGCGGACAACAACATGTCATAAATCAGGTTGGTTCCGGAGCGGTGACAGCCCATTACAAAAACGGGCGCGTGCTTGCGATCACTCTCTCGACCGGTGGACACTCTTGACTCCTCTCAGCCAGCGGCTTGGGCCATCAGAAACCGCATCAAATCATTCCAGAAATGCACCCGAAGCCTCATCCCGCAAAACAGTGCTGTCGCTTCCCGCACCAACAAAGTCGACGCCGGAACTCCCCTTTACCCATTGTAGCCGCTCCCCTAAAACACCAGAAATTCAAGGAGCATAGAGTTCGCGCGTCACCAGCAATTTGCCGATCAGTGTCCGGTGTTTCACATACCGCTTCGTCTCAAAGTAAAGACGGTAGGCTGCCCGCATGGCCGCGAGAGCGGGCCGCCTGGATGGCTTCGTCGCCAGTTGATATCCCATTCGCTCCAACCCGCCGCCGATCAAGCCTTCGCAGGTCTCCAACTCGCCTTCGGCGAAATCGGTCTTCCAACGCCCGATCGGGCTACGGCTTTCGCCCTTATACGCGCTATTGGGCGCGACCACCGAACCAATTCCAACCTCTGCGATTCGTTCATAATTCAAATCGTGTTCCACAAAAGGCTCCAGGCTTTTGAGCACCTCGGCAGGCCGCCGAACCAGATCCTCGTAGTGGACCTCTACATAGTCGGTTCCCAGCGCACGCCCGGCCGCGCGCCCCTTCTCCACCATCCACTCCCAATAGATTGCCGCAGCCATCGCGGCCCGGTGCCGGTCTCCTGGTAACGAACGAATCTGCGAGAGCTTCTCCCACGAGAGCGCCACATCGCGGCCGTCGCGAATCACGTGAATGATCCGCGCATTGGGAATCGTCCGCTTGATCTCGTGCATGTAAAGAAGATGCTCGGGAGTCGTTTCCGCCCAGCGCTCTACTCCCTGCTTGCGACAGATCTCCTCCATGAAGATTCGAAGAAAATCGCCGCCGTTCCTGCACTCGGCCATCATTCTCGCGTCCACGTCCGCGGGTTCGAGGCCAGTTCGCGTAAACAGGCGCGTTTTGTACCACGCATCGAGCATCCGCCGTCTGTTTCGGGGCTTGCTGAGCGGTCGAAATCGCGGCTCGAACAACGTGAAGATGAACGATTCGGCGCGATAGACCGCAAAATTCCCGGCCGATAGCAGCATGTGATAGAGCAACGTTGTGCCCGACCGGCTGCAGCCTATGGAAAAGATTGGCGCATGGCTTCGGAGGGTCCCAAGCGAAACGGATCGCAGGTTGAGCGTGGTTGCGTCAGGCCGCAGACTCGCTACCGCCGCAATCGCGTCCGCCGTCCAGACCACGCCAAAGTCTTTATTTCCCATGATTCACGCTTCTCTAGTCTCTTACTTAAAATACTTGAGGTATCGTAGCAAAACGGCAACGTTCGCCGGCCTGAGACGCCGCTTGAGAAGGGACTTACCCAGGCCGCCCGTGCCATCCTGCAATTTATTGCATTTTTCTTAGAGGCTGCACCAGTATCCCCCGCGTAATGCGGTCCCGGTTCCCGGCCCTTCAGTTGCTGAAAATGTACCGTGAGAAGAGCTACTCATGAAGTTACCTTAGTGCGTCCTGTTCCACTCAATGTCTACTATTTCAATCGACATACATGTTAATCTGGTGTTAACATCAGAACTGTCCGGCAATGATTTCGATTGCGCGCCGGTTCACAAAACAAATCGGGCTCGACCCGGAAGGAGTTTTGCTTGATTAAAGATCTATATCTGGTCAGAGGCATCAAGCGCGCCCTCGGGCTGCACCAGCCTGGGCGCATGCTCGACGTTTTTCCCGATGACACGTTTCTTGTGTCCTACCCGAAATCCGGGAGCACTTGGGTTCGCTTTTTGGTGGCTAACCTGAGGTCTCCCGATAAAAATCCCGACTTCACCAATATCAACGATCTCTTCACCGACTTCCAGGCCTTCTCGAAACGGGCCCTCAATGGGCTTCCACGGCCCCGCACCATGAAGAGCCATCAATACTTCGATCCTCGCTACCGCAAGGTGCTCTATATTGTCCGCGACCCCCGGGACGTCGTCCTTGCCGAGTACCACTTTGGCATCAAGCAGCGTTTGCATGACGAAACCTATCCCCTCGCCGACTACATTCCGCGCTTTCTCGCCGGCAACACCGGCCATGCCTATGGGAGTTGGTTCGAACACTTGGCGAGTTGGTATTTCAGCCGCCGCAACGATCCCCAATTTTTGCTGGTTGGGTACGAGTCGCTGCATGCGCAGACTGCAATCGAGCTTGCCAGGATTGCCGATTTCCTGGGAGTTCCGAGCGATCCTTCCAGGCTCGCCTTTGCCATCGAACAAAGCGATGCCAAGCGCCTGCGTGCCCTGGAAAAGAAACAAGCCCATGTTTTCTCCTCAACCAGGGAGACGCGGCTCGACTTGCCCTACATCCGGGTAGCCAAGGCCGGGGGCTGGCGGGTCAACTTGCCGAAGGAACACGTGGCCAGCATCGAGTCGGCATGGGGCGGCCTCATGCAAGAGATGGGCTACGAATTAACCGTGGCCACTCCCAGTGAGGTGGCCGCGTATTGACGCAGCGCGACCGGCCACGTTGCGACTTGCCGTGCCCGAACGACGCCGGTCGGCTGCGTGGCCTTGATTTCTGTTTTCTGAATCCGCTCTAACGCACGAAGTTTTTGCGCGAGGAGCCTCCCCCATTGAACCGCTCATTCATCGGAGCAGCCTCGATTGCGATCGGGGCGCGGAGATGACGATCGCCAAAGGAGAATCAACCGCTGTGTCGATACGACGAAATTCACCGGTCTTTGTAGTTGGTTGCCACCGGTCGGGCACCGCTCTTCTCTACGACAGCCTGCTGTCAGCGGGCGGATTCCCTGTCTATCACGCGTCTCCTTACCTGCACACCACGCTGCTTCCGCTCTGTGGCAGCCTCTCCGTTCCCAGGCGCCGTGAGAAGTTGTTGCAACTCTGGCTGAAGAGTAAGGCCTTCCGGCGGACGGGCTTTGGCACAAACGACCTTCGCTCTCAGATCTTGCAGCATTGCCACACTGGCGGCGACTTCCTGCAAATCACGATGGCGGAGCTCGCCCGCCGTGCAGGCACGCCACGCTGGGCCCTCCATGATTGCGATAACATCATGTGTATGCCGGCCATCAAGCGAGAGATCTCCGACGCGCTCTTTGTCCACATCATTCGCGATGGCCGCGACGCTGCGCTTTCGATGCGCAAGCAACATGTCGTCAATCCGCGCTTGTGGCCCCGGAAGCGGGCTCTCTTTGCCTGGGCGCTGCTCTGGCAGTGGACGGTCCGAAAAGGACGCCGTTTCGGGCAGAGCTTCCCCGCCGACTACATCGAAGTTCGTTATGAGGATCTCGTTCGCGATCCCGCAAACTCTATGGCCGTCCTGGGAGAGTTTCTGGACCATGACCTCGACTTTGACCGCATTCGGCACAACCCCATCGGCCGGTTGTCGGCTCCGAATACAGTCTGGGAAGAAGAATCACGCGACCAAACATTCAGTCCCATCGGCCGCTGGAAAAGCAAGCTTTCCCAGCCGGAAATTGCCGCACTGGAGGCCCTGATCGGAGGCTGTTTGGAGGAATTCGCTTACCCGCTCATGACAAAGCACGATGACTGCGCTCGCCTGGATCCCATACTCAACTTCATGCGTGTTTTTTACCCACGCTACTTCGAAACGAAACTATTTCTTCAAACCAGAACGGTTGCAGGCCGATTCGCCAACGGAGCGAGACTAGAACTCACGGAGGCGGTCTAAACCATGAAACAAGATTGCGTCGAAGCTGGCGATGGATTGCAAGACCGGACCAATCCAATGACACCTTCCATCCCAGGCAACGGGGCTCCACCCGCATCCAAAGGTAATCTGCACCGTTGGTCCAACCTCGCTCAAACCGGGAGTGATCCCCGAACTTGCACGGTTCATGGTCAGCAACTGAAGGGCCGGGACCGGGTCCGCATTACGCAAGGGATCTGGTGGTTGCATTAGAAAAAAGGTAGTGTGGACCTGGATCAGCCTGTCTTTCTTCAGGTTGGCCGGCGAAAGCGAATGTACTGGTGCTGGATTACTTGAGTGGGCCTGGTTCACTAAATGTCGACCATGTAAATAGACATACACGTTAATATTGCGTTAACATACATGTTAATATTACGTTAACATCGCTCGCCACCCCCCGGAAAGAGTTTTAACGGTTGCAGGCCGATTCGCCAACGAAGCGAGACTGGAACTCACGGAGGCTGTCTAAACCATGAAGCAAGAATGTATCGACGCTGGCGATGGTTTGCATGACTTGACCAATCAAATCACACCTTCCATCCCAAGCAACGGGGTCCTCCACTCGCATCGAAAAGTAATTTGCACCGTTGGTCCAACCTCGCTCAAACCGAGCGTGATCCGCGAACTTGCGGCCCTCGGCGTGAGCCTGTTTCGCATCAACCTCTCTCATACTTCGCTCGAAGATGTCCGCCCAGCGATCGCTTTCCTGAAAAAGTACAGTAGCGTCCCCATATGCCTCGACAGTGAAGGGGCCCAGATCCGCACCGGTACATTCGCTGCTGCGCCGGCCAACCTGAAGAAAGACAGCCTGATCCAGGTCCACAGACACCCCATTCATGGCACCGCGGAGAAGCTGAATTTTACGCCCTCCAATACTCTCGAGCTATTGGAGCCCGGCGACCTCATCACCATGGATTTCCATGCCGCCATCGCCGAAGTCGTTGAGGTCGAAAGTGACAGGGCCGTTCTGCGCGTTCGCAAAGCCGGACGGGTAGGCAGTAACAAGGCCTGCAATGTGAATCGCCAAATCGAACTGCCCGCCATCACCCACAAAGATCGCATGGCCATCGAGATTGGCCGTGAAATGGGCGTCGATAACTTCGCGTTATCCTTCGCCAACCGGCCGGAGGACGTTCGCGAGATGAGGACGCTGATCGGTCCGGGGGCAACCCTGATTTCAAAAATCGAGTCGCGCAGCGGCGTCACCCATCTGGACGAGATCGCCCGGCTTTCGGACGCGATCTTGATTGATCGCGGCGACCTGTCACGTCAGGTGCCTCTGCAACAAATTCCCGCACTCCAGAAGAACATTATCATTCGCGTAAAAGCGATCGGACGACCCGTGTACGTTGCCACGAATCTTTTGGAATCGATGGTCCATGCCGCCGTACCCACACTGGCGGAAATCAATGACATTCACAACACGCTCGAGGATGGCGCCGACGGACTCGTACTCGCGTCCGAAACCGCCGTAGGGAAGTTTCCCATCCAATGCGTAAACATGGTCCTGAGTGTCATCGCCGAGTTCGTGCAGCCCACGTAGTGGCGCCAGCACGTTATTTCATCCGGCTACCGCAGGAAAACCAATCCGCCGAAACTCTG
>OBLW0100002028.1_pt1 | contig 16562 bp, 18 predicted proteins | sample 1520161 | NCBI WGS metagenome assembly OBLW01 (sample SAMEA3539309, study PRJEB22396) | soil metagenome | biome: tundra; feature: field; material: soil | place: USA | collected 2010-05 | depth 0.15 m | reverse complement strand
GAAGCTGTGCGGAAGGGCCATGCGATGGCTTCGGCGCACGACCGGTTCCTTGAGCAGGTAATTGGCTGGCGGGAGCTATCGGTCCTCTTCGTCCGGCAAAATCCAAACTACGACAACTGGGAGTGCGCCGAGCCGTGGGCACACAAAACTCTGGTGGAACACGCAGGCGATCCGCGGCCAGCCCGCTACAGCCTTGAACAGATGGAACGCGGCGAGACAGGCGATGAGTTGTGGAATGCTGCGCAACGGGAAATGGTCGAGAACGGATGGATGCACAACTATCTTCGGATGTACTGGGCCAAGAAAATTCTGGAATGGGCGCCCGATCCGGCCAGAGCCTTCGAGTGGGCAGTCATGCTGAACGACAAGTACGAATTGGACGGACGCGATCCAAACGGCTATGCGGGAGTCGCCTGGGCGATTGTCGGCAAGCATGATCGGCCGTGGTTCAACAGGCCGATCTTCGGGCTGGTCCGACCGATGAGCGGAAATGCGATGGCGAAGAAGTTCGATGCGCGGACCTATTTCCGACAGAACGAGGGCGCGGTAGCCAGTTGAACTTGTGACTTGTCGCGGGAGGGCGCACTCGTGTACGCGCGGTCACATCTCTTTAGAGCCCACTCCGCCCTAAAATGAGACACAATTCAAATCCCAGAAATTGCGTGTTTCGCATTGCGTAATCCACTGGATTCTGTTCGTCCCCCTCGGATTTTTGGAGAGAGGGGAGAGCGGATGCCGGATACCGGACGCGTGTGACGATAAAGTTTTTTGTATATTTATTAGAAAAAGCGGTCCATAAAGGAAGCGTCGGCGCGGGCAAAAGTGTCCGCGCCGATGGATGTTCTTCCCCACGGCGATGCTTCAGCTTTCTGGTCGGGATTCTGTTCTTGCTGTGGATCACGAACTCCATTGCTGCGCTCGCGCAGGAATGAACTCCACCGCGAGAACGCAGGCCTCTGCCTGCTCGGGTTGTCGAGGGGCAGCGCTTTCTCGCTCGACGCGGATGGACAGATCATATTGCCGGGGCTGCGGCCACGTTGCGTCGGCCCATGGCGACAGCCTCCCCGAAGTCGACAACCAGTGAAGGAACGGGATCGATTGCTACATGGCAGCCGCTGGGGCCGGCGGCGGTAGACACTGCGAACTATGGGCTCGTGACGGGCCGCGTGTCGTCAATAGCCTTCGATCCTGCAGACGCGACCGGGAACCGAATCTACCTGGGAACGACCGGCGGCGGTGTCTGGCTCTCACAGAATGCAGGCACTTCAAACACGGCCAACGTTCTGTTTGCTCCAATGACGGACACGCTCGGCGCAATGAGCGGCGCCCGCGACGCATCGATCAGCGTCGGGGCGATCACGGTGCAGCCGGGTGGCACTGGAGTGATTCTCGCAGGTACCGGCGATCCCAACGACGCGCTCGATTCCTATTACGGTGCGGGCATCCTGCGCTCGACTGATGGGGGCGACACGTGGAGCCTGATCGCGGCGACTGCAGACCAGAAATGGGCATTTGCAGGAGAGGGGTTCGCAGGCCTTGCGTGGAGCACCGTGCATGCACAGGTCGTCGTGGCAGCGGTGTCGCAGGCGGCTGAAGGAGTGTTATCGGATGCCGTCCGCGCAAATTCGAGTTATGAAGGGCTGTACTACTCCAATGACAGCGGCGCGACGTGGTCTCTAGCACGCATTACAGACGGAAACGGATTTGATGTTCAAGGGCCGACGTACACCTTTACGCTTCCCGATGGCAATGCCGCTACGTCGGTAGTGTGGAACCCGGTTCGGAGTCTCTTCGTCGCGGCGGTGCGGTATCACGGCTATTACCAGTCGAGCGATGGCGTGACCTGGACGCGGCTCGGCGCACAGCCCGGCGCCGGCCTGACGACGGGAGTGTGCCCGACCAATCCAGGATCCATCGGCCCCCTCGGCTGTCCGATCTTTCGCGGAACGCTTGCCGTGAATCCGATGACCGGCGATACGTTTGCCTGGACGGTAGACATCGACAACCAGGACCAAGGGATTTGGCAGGACCAGTGCGCAGCCAATGGAGGCGTTTGCTCCAACCAAGACATCACTTTCGGCAAGCAATGGAATACGTCCGCGCTTGAAACGGACGATCCGAACCGGGGCCCGATCACAATCCAGAACGGCGGCTACAACCTGGCGCTGGTGGCGGTCCCTTGAGGACAGGACACACTTTTGCTGGCGGGCGCGAACGACCTATGGAAGTGCAGTCTGGCTATGAGTTGCGTTTGGCGCAATACAACCAACGCGAATACCTGCATGAGCGCGCAAGTGGCTGGGTATCAGCACGCGCTGGCGTGGAGTGCGGCAAACCCGCTTGAGATTTTCCTCGGCAATGACAGCGGCCTGTGGCGTTCGATGGATGCAATTGGCGAGACCGGATCCGTGTGTGACGCGAAGGATGACACGCATTTTCAGAATTTGAATTCCGGACTCGGCTCTCTTGCGGAAGTGGAGAGCATGTCGCAGGTAGGCATGACGCCGTACACGATGATGACTGGCTTGGGCGTGAACGGAACCGCTGGCTTGAAAAGCGCGACCGGGCCAACCTCGCTCTGGCCGCAGATTCTTGGCGGTGAAGGCGGTCCCGTTGCGATAGATCCCATGAATAGTTCGAACTGGTACGTAAATAATGATGCGGGAGTTTCGATCCATCTATGTTCACAGACGGATGATTGCACTCCGGCGGACTTTGGGAACGAGCCGGTTGTGACCGATGCAGACGTGAACGGCGACGGATCTACCATGACAGCACCAGCGCCGTTTCTCGTAGATCCGCTGGACGCCTCGCAGTTGCTCCTCGGTACCTGCCGGGTGTGGCGCGGGCCGGCGACCGGAAGCGGATGGAGCGGCACGAATGCCATCAGCCCGTTCCTCGATGGAGTAGAGGGCAGCGGCGCCTGCAATGGCGATGCGCTGGTACGAGCGATAGCCGCGATGGCTCTGCCGGGCGGCGGCGAAACGATTTACGTGGGGATGGACGGCGCGGCGGACGGCGGAGCGACGCTTGCTGGCCACGTACTGAGTGCGACATTTGATCCGGCCTCGAGCGGAGTGCCTGTCTGGCACGATTTGGCACTCAATCCGGTGACCAACGATTCGAACGCGATGAATGCCCTCGGAATGGACATTTCGAGCATCACGATCGACCCGCACGACACGACCGGAAACACGGTCTATGTGACCGTTGAAGGCATTCCCGAGCCGCAGGCAAGTGTCCGCGTCGTGTATCGCTCGACCGACGGCGGTGCGCACTGGCAAATGATCGTGTCGAATCTGCCGATGTCACCGGCGAACAGCCTGGCAGTCGATCCGCAGGATGCAAGCACGGTCTATATTGCGACCGACTCAGGGGTGTTCTCGACACGGCAGATTGGCAATTGCGTGAGCGGCACCGGGAACTGCTGGTCCGCCTACGGAACAGGATTGCCGGGCGCCCCTGTCACTCAACTAAGCGCGGCGCCCACCTCCGCCTCGCTGAATGTGCTTGTCGCTGCGACGTATGGGCGGGGCGTGTGGCAGATTCCGCTATGGACGGCGGGAACGCAGTTAACGACTGCCGAGGTCAGTCCCAACTCGCTCACGTATCCAAGCGAGACCTTCGGTGTCCCCAGCAGTGCGCAGACAGTCACGGTCACGAACACTGGAGGAATCGGTCTGTTGGTCACGACGATCACGGCGAGCGGAGACTTCAGCGAGACGGACAACTGCCAGAGCAATGCCGTGAGCTCTGGCGCGAGTTGCACGATCCAAGTCACGTTTACGCCGGCACAAGCTGGAGCGAGGACCGGCCAGCTAACGGTCGGTGCCAACGTCGCGGGCGGCCAGCTATCCGTATCCTTGAGCGGGACGGGAGCAGGACCCGCTGCCGTGACACTGTCTCCGCCAACAGTGGCTTTGGGCAAGTTGCCGTAGGTACGACATCAACCACTCTCCACGTGACGTTGCAGAATGCCTGGCCGACGGAATCGGCGGGGCGGCGGGTTCGGTGCAATTGCAGCCTGCGCTTTTGACCTTTTCCACAACGGGTGTGGGATCGGGCAGCGCCGCGCAGATTGTCACCGTGACAAATGCCGGACCGGTTGCTCTTGCAAATCTTGCTATGAATGTCTCGAGCGGTTTTCAATTGGCGAGCACGAGCTGCACGCCTTTACTGGCAGTGGGGGCAACTTGCACAGCCGGAGTTACCTTCAATCCGGCAACTGCGGGACAACAGACTGGAAACTGACGCTCACCAGCAGTGCAGTGGCGGCATCCGAACAGGCGGGTCTCTCTGGGATGGGTTTCGATTTTGCAGCGGCGCTCTCGGGCTCATCCAGCCAGACTGTATCGAGTGGGCAAGCTGCGAGTTTCACGCTTGTATTGACCACCATGAGCGGTTCCTCGGGGACGTTCACATTTGCGTGCGGAACGCTGCCCGCCAATGCAGCATGCAGCTTCAACCCTGCAAGCGAGACGGTCGTTGCCGGCGCTCCGGGCAATGTCACTGTGGAGGTAATGACCGGAGGAACAGCCGCGTCAGCTCACAATGCGGGTCTATCACGCTGGGGCCTGGCCCCGGCAGTCGCCGGTTTGATTCTGTTGCCACTAGCATGGCGGCGGAGGCAGAGAATTCTGATGTGGCTGCTTTGCTTGGGGTCCTGGCGGGAGGCATGTCGAGTTGTACGGGTTCGGGAGGAGGTTCGGGCGGAGCTGCCACAGGCGGGCAAGGATTGAATACACCGCCTGGTACGTATTCCATTCCCGTGAGCGTTTCTTCGAATGGAGTGGTGCACAAGGTCACGTTGATACTGACAGTGGACTGAATTCGAATTACGAGTGGGGTAGGGATGGTCAGGCAGAACAGCAGTGAGCGACGGGCTATACTTTAACTTCGGCGCTCAGTGGAAATATTTACAGAAACCATGAGCTTGCCGCACAGAATCTGAAGATAGGAACGACTGGAAAATGACTGCGAAAGTCACTATCGCCGATGTGGAGCGGGTAGCAGAACTGGCGAACCTTGAGTTGGAGCCGGAAGAGTCCCGGAGCATGCTGCACGATCTGAATGCCATTCTGGACTACGTGGCGCAACTGAACGAACTGGATGCTGCGGGCGTGGCTCCGCTGGCACAGGTGAGCGAGTTGGAAGGCACGGGTGGCGCCAGGACGCTAAGGCAGGATACCGTTCTGCCGTCGCTGGATCGAGGGGCAGTTATGTCGCAGGCGCCGGAGACGGATGGGGCGTTCTTCAAGGTGCCTAAAGTGATTGAGCGCTGAGGCCATGGTGGGCCTCGGATGAACCTTGATTTTTTGCGGAAGTGCGATGCAGCCAAAGACGCGACTGTGCAAGGCCTCAGAAGGGAAGCGGGATTGCCGAGCGAAGTGAAAACTTACGTGGAGAAGCCGAAGACACTCGCAGAACTTCGAGCGGGCATTGCCGAGGGGCATGTCAAGGCCTCTGAACTCGCCGTTCGCTACTATGACCGCATCGCGGAGGTCAATCCGCAGCTCAACATCTATCTGAGCCTGACCAAAGAACGCGCTTTGGAGCAGGCAGGCCGCATCGATGCGGCTGCCGCGAAAGGTGATGCGCTCGGTCCGCTTGCCGGCGCTCCTGTTGGCATCAAGGACGTGCTGGTGGTGCGTGGGGCTCCCGCGACTGCTGGATCAAAGATCTTGAAGGGCTACCAGCCGCCTTATGACGCGACCGCTGTGAGCAGGCTCGAAGCCGCCGGAGCCGTCCTGCTTGGCAAGCTGAACTGCGATGAGTTCGCCATGGGTTCCTCGAATGAGAACTCGGCGTACGGGCCGGTGCGCAACCCTGTCGATACGGAGCGGGTGCCGGGCGGTTCGAGTGGCGGCTCGGCAGCGGCGGTCGCGGCCAACCTCGCAGTGGCAACGCTGGGAAGCGATACAGGTGGCTCGATCCGCCAGCCAGCTAGTTTTTGCGGTGTGGTGGGTGTGCTGCCGACGTGGGGGCGCGTTTCGCGCTACGGGTTGATCGCTTTTGCTTCCTCCCTCGATCGCGTGGGGCCGTTTGCGGCAAACGTACGCGACGCCGCAACCCTTCTGAGCGTCATCGCGGGTCATGACCCGAAGGACGCCACCAGCTCGCCGGCTCCTGTGCCGGACTATGCAGCCGAGAGCGAGAGGCCTGTTGAAGGACTGCGTATCGGCGTGCCGAAGGAATATTTTGGCGAGGGCCTGGACCCCGAAGTGCGGGCGGCAATCGAGAAAGGAATCGCGGACCTGCAAGCCGCCGGCTGCACGGTAAAGCCAGTCTCGTTGCCGCACACAAAATACGCCATTCCCACCTATTATTTGGTGGCGACGGCTGAAGCGAGTGCCAACCTGGCACGGTTCGACGGGGTGCGCTACGGCTATCGCTCACCGGCGTCGGATACTTTGTCGGCCATGTACCGGCACTCTCGCGATGAGGGGTTTGGTGCGGAGGTAAAACGGCGCATTCTGCTGGGAACCTATGCGCTGAGTGCCGGCTATTACGATGCCTACTATCTAAAGGCGCAACAAGTGCGGCGCTTGCTGGCGGAGGAGTTTCTGCGTGCCTTTGCCGAGGTGGACGCGATTGTAACGCCGACAGCGCCGATGCCGGCTTTCAAATTAGGGGAGAAAACCGGCGACCCGCTGGCCATGTATCTGGCGGATATTTACACCGTGACTGCGAGCCTGGCTGGTATCTGCGGCGTGAATGTGCCCTGCGGCGCGACTCGAGCGGGTTTGCCCGTGGGCATGCAGGTTCTTGCCGCTCATCTAAATGAGGGCACAGCCTTCCGCGTGGCTCGGGCGGTCGAGGCAGCGCAGAGTTAGGAGTTGTGCCGTCATGCACGTTCGGCGGAAGCTTTCGGCGTTTGTATTCGCTACGGTAGTTTTGGTGATTTGTGTTTCGCATGCCTCGGCCGCGGGCCACAAAGTGCACACAGTCTTTCTGGGTGGCGTGAAACGCGTGCCCTACTCGAAGGCTGGCGATCCGGCAGGAGCGGCGACCGGCGAGAATGAGTTGAAGATTCGCGTCCTGATCGTGGATGGCTTGGCGAAGGAGTGGACCACCGGCGCATCGCACGATGTGACGGACCGTAGCTTCGTAGTCAGGCGCGTGCTTCGGATCAACGATGCGCTGCCCGGTGATGCCGCCACAAGAGAGCACTGGGTGTGGCAGCGCGGTCCGTGGCTGATGGTCGACCGGGTCACGGGCCATGTGGCTGCTCTCAAGCTGCCGGATTACAACCCCGCTGTGAGCCAGGTAAGCTGGTTCCGCGATTACGGCGTCTATTGCGGAGTGACGGCGAGCGGCAAGAGCCTGTACGCTGTCGTAGCGCAATTGGCTGCGCGCAAGCCGGTGATTTCAAAAAAGCTGACGGCCTTTGAAGCGGAGAATCGTCCCGAACCCATTTGTGCGGCGGCCGAATGGCAGCGGGAACCGTTGCGGGTTACCTTTCATCCAACCGGAAGGGACCGGGTGAGTCTCGACGTCGTTCCCGGTTCGGCAGTGCTGGTAGAAGAATCGGACGACGAACCGGAGACCGCTGCGCCGAAGACGAATTAGCAACAGCCGACCCCGGGGCCCAGACATGGAATCTTTTGACGAATTATTGCTGAGAGCCGAGGTCGCGCATGGACACATGTGCGCGGGCCAGATCCTCGGCGTGCGTATGGCCTTGCTCGGCCTGAAGCGGCTCGGCATTGAAGATCCGCGCGGCGCGGACCGGAAAAGGCTTGTCACGTACATAGAAATTGACCGCTGCGCCACCGACGCGATCAGCATGGTGACGGGATGCCGGCTTGGAAAACGCTCCCTGAAATTTCGAGACTGGGGCAAGATGGCAGCCACGTTTGTAGATCTGACGACAGGGCGCGGGGTGCGGGTTGTCGCGCTTGAGGATTCACGTGAGTTGGCACAAAAACTCTATCCGCACATCGAGAGCAAGAGCGCACAACAAATGGCGGCTTACCGCGAGCTCGAGGACGAGCAGCTCTTCCGCGAGCAATGGGTACAGGTGACCGTCGATCCACGAGAGTTACCCGGATATAAGAGCGAGCGTTTCATCTGCCTACGGTGCGGAGAAGGCGTGAACTTTGGGCGCTTCAAGGAAGTTGGCGGTGAAAGGTTGTGTCTCACTTGCGCTCGACCGGAGCTTTCATACTGGACCCCGCTCCAATGACCGGAGAGCCTCACCGCTTGCCGATCTGCTTCGACAGGTTCCAGAAGACCCACAACATGAAGGCAACGGCGAATCCTACTGGTAACACCAACAAGTAATCCAAACCGGAATTACGAATCATTTCAACTCACCGCCTCGCCCAACGGCGCTTCTCGGAGATTGCGGGGAGCCACAGGCTCTCAAACCAAGGAGAAATCGCTGACGGTAAGGAGGGGGAAGAGAATCCGTAAGAGCTTTGTAAGGGAGCGCGGCGGGCTCGTTGTACGTCGAAGAAACCGACGCATCTACTTCGCGGACTGGCGCGAGGACGTGCGCGGCAGCCTTGACACATCAACGGCTACCCGTTTCTTATCTGTAGAGGACTTCCTTCGGATTTCGCGCGGAATGGGGCGCAAGAAACGGAAACTGCACGTGCCGAATCCCAAAGAGGGCCATGTCGAACAGGAAGCAGACGGTAGCTGGGTTCGGAGATGCAAACAGGCGCGGGCTTGAGATTCTTTGCCGGCGCGGCAACTCTAACCCTCCTTCCAGATCCTGAGCTGAACTAACTCAGAGCCAGGAACGTTCCCGGAGACAAATTTTAATCAGGCGATCGGCCCTGGGCCGGGTCTGCCTGTGCCTTGAGCGATAGCAGGCATTTGGCCAGGGCGAGCAAAGGATGAGTGTGGCAACGAGTTTGGCTTGGTTGTTCGCAGCACCTGCAGGAGGCGGCAGCAGCATTCCAATGCTCTTGCCCCTGCTGTTGATTCCGGTGCTTTACCTGGTGATGATCCGCCCGCAGCAGAAGCGGCAAAAGCAATGGCAGCAGATGCTGGGCAGTTTGAAGGCTGGCGATCGGGTCACTACATCAGGCGGAATTCGTGGCATTATCCTTTCCATCAAGGACGATGTGATCATCATCCGCGTGGCTCCCGACAGTCTGAAGCTGGAAATTGCCAAAAACGCAATCGCGTCGGTGACTACACAGGAGAGTTCTTCTGACTCTTAAGAGCAGCCCGAACTCGACTCCCGAACAGAGAATTGGAAAATGAAAAAGAATCTCAATGGCAGAATTGCCCTGATTGTTGCAGTCCTGGTGATCTTTATTTACGGCATCTTTGGGCTGCCGGACGGCCTCACAGGAAAAGCGCTGTTGGCAAGCATCACCAAGCGCATTCATCTTGGTCTTGACCTTCAGGGCGGCGCCCACCTGATCCTGCAGGTTGTGGTGTCAGAGGCGGTCAGCGCAGAGACGGACAGCGCCCTGGGGCGCATCCAACAAAGTCTCAAGACTGCTAATATTCCCTACTCGCAGGTGATCAAGCCTGACCCGACCAAGCCGACAGTCATCCGGATCGAAGGCATCACGCCTGCCAAAGTAAACGATGGCCGGTCGCTCCTGGACTCTAAATATTCCAACGAGTACGACATTACCGGGGGCTCCGACAACACGTTGACCGTGACCATGAAGCCGCCCGTGGAGCAGGCGCTCGAGAAAAAGACGGTTCAGCAGGCAATCGAGACGATCCGCGATCGCGTGGATTCGCTCGGTGTGAGCGAGCCAGTGATCCAGGAGTACGGCCTTGGCGATAACCAGATCCTGGTGGAGTTGCCGGGCATCGACGATCTGGACCGTGTGAAGAGCATTATTCAGTCCACGGCCCGGCTGGAGATTCATCCTGTGATCGGTGGCCCTTACCAGGATGAGCAGGCAGCATTGGGCAGCGTGGGTGGCAACCTTCCGCCCGATCAGGAGATCGTGCATGGCTCCGGTGCGCTGGCAAACGGCTCCGATGCGGATAGCGTGTACGTGCTGCAAAGGATCCCCGTGGTGGCGGGAAGCGACTTTCGCTCGGCTGACCCTGGAACCAGCGAGAACGGGCTGCGCGATGTTCGCTTTACTCTGACCAACGAAGCAGGCGACCGCTTCTACGAGTACACGAGCGCCAACGTCGGGCACGCCATGGCAGTTGTCTTGGGAGGCCGCGTACGCGAAGTCGCCAATATCAAGAGCGCGATTCGCGACTCGGGCGAGATCGAAGGCAGCTTCTCGCAGGATGAGGTCGATGTCCTCTCGAAGATGTTGCGCACCGGCGCTTTGCCGGCCTCGCTGAATTATCTCGAGGACCGCACGGTGGGTGCGTCGCTCGGAGCTGACTCCGTTAAGGAAGGCGTGACGGCCGCAATCGTGGGCGTGCTGCTGGTGATGGCTTTCATGCTGTTCTATTACCGCGGCTCGGGAATCAACGCGGATCTGGCTCTGTTTCTGAACCTCGTGATCCTGCTCGGCTTCATGGGCTTTTCCGGAGCCACGCTGACTTTGCCGGGAATTGCGGGAGTCATTCTGACCATCGGTATGGGCGTGGATTCCAACGTGCTGATCTTCGAGCGCATCCGTGAAGAGATGCGTGCGGGGAAGGCGCCGTCGGTGGCCGTGGATCAGGGTTTTGCTCATGCGTGGACCACGATTTTCGATACCCACGTGACGACGATCGTCTCGGCGGGTATCTTGTTTCTGTTTGGAACCGGGCCTGTGAAGGGATTTGCGGTAACGCTCACCTTCGGCCTGGCGGCCAACCTGTTTACGGCGGTGTATGTTTCGCGTGTGATTTTTGAGGCCCACCTGAATAAGTTGAAGCCGGGAGAGATGGTCTCGATTTAGAAATCAGCTTCTACCTCCTAGCCTCTAGCTCTCAGCCAATCCGCGAATGAGATCGCGGCCCATCCGGGCAAAAGGCTGGAAGCTAGGAGCTAGAAGCTAGAGGCTAAAACGGAAGGCAGAAAACCAGTGGAATTGTTTCGCAACGTGAATGTGGATTGGCTGGGAAAGAAGTGGTACTTTCTTGGCTTCTCCTTGATCTTCAGCGTAGCCGGCTTGATTTCGATGGGAGTGCACTGGGCGCACCCCGTGGGCGGTGTCCATAGCCCGGTGCCACTCGGTGTCGACTTCCGGGGCGGTACGCAGGTCCAGGTACAGTTTGCTCAAACTCCTGAGCTGAATAAGATTCGGCAGGCGATGGATGCGTCCGGAATTCGCGATTCAAGCATCCAACCAATTCGAAATGTGGATCAACCGACGAGCAACGACGTGCTGATCAGCTTGCCAGAACAGACCAATGAATCCGCTCTCGATACAGGACGCCAGCAGATCGTCGATGCATTGCGCTCTCACTACAACAATGCCTTCACGGTGCGGAATGTGCAGGTAGTGGGACCCACGGTTGGCAAGCAGCTTGAGAAGCAAGCCGGATTGGCGACGCTCTATTCGATGGCGGGGATGCTCGTTTATCTCTGGTTCCGATTCCAGCTGATTTACGGCGTCGCGGCGGTGGTGGCTTGCTTCCACGACACATTGATTACGCTGGGCGCATTTGCCTTGACCAACCAGGAAATCAGCCTGACGGTGATCGCAGCAATCTTGACGCTGATCGGTTACTCGATGAACGACACCATCGTCGTGTTCGACCGAATTCGGGAAAACCTGCGGCTGAGCCGGCGCGAATCCCTCCCTGACGTAGTGAACCGAAGCATCAATCAAACCCTGAGCCGGACGGTACTGACTTCCGGGCTGACGTTCGTGACGGTTCTTTCGCTGTACGTCTTCGGCGGCCAGGTTCTGAGAGGCTTTTCATTCGCGCTTGTCATTGGCATTTTGATTGGCACATATTCGTCGATTGCGGTAGCCGCTCCCATGCTCGTGGCGTGGCAGGAATGGCGCTTGAAGCGAGGAAAGACCACGGTTTTGCCCGCGGCGAAACGTTCAAAGGTGTAAGAGGCCATCAGTGACTGCACCATTTTCGGGGCACGTTTTGCAAGTGTTGCATAGTTCTGGTATAGGTGGAGGACACTGCTGTGGTACCGTTTTTGACGCCGGGAACATTTCAGCTGGGACCGGTGTCTAAATTGAGGTAACCAACACCCGATTCGAGGCTGGCCATGTTTGAAGATTCCACATTTGAATCCGGAGGAAGAATCAAGAGCAAGAGCAGATATTGGATGATGTTTACCTTCATCACCAATGGATCGGTCTTGCTTCTTCTGATTCTGCTTCCCTTGATCTACCCAGAAGCGTTGCCCACGGCAATGCAGCAAACGCTGCTGACCGTGCCACCACCACCGCCGCCTCCGCCACCACCGCCGCCACCGCCTGAAGTGCACGTGGTGCACGTCCAGTCGGAGATGATGAACAATCAGTTGATTGCGCCGACTAAGATTCCGAACAGCATCAAGAATGTTGCTGAGAAGGAAGCTCCGCCGTCGAGCTTCGGCGTGGCCGGCATGGAAGGGCTCGGCGGCAGCGCCAACGGCGTGATGGGCAGTGTATTCGGAAGCGGCGGGCCAAAAGTGCAGGCAGCCGCTCCCAAGAAGGTCAATATTTCGGCTGGTGTTGCGGTCGGTATGTTGCTCCAGAAAACAACGCCGACCTATCCGCCCATTGCCAAGGCGGCGCGTGTTTCCGGCACTGTGATTCTGCAGGCCACCATTTCCAAGTCCGGGACGATCGAGAATCTTCGCGTAATCAGCGGACCGGCGATGTTGCAACAGGCTGCGTTGGATGCAGTCAGATCATGGCGCTATCGGCCGTATCTCCTCAACAATGATCCAGTCGAGGTGGAGACGACGATTAACGTGATCTTCAGCCTCGGAGGCTGATGCGCTTTCTGGCCCTTTTCCATTTATGGAAAAGGGCTTTGCTTTTGACCCGAATGCGAATCCGAACAGAGCCGCATTCCCAGCAACCGTAACGTAGTCGCAGTCACAAGAAACTCCTTAGGAGGAACGATTCAGTGATTCTCGCTCAGCTCGCACATTTCGCTTCGCACACGGTCAGCAGTCTGGCCTTTCTCTTCCAGGAGGAGCAGACCGTCAGCTTCAGCCCGATGGGGCTTTGGGACCACATGGGATGGGCGGTACGTATCGTCGCCATCGTCCTTTTCATGGAGTCGATCTGGTCTTTGGCCGTCATGATCGACCGTTACCTGTACTTCTCCGCCGCGCGCAAACAGTCGCGTGAATTCGCGCCAAAAGTTGCCGGGGCCCTGAAGGATAGCAAGCTCGAAGAGGCGATCAAGATCGCCGATCGTAACAAGAAGTCACACCTCGCAGAAGTAGTCACGGCCGGTTTGCAGGAGTTTCGCGCTTCTGGCGGAGCGTCCACCGAGGCCAACATCGAGAGCTCGCAGCGCGCACTGGACCGGGCCGAAGCCATTGTTCACGCCAAGCTGAAGAGAGGTCTCAGCGTTCTCGCCACTATCGGCGCGACCGCTCCATTCGTCGGACTGTTCGGCACCGTCGTCGGCATTCTGCACGCCTTCCAGCAGATCGCCACCCAGAAGACTTCGGGTATTGGCGCGGTCGCCGGCGGCATTTCTGAAGCCCTGGTAACCACGGCGTTCGGCCTGCTCGTGGCCATCCCGGCCGTCATGACGTTCAACTACTTCACCGGGCGTGTCGAAAACTTCGACGTCGAGATGGACAACTCGTCGAGCGAGCTGATCGACTATTTCATCAAGCAGAGCAAGCGCTAAGCGCGTCGATTCGGCTCGTGCGGGAATTTGCGGGGACAGGAGAGCAGCGAATCTCTCCTGTCTACCGGTTTTAAATTCAGTCCGAGTCGGGTTTTAGTGACATTGCCGGAGCCATCCGGAGCAAAATCTAAAGGCACGGAGCCAATCCAATGGCAGTTGCAGTTCGAGACGAAGGCAAGAAAATCAATTCCAACATCAACGTCACACCGATGGTGGACGTGATGCTGGTGTTGCTGATCATCTTCATGGTCATCACTCCCATGCTCCAGAACAAGGTGGCCGTGGACATGGCCAAAGTGGACAACCCCACGTCGATGCCGGATGCCGACAAGGAAGACGCGATTGTTGTCGCGGTGACTCGTGACGGCGGCGTGTTTCTGGGACAAGACCATATAGCGACCAGTGAACTTGGCGCCAAAGTCCGCGACAAACTGGCCGACACACCTGGAAAGACGATCTTTATTCGCGCCGATGCACGTGCGCAGTACCGGGCTGTGGAAGACGCAATCGACGCGGTTCGTACGGCGGGTGTCGATGAAGTGGGATTGTTGACGCAAAAGAAAGAAGGCAATCTCTCGGGCGGTCAGTGAGGTTTAGTCCGAGCGAAGTCTCTTTAACGATCTGCAGGAACCGAGGAGTTTGAAGCCATGGCAATGACAATGGGGGGCGGTGGTGGCGCGATGGGCGACATCAATGTGACGCCCATGATCGACATTCTGCTGGTACTTTTGATCATCTTCATGGTCATCGTGCCGGTGACGCCGAAGGGCCTGGACGCATTGGTGCCTCAGCCGCCCAAGGACCAGAAGCAGCAGCAGCAGCCGAATGATCGCACCATTGTGGTTCAGGTGATCTATCGGTCCGGCGCGTCGCCGCTTTACAAGATCAACGAGACTGAGGTCGCGAAGACGGACCTGCTGGCGAAACTCACAGACATCTATTCCAACCGTGCGGAACGAGTCATGTTCGTCAAGGGCGACGACAACCTGGACTTCCGCTATATTGCCGATGTCATCGACATAGGACGTGCAGCCAACGTCGATCATATTGGTCTGATGACGCCGAAGATTTTGGCCGGACAATAGTTAGTCCGGCAACAGTGACGCTCGCCCCGGCTTGGGCGCGCGCGCTTGCGATCAGGGAATTCGGTTTCCGAGGATTCCCGTTTGGTCCTTCTTGAGTTGTTAGGCGTAGAATTTTTCCATCATGGTTTCGGTTGCCCCTGCCGCGGCCAGAAAGTTTTGAATTTCCAGGCGCGCATCGTGATGGCACGTCCTGAAGGAGAAGAAAAAGAACATGAATGGACCCGCACGAATTACGGCGCTCGCGGTAGTACTGGCCGGCATGGTGCTTTCCATGAGCGGGTGCAACCGCCTGGCAGCACGGGATCAATTGAACAAGGGTGTGGACGCTTACAAGAGCGGAAAATACGAGGAAGCGATTGGACATTTCCAAAAGGCAACCGAGTTAGATCCGAGTCTGCCTATGGCCAAGAGTTACCTCGCCACAGCACTCGCGCAAAATATTGTTCCCGGATTGGACACCCCGGAAAATCTGAAAACAGCCGATCAGGCGATTAGTATCTTTCAGGAAGTCCTGGCAAAAAGCCCGAACGACGTGAACAGCCTGAAGCAGATTGCGGGAATTTATTTCAGCATCAAGAAACTGGATGACGCCAAGACCTGGCAGAAGAAGGTTCTGGCCGTCGATGCAAAGGATCCTGAAGCTGCCTACACAGTCGGCGTGATTGATTGGACTGAAGCCCACGAAAACGTATTGAAGGCTCTCGTTCCAGCCGGCGTCAACGACGACGGCGAAGGCAATGCAAAAGCGCCGAAAAAGGTGATGGACACGATCAAGGACGAGAACTCCGCGTTGGTCGAAGAAGGTCTTCAATATTTGAATCAGGCAGTCGCCAACCGTGCGAACTACGACGACGCAATGGCGTATCTGAACCTGATCTACCGGCGCAAGGCGGACCTTGATTTTGGCGATGACGGGGCCCGCAAAGCAGATCTGGCGCAAGCTGTGGAATGGCGCGACAAGGCCATGGGGACCCGCAAGGCCAATGAAGAAAAGAAGAACAAGGGCCCTGGCGGAATCACCATGGATTCGAGCGGCAATTTGAAGTAGCCTCGTTGAACTAGCGTGGTTGAGCGCAACAAAGACAGCGGCCTCCAATCTTTGGAGGTCGCTCTGTTTTTGCGGAGAGAATTTGTCCCGCTGATGCAATGGGTATCTTCCGGATTGCTCACAACCGACCGCGACTCGCCGTTTACAATCATTTGTCATCGAATCGCTGCACCAGAACGGAAATCATGAGAACGACTTCGCGCAGATTCACCTCGGTCCTTCTTCTCGCGACTCCGGCGTGGACGAGCCTTGCATCTGCATTCCAAATCGGTTCTGAGCCAATACGTACGACTCTCTGTGCCGTAGCGCGATCCCCGAAAAGTTTGATGGAAAGCTCGTCATGTTCCAAGCAGAATATTTAATGCCAGGCATTGAGGGTTTCTCGCTGGATGATCCGGAATGCAAAGGTTTGAGAATAATTCCTGACATCCCGGTAGGTATCAAAGGTGATGACTTGCTCAGGAATGCTTACCAAGATGGATACCTCGGGACGAGCGACAAAACGATCACGGCTACATGGATCGGGAGATTTCGATGGAAGCGTGATAGCGTTGCAAAGAGCGCCTTGCGTGTCCGCGAAATACGGGACGTTGTCATGATTCCAAAATAGAATGACGCCCTAAACGCCCGCAGAGCAATTGGTTCGAGTCTCGATCTTGCAGTTCCGGGCGATTAACTGCCTACCCGGAATGTATGGTCCGCCGCCGTTTTGCAAGCGAAAAATGAGAATGACAGAA
>OBLW0100002027.1_pt1 | contig 16563 bp, 11 predicted proteins | sample 1520161 | NCBI WGS metagenome assembly OBLW01 (sample SAMEA3539309, study PRJEB22396) | soil metagenome | biome: tundra; feature: field; material: soil | place: USA | collected 2010-05 | depth 0.15 m | reverse complement strand
CCACGCTCTCCACGCGCGATGGAATCAGGATCGGGACCTTCGCGCCGGCCACCACATGCGCGCATTGCGAGCCGCCCAGGTACTTCACGGATTTGCCCAGGAGGTTGCCCGCCTCGATGTTCGGAACCACCATGCAGTCGGCGTGACCGGCCACAGGATGCTCGATGCCCTTGGCCCGCGCTGCAGATTCGAGCAGTGCGCAGTCGAGGGCAAGCGGGCCGAAGACGTCCACGTCACCGAACTCTCCAGCCTCGCCCATCTCGGTAAGCAGCTTGGCATCCACGCTCGACGGCACCGACTCGCTGACCGCCTCGGTGGCGCTCATGAGCGCAATCTTCGGACGCGCGAGTCCCAGGGAACGCATGACCTCGATTGCGTTTTGCACGATTTGCTTTTTCTGCTCCAAGTTCGGCAAAACGTTCAGCCCGCCATCGGTGATGCCCACCAACCTCAGCTCGCCCGCGAGCATGTCCTCATAGAGGAGCACGTCGCTCAGCAGGCGTCCGGTTCGCAGTCCCGCCTGTTTGTCCAGCGCGGCGCGCAGGAGTTCATCGGTGCGGAGGTGGCCTTTCAGCAGGAGGTCCACTTGGCCATCGTGCGCCATGTGGATTGCGGCGGCTGCGGCGTCATCCGTACTGACAAACTCTGCCCCGGCGATTAGGCCCAACAGCCCGAGCGCCTCCGCCTTGGCGCGGATCTTTCGCTCGTTGCCGATCAGCACGGGAATGGCAATCCCGAGATGGAGCGCGCCATCGGCTGCGGTGAGGGCAACTTCGTCGTCAGCCGCAACGATTGCGACACGCTTGGGACCCAGCGGCTGAGCGCGGCGGCGGAGTTCAGCCAAGTTGGTTATTTCCTGTTTGGCAAGTACAACGGCGTTGGCGATCATGACTCATTCTTGCCCACCCGCGCATTTGTCGCAGTGAGGCCGGTCACACTAGCACTGGCCGTGGGACGGGATGCCAACGACTACGAAGTGTCCCGGTGCATTGGTCAGCGTGCGAGGTTGCTTTACCATTGGGGTTGGCAAACCGATACGCAAGGAAGGGCAAACCCATGTCGGACTATCTGCTCAAGACCGAACCCACGGAGTACTCTTTCGCTGATCTGCAGCGGGACAAAGTAACTGTGTGGGACGGTGTAACCAATCCGGTCGCGGTGAAACACCTGCGGGAAATGGCGCCTGGGGCGAGATTGATCATTTACGAGACCGGAGATCGCAAGAGCGCAGTTGGCGCCGCGTCGGTCGTTTCCGTTGACGCGACCGATCCCAAGAAACCGCTGGTGAAGATCAAGGCCGGAAAAGCGCTTCCGCAGCCGGTCTCTTTGCAACAGATCAAAGCCAACCGGCTGTTTGCGGATTCGCCCCTGGTGCGTCAAGGAAGGCTCTCCGTCGTACCGTTGACGCCGGCACAGCACAAGGCGCTGACCGGCGAATAGTATGAAGGTGCTGGACCGTGGGAAGCCCATGCAACCGGCGTTTAAGGTGGTTCCAACCTTGGTGCGCCGGTTTAGAGCCCGGCCTTCAGACCGACGTTGAACAACTACGACCTACTATTTGTGCTTAGCCGACAACAACACATTCTTGATGTCCGTCGTCGTGTTTCCGTCAGCCATGAAGTCATAGTTCCCCTGTGTGGTCGCCAAATGGAGCAGGCCTTCGGAATTAACTTTGACATTGTTGATAGCGCTCTCGCTTACCGCTATATCCGGCTCACAAGCCTTGCCGCTGGGGGCCGAGACGCAGTGGTAGGCGACGGAGCCTGAGGGTGACACAGTCAAAGTGCCGTTGGAATACCATTCCGAGGCAAATCCAAGCTTGTTTGAATGGCGGTGCCGCACATTGAAACTACGGCCAGAAGGTTGTAGAGCGGCCGGGGCCGGTTTCGGCTGATTTTCCGCAACCGTCTTTTGGCTTGGCACAGCCGCCCGCAACTCGCTTCTCCAGGACTCAAACTGTCCCGGATAAAACTTGTTCATGGTGGTAAACAGATACGCAGCCTGGGAGTAATTTTGCGCCTGTACCGAAGCCTGAAACTGCGCGTGCACCTGGTTCTGTATGCGCTGCTCCATCTCCGGTCCCCCGCTGTTTCCATGTGCGGTCGCCTGCTGCGCCCAATAGATCGCGCAGTCTTTGGGAGGCTGCAACAGCCTCTGGGCTGCCAACATGGTTCGCGCCTTGTCCAGAGCAACGGCGCCCAAGTCTTTGGGTAGTTGCTGCTTCTTTTGCGCTGGAACCGTCTCTTGAGTTGGTTTGGGCTGTGTCACCTCGGGCGTGGTTGGCACGATTGGCGAGGCGAGAGTTGCCTGTGGCTGGTTGCTGGAGGTCGGCTGGCTGGGGGATTGGGCCGTCGATGAACTCGCGCCTCCATCGGAGAGACTGCCTGACGAAGGCTTCATGTTGACCGCTTGATGCGAGCCAGACTTTTTCCAGATCACAACTCCAACTACCATGACCAGAACCAGAAAGGCCGCGCCCGCGACCATGAGGTTCTTGGGCGTCAAGAATCCGGGACCCGCTTGAGCGACCGGGCGGACGTCACGTCCCTCGGCACTTGCCGCTGTCCCCTGTGCCGGTGCCGGTGCCGGTGGTGGGGTCGAGGGAGGAGAGAAATCCTGCACCATGACGCCCACGGTTGGTTCATTTCCTCTTACGAGTGTTCCTCGCGCTGCCTCTCCCGCACTTACCATTGCAGGAACGGCATGGGGAGTCTCCAGGGCGGCGGCAAACTCTTCCACCGTGCGGAAGCGCGCAGCCGGGTCTTTCTGCATTGCCTTCAGGACCGCCGCCTCGATTCCCGCAGGTACGTATGGGTAATAAAGACTAAGCGGAGGTGGCGGGGTATTGACATGATCGTACTGCACCTGAAAGTCACTTTCGCTCTCAAAGGGAACGTGTGCGGTAAGCATCTGATACAGGGTTACGCCCAGGGAGTAGATGTCAGAACGAATATCAACGCCTTGGTTGCGAATCTGCTCAGGAGACATATAGGAAACCGTGCCGACTGCTACTCCGGTGCGAGTCAAGCGCCTGCCGCTGAGGATCTTCGCAATACCGAAATCCATCACCTTCACGATGCCGTGCCGGTTAATCATGATGTTGGCCGGCTTAATGTCGCGATGGACAATTCCGAACCGATGAGCAAAACCGATGCCCAGCAACGCCTGCTTGAAAAGAGGAACAGCATCCTGATACTGCATCACCCCGTTACGATGGATGGTTTGCTCCAGATTCATGCCATCCACATACTCCATGGCTATGAGCCAATTACCATCCACATTGATAAAGTTGTAGAGCGTCGCAATATTGGTATGGTTGAGATTGGCCTGGGCCTTGGCTTCGGTCTGAAAACGCTCGATCAATCCCGGATCGCGACTTAATTCGCTGGAAAGAAACTTTAGCGCTACCGTCCGGTCAAGGTTGACATCGACGGCTTTGTACACTACACCCATGCCGCCTTCTCCCAGCTTCCCTTCTATACGATAGTTCGCGATCTGTGTTCCAATCATTAAAAGTTACCTCAACTGACCTTGCAGTTCACTAGTTCGTTCCGTTGCTTTTTATCTTCAAAACTTGCAGCGTAATGTTATCGGGTGCTCCGCGTTCTTTAGCGAGTCGCACCAGTTCCTTGCACGCATCGGCGGCGGAAAGATTCTGCAGCGCCTCCAGCAGTTCCTGGTCGCTCAGCAAGCTCCACAGGCCATCGGTGCACAACAGTAGAATATCTCCGGCCAGCAACGGTAGTGGCTCTTGCGGAATCTCCGGCTGGAATTCGTCGCCAACGCCCATAGCTTTGGAAAGAACGTGCCGGTAAGGATGGTTCTCGGTATCCTCCGGCTGAATGATGCCGGCGTTAACCAAATCGCTCACGCGTGAATGATCGCTGGTCATGCGGGTCAAGACTCCATCGCGAAGCAGGTAGAGCCGGCTATCGCCGATGTGGGCGTAGCACAGTTGGGCATCGGTCAGCGCAACGGCGGTACAAGTGGTTCCCATTCCGGAAAGCTGAGAATGCTCTCTAGCGTGCTGCTGAATTTGTGCGTGCGCTGACTGGAAACCAACTAAGAGAGCATGTTGAGGATCGCCAGGCGTCTCTCGATAGGCGCGGCGCACGGCTTCGACTGCCAGATGACTGGCTTCCTCTCCGCCCTCGTAACCACCCATGCCGTCGGCTACAATGGCCAGCCGCCCCTTGCGCTGGAATTCCTCATCGCTATCCGACTCCCAATAGCCGTAGTAGTCCTCGTTGTTTTCGCGCTGCAAGCCAATGTCGGTAAGGTTGGCCAGCTCAATTCCGGATCGAATCTTCATGGGCGTTTACGTGGGCCTATAAGCACTTGAATTTCAGGGGAACCTCGCCCAGGCGAATCAAATCGGTATCTTTAATTTCTTCCCGCGCGATTCTGTTTTGGTCGCGATTCAGATAGGTGCCGTTGGTGTGCTTAAGGTGGGCCAGATTATACCTCATGTATTTTCCGCTGCTGAACACAATTCAACGGTTGAGTGCCGGAAATCTTCGGATAGCCGCGGGATTTCGCGCGCCGGCGCCAAAGCGCATGATCAAGGTCGAATTGTTCCCGGGGCGCTGGAGCGCTCCTTCCCCGCATAAATGCGCGGGGACGCCTCCGAATGTGTGATCGCAGCCGGAGCGACTGGCCGATTCGATATCACTGCCCGCCTACTCTGCCTCTGCTACACTCGAATGTTTTGCCAGCGCGTTTGAACGCGGTTACTAACTTCATTTGAGGCAATCATGGACATAAGAACAGTAGGAGTTATCGGCGCGGGCACGATGGGCAATGGCATCGCTCACGTTTTCGCCAAGAGTGGATACAATGTGATGCTGGTCGACGTGGAGCAGCGCTTCCTCGACCGCGGCCTGCAAACCATCAGCAAGAACCTGGAGCGCGAGGTTGCGAAGAACAAGTTGACGGCTGAGCAACGCGACCTGGCGCTGGGGCGCATCGCGGGCACAACCGATCGCCAGCGGCTCGCCGCCTGCGATTTCATCGTGGAAGCAGCCAGCGAGCGCTTCGAGATCAAAGCCGAGCTGTTCCGCGATCTCGATGCCATGTGCCGCCCCGAGGTCCTGCTCTCCTCAAACACCTCGTCTATTTCGATAACCAAGCTGGCAGCGGTGACTAAGCGGCCAGACAAAGTCATCGGGATGCACTTCTTTAATCCCGTGCCGGTGATGAAACTGGTCGAGCTGATCCGCGGATTGGCCACCTCAAACGAGACCTTCGCAACGGTCAAAGCGCTCGCCGAAAAATTGGAGAAAACTCCCGTCGAGGTGAATGACGCGCCCGGCTTTGTCTCCAACCGCGTCCTGATGCCGCTGCTGAATGAAGCCATGTACGCCGTGATGGAAGGCGTGGCCACTGCCGAAGCCGTGGACGAAGTCTTCAAGCTTGGCATGGCGCACCCGATGGGTCCGCTGACGCTCGCGGATTTCATCGGACTCGACGTCTGCCTCGACATCATGCGGGTGATGCAGTCCGGCCTCGGCGATCCCAAATACCGGCCGTGCCCGCTGCTGATCAAGATGGTCGATGCCGGATGGCTAGGACGCAAATCCGGGCGCGGCTTTTATCAGTACTAGTCCAGGGGAAGCGGTGTCAGCGATCCGGCTACGCAATCTGGCGAGGCCGCCGAGAGTGTCCTAACGCTGCGTACTGTACTGCGTACTGTTAGGACACTACCAGCCGCCAGGTTTAATTGACATGCAGCGGCCCCGCACGATAGAGTTTGAACGCCACGACCGGTGGTTCTGCCCGCCCTCCTGTCCGGTGCAAACAACACTCCTCATGCCTACACGACACACTAATCTGAATTAGCCACAAAGAAGGAAGAGATCTCTAAATGAAACCTTTGTATCCGCTTTCCTCGCCTGGCCTCCGCCGGGCAGTGCTTACCTCTGCTCTGGGACTGGCCATCAGCTTTGCAGGCGCCATGCCAGCTTCCGCTCAGGGCGTTTTTCGACAGCTCAGTCAAGACAGCTTCACCGATCCGAGCGCTCAGCACCTGACTGAAGTGGAACCCGGCGCTTTCGCGCAAGGACCCGTGATTGTCACCGCATTTCAGGTCGCCCGCATCTCCAGCGGTGGCGGTGACGATATAGGTTGGGCGACCACTCTGAATGGTGGAATTACCTGGAGCAACGGGGTCTTGCCCGGCCTCACCGTTTACGGTGGCGGTGGTGGAACCAATAGCGCGGCCAGTGACGCGGCGGTCGCCTACGATGCCAAACACGGCGTGTGGCTAATCTGCACCCTGCCGATCGGAAATAGTGGTGATAACGTTGCGGTGAGCCGCTCATCCGACGGCATACACTGGGGCAATCCGATCTACATTTCACGCGACGGCGGTGACGACAAGAACTGGATCATCTGCGATAGCACAGCCACCAGCCCCTATTACGGAAATTGCTACGCGGGATGGGACACTCCCGAGATACAGATGAGCACCTCCAGCGACGGCGGACTGACCTGGGGAGCAGCAAAGGCCACGGCGGCCTTCGACTACGGTATCGGAGTGAATCCGGTGGTGCAGCCCAATGGCACTGTCATCGTGGGGTTTGGTGACTACAACGGCGGCATGTCGGCGTTCACCTCGACCAATGGTGGCCAGAGCTGGAACGCAGCGGTAAGTATTTCGACCGCTCCCAGCCACGGGGAGGACGGCGACCTGCGCAGCGCCGGTCTGCCTTCCACGGCCATCGATGGAGCTGGCAAAGTGTATGTCTCGTGGCCGGACTGCCGCTTCGAAAGCGGTTGCGCTGCCAACGACATTGTGTACAGCAGTTCGACCGACGGGATTCATTGGAGCTCGGTTGTCCGGGTCCCCATCGATCCCATCAACAGCGGAGTTGACCACTTCATTCACGGCATGGGGATTGACATCCGGAGCTCAGGCAATACGGCCCGTATGGCGATCACCTACTATTACTACCCAGTCTCCAATTGCGGGAACAGTTGCCAGCTCTACGCAGGCTTCACTATGTCGACGGATGGAGGACAGACGTGGACTGCGGGCCGTCAGCTTTCGACCGCCATGCAGCTCAGCTGGCTGCCCAACACCTTCTCCGGCAGGATGGTGGCGGACTACGTAGCGACGGTGTTCCCATGGGGAGGCTTCTCGGCGAGATCCAGGGCCCTCCCGATCTACGTCATCGCCCATGCACCGACGGGCGGCCTCTTCCAACAGGCGGTCTACACCGAGAGTTTCGGGATATCCTCCGATGAGATGACGGAGCCGCGGATGAGTTCAAAAGACGACCAACCCATACCGGGCGCCAAGTCTGACCATCCGGCCAGGAGACCCGAAGATCGTGACAACGAACTTCCGGTACAGCCCGGCAAGACGCCTCCGGTTAGATAACGGCTAAGATGACTTAGCTTCAGGGCCGCTAGCGCATTTGGGCTGGCGGCCTTTTTCATTGCACCGGACGCGCACCTCGATTTCCGCTGGCTTATTGGTTGGCAATTCCGGTGCGCCTGCGTTCGAATGGGGTTTTCGTCGCCATCGTGATCGCGGAGACCGCCATGGCGGCGGTGAGCGCCGTTTTGTTCAAGCGCGGTCGCTGGAAGCGGCAGCAGATTTGACTGCCGACGTGGTTTTCGAAGCAGCGGGCGCCTACTCCATGAGCGGACACTCTTCATCGTTTTGGTAGTAGGCTAGTTTGAATCGAGGCGGGGACAGCTTACGTTCCGACCCGCTCACGGAAGAATTAGATGTTCAGCTTCCGGCGTAGTACCCCAGCGAGGCCGAGGATACCAGAACCGAACAGCATGATACTGCTCGGCTCAGGTGAACTCCACAGATAAAAGGATTCCGAAGGAATCGAGCCAACCTCGTTCTCGAAGGCCAGAGACGGGCAGCCGAGATAAATGCAGCCTTCGCCGCTGTTCTCATCCCAGTAGATCGGGTTGGTGGAGCAGCCCGACGTGGTGCAGGCGTTGCTCAGGGTCAGGAAGCCCAGGAACTCGTTAGGGGTGTCGGTGCGGGGGAAAACTACCGTCGCTAGGTACAGTTCATAACCGTGCTGGTTATGACCGAGATCAATGTTGTAAATGGCGTTGTAGGTGTAGACGTAGCCCTCGAAGGGGCTGGTGCCGAGCTGCACGTCAACGGTTGTTAGAACGTCGCCTTGGACGGGATCCCAGTAGACGAATTGCAGGCCGGTGAAGCCGTTACCAACGGGGTAGTAGGAGTCGGAAACGGAGAAGCCAAAGTTAATTTCCCAAGCGGCGGTGTTGCCGTTGTAGGGACCGTTAGAATAAACTAGCGCTGCGGTAGCCGGAGTAACGGCCAGCACCAGGCACAGAATTGTGAACAACGATAAAGATGCGGTGCGCATGGAAGGGGTACCTCCTAGGTCTCTTAGAAGACACCCCCATTCTCGTCCTCTCTTCGGGCCTTGCGGCGTGGAATTGTTACGAGAGTGGGGCGCATTCCCAGTTTGGGAATCACCCACGGAGGCCCGACAGGACCCCGTGTCAACGCTATTTCTCATGCCGCTCTTTCCGCCCTCCGCTCGCACTGCTCCCAAAAGGCAACGAGGTCTGACACGTCTCCCAGCCGATCTGTAACGCCAACGGCCATCGCTTGGGCTCATCTTGGTAGATTTTCAAAGTAGCCCACTACCATCATTTTTTCGCGTTGACATTCGTGACCCGTATGAGTCCATGTACGTCGGGCTTGGCCGCCGGTCGCGTCTTCCTGGCGAAACGGGCGGCCTTATTCGTTGCAGCATGAACCTTTGGGCACTTTGGTGCGTATTACACAGAGGCCACAGCAATTCATAACAGCGGGAAACACAAACCGACGCAAATGCCGGTTTCAGGAGATAAGGAAATGTTGGTTGCCAGATTGGTTGAATGCGCGGTCCGAAAAATGGTCGCGCTGGGGATCGTGGGTCTGCTTGTAACCGCGAGTTATGCCCAAAATGCAACTCCACAAAGCACCCCTACGAGCATGCCACCGCTGACGCCGCTGGCGCAGGCTCCAGCGCCACAGCATAGTGCTCATTTGTATTCTGACCAGGACTACTCGAAGCCCAAATCTCCATTACCCAATGTGATCGCACCGTACACCTCGCGCAGCGTACCGGCGGCGAACCTGAGCAACTCCGCGCGGACCGATCAACTGTTCCGCGACGGCAAAATGTATTTGTCCATCAACGATGCGGTGGCGATGGCGCTGGAAAACAACCTCGACATCGTCCTGCAGCGTTACAACCTCTCCATTGCCGATACCGATCTGCTGCGCACAAAATCGGGCGCAGTTGCCCTGGGGGTTAACGCCAACGTGGTACAGGGCACGCCAGGAGGCGCAACCGGCGCTACCTCGGTTGGAGGGACCGGCAGTTCCGCAACCGGGGCAACGGGTACCGGCGCGGGCGGCACGCAACTGGGTACTGGCGGTGCCGGGGCTGGCGCCCTTGGCATCGTCACCTCCACCCTCGGGGCGGGCCCTCCTATTGACAGTTTCGACCCGACCCTCACGGGAAATATTCAGGGCGAGCGCGCCACCACGCCGCAGTCGAACATTGTCTTCACGGGCACGCCCACCCTGGTACAGAACACCAACCTCTACGACTTCGGTTACACCCAGGGGTTTTCGACAGGTACCTTGATGACGGTGGGATTCAACAACAACCGCATTACCACCAACTCGCTCTTCAGTTTAGTTTCGCCGGCCTTGAACCCAAGCTTCCGTTTTCAATTGCGGCAGCATCTGCTGCAAGGCTTCGGGTTCGATCCCAACCTGCGCTACATCCGCATCGCCCGCAACAATCGCGAGATCGAGGACGTGGTGTTTCGCCAGCAGATTATCCAAACCGTTTCGCAGGTTGAAAATATTTACTGGGACCTGGTGACCGCCTATGAAGCGGTGAAGGTGAACGAGCGCGCGCTACAACTGGCGGAGAAAACGCTCTCCGACGATCAGGAGCAGATCAGGATTGGCACCTTGGCTCCCATTACCTTGCTGCAGGCCCAGAGCGGGGTTGCCACGGCGAAACAAAACCTGATCGGCGCGCAATCCAATCTTCAGCTCGAGCAACTGTTGATGAAGAACGCCATTACCAAGAACATGGGAGATCCCATGCTGGCGGTGGCGCCGGTCATTCCCACCGACACCTTGCGATTCAACGAGCAGTACGAGGTCCGTCCAGTTGAAGACTTGATTCAGGAGGCCCTGCAGGCGCGTCCCGAAATCGCGGTGGCGCGCATCAACCTGACCAATCTGGAGATCTCGCGTAAGTCGCTCAAGAACGCGCTGCGCCCGACGCTGGATCTGTACGCGTTTTACGGGGCCTCGAGTTTGGCGGGTGACCAGAATCCAGGCTTCCCAGACTGTGGCCCGGGAGGAATTCCGGGACAGAACTGCCTGCCTCCCGGCACCATTCCCAGGAGCGGCTACCCAAACGCTTTTCACGATCTCTTTAACAGTTCAGCGCCCGACAAAGGAGTCGGAGTGAACCTCAACATTCCTCTGCGCAACCGTGCCGCGCAATCCGAACAGGTGCGGTCGCAGTTGGAATACCGTCAGTCGCAGGTTGCCCTGCAGCAAACGGAGAACCAGATATCGCTGCAGGTGCGCAACGCGCAATTTACCATGCAGCAGAACTATGCCGCACTCCAGGCGGCGATCGCAGGCCGCGACTATGCCAAAGAGAGCCTGGCGGCGGAGCAGAAGAAGTTTGGCTACGGGGCTTCCACCCCTACTCTGGTATTACAGGCGTCCAGCAGCCTGACCCAGTCCGAATCCAACGTTCTCAACGCTGCCGCCAATTACGAGAAGTCGAAAGTGCAGCTCGATCTGTACACGGCGGAAACCCTGTCCAAGCTGGGTATTGATCTGTCGGATGCCGAAGCTGGCCAGGTCAAGCATGCGCCGGCGGTGAAAGGTGTTGTCCCGGCCAATGTGCAGGAGTTGACCTCGCCGACGCCGCCCTACGTGCCGCCGCCGAGCGCGCAGCCGCAAGGAGCGACGCCACCTCCGCCCGGCCAGGGCGAGGCCGAACCGCATCGTTAACCTCCGCGGCCGCATAAAAAGAAAAGCCGGAGCTGGTTGGCTCCGGCTTTTCGATGTGAACTGCAAGGAGGATTAACGGTTCAGTTTGCGGCGAATCACTCCGAATGCTCCCACCAACCCCGTGCCGAGTAGCAGCAGGGAGCTGGGCTCCGGTGTGGTGCCTCCGCTTGGGGTGCCTTGGATATCGAAGGCGCCAAGCGCGTTCCCGGTGCCATTCGAATTCCATGCGCAACCGGTCCCGCTGCCGTCCTGGCATCCGCTAGTGGCATATAGATCCAGACCGTTTACGCCTTGGCTGTTCCAGTTCCACGCTTCCCAAGTGGTACTGGTGTTGGTCATGGCACCGAGGATCATGAAATACGACTGTCCGCCGGTCAGAGTGACTCCGTTAATGCCGGTGACAGTAACCAGGCCGCAGCAGCCTCCGAAGTTTTGGCTGCTAGCCAGGTTGCCCCAATAGGCGCCCCCTACCTCGGTTCCGGGAAGGCCGGCGTTGTCTGTCCAAATGCTGGCGAAGAACGCGTTGGTACCCTCCACGTATCCTACGCCGAGGTCAAACGACGTGACATTGAAGTTGCCACTGCCACCCACGGTAAACAGGTTGGCACCGGTAAAGGGAATGCCAACGAACCCGGATCCGGAGACCGTCCATCCAGTACCGCCGTTGTAGACGTTGCCGGGAGGTCCGAGATCGCTGAAGAGTGTATCGGCCATCGCTGGAAGACTGCTCACGCAGAGGGCGAGAGTCAACAAGCATAGCGTCCATCCAAGTTTCTTGTTCAAGTTTGTTCCTCCGTTCAGAGTCATGACTTGCGAGATTGAAGCTTTAACCCAAACACTTACGGCGTTTACGGGATCCCATGGAGCCTAAAGCAGGAGAAGACGCAGCCAACCCTGCTGCAAAGGCGGGTCTGTTCAAGGCGTTAGCCGAATGGACAAACCAAGCCACTGCGGACAGTGCAATTTTGCTTCCGTTGCAAACTATTGAAGAAATGAGAGATTGACTGGCGGCAGTGCAAGATATTGCAACCAGAGTGCCAGATTACTTCCCTCCTCGTCTGATGGCGGAAAACTACCGCACGGGATTTATCTGGGAGAACTTTATGAAGACCCACGAAGTCCAGCGGGCGATGAAGTTGGTGGGATTCCGTCCGTCAGTCCCAGCCGCGACGGGGAATGGTGGGAGCCCCCGCATTCATAAGGGGGAAGGAGCGCTTTGGCGCTCCGGGAATAGTTCGATTTGATGGTGCGCTTTAGCGCCGGGACCGAGAAACCCCGGGGCTGAAGAGACTGTGTCGCAACCTCTGCCGTCCCTACGGGACTCGTCATAATTTCGCACTTTACCCAGCGCCGGAGCGCTGGGTAAAGCTCGTTCGCGCCTACGGCGCTCGTTTTCGTGCTGTTTGTTCCACCCGCGGAGTCTGGCCTAGGGTTGCGACACAGCTTCTGACGCCCATTCCTTAAGGTCGAACGCTTCGCCGTTTGGACTAAAGTCCAACTCCCCTGCTGAAGCAGGGGGCTTCCATCAATATCTCAGAGTTTTCTCGCAGCCCGTGAAAACGTTCTCCACCCCTTGCCCAGACATGGGCCTCCTAATTCGGTGCCTTGCCGATACTGAAAGTTGACAAGACCGGATTCGTGTCGGTCGAGAGAATGACGACCTTGGTCGGCGAAACCACAAACAGGATGCCCTGCAGGGTCCCGCCCGGATTCGAATCGACGAGCGCCCGGCCGGTAACGTCCACCTGGTAAGTGACCGCAAACTGTTGACTCTGCGGACCACCGGGACCGCTGCTGTCTTGCGAAATGTTGATGTTGCCATTCCCGTCGGCAAACAGCCAGTCAACCTGATTGGTCACCGTTGGCAAGGCTGGCGTCACCGAGCCTCCCACATAACCGCCGAGGACCGAGACATTGCTGGGAGGCACACCCGTTGTCCCCGTCAGTAGCGGCGCCAGCAGTCCGGACGTGACATTCCCATCGGTGCCAACCAGGAACGCCTGGTTGGTGTTTACCAGGTATAGGACGGGCGGAGTACCGCCGAAGCCGTTCAAGACTACTCGTCCATTCACCGGGTTTACTCTGTATTGACCGCCCGCAATCTGCTGCTGGGCCATGGTTCCACCGGTGTTTTGGTCAAACAATAGGGTGGCGTTACCGAAACCGTTTCCGTCGGTGGTGCCATCGCCGGTGAATACGCCGGCAACGCCAATCGCCTCCGGGCTACCGCCATTGGGATTAACCCCGTTGGTTTCGACAACACTTGCCCCTCGCAAGGCCAGGTTGGTGAAGATCGTGCCCGCTGAACTCCCCTTGAATACCGAAGTCAGCGTCAGAGGAGAAGTACCCGATACCTGATCGATGCTGACCTGAATCAACTCATGAGACGACACCTGGTAGTAGCTGAAGTTTTGGGCTTGGCCGCTGTTAATGCTTAGGCTGGCCGTGCCCCGGCCGGTGCTGGGATCAGGCGCGGAGTACGAACCGCCCAAGATAGCGGCTGTCATCACTGTGCCCCCGTCATTGGTGTCGATTGTACCCTTCGTTACAGTTCCCGAGGCATTGGTCTGGAAAGCTCCGGCGCTGGCGAACCGATTGCCCCCCAGGTCGACTCCGCTCGCACCGAAGGCAAAACTGCTGGCAGCCAGCGGAACAATCGTTTGCGGCTTAATTGCACCGGAAGCGTACTCCTGCGGATTAGAAGGATCACTCTGAATGAGCATGCCCGCGCCGGTGCTGTTCACCGCTACCGCCAGAACCAGAGCCGGCCCGGTGCTATTGAAGGTCATCGTCCCCAGGCCATCGGCACCGATCGAGTAGGTTCCGGTGAAGGGCAGGCTGACCACCGGAGGGGCCCCGGCTGTATTGGAGTCGAGCAAGCCGTTGCTGATCAACCCGGTTCCGTCAGCCGTGAATCGGCCGGCCGCAAAGACTGGCGTTCCGTTGTTGTAGCCGCTGAACGAGAAGGCATAATCGCCGGTCAGGACCGCATTGGTCAGGGCAGGATTGATGGTGAAAAGAAGAAGTCTCGAGATGGCCATGGCCGGTGGGATAGCCGAATCCTGTACCCTCACCTGAAGAGCAGAGCTCCCACTCGTGGTCGGCGTTCCCGTGATCACGCCGGTGCTGGAATTCAGCGTTAATCCGCTGGGCGGGCCGGAGAGGGCCGTCCAAGTGTAAGGTGGAGTTCCCCCGGCAGCTCCCAAGGCAGCGCTGTAGGGTACCGATAGGGTGCCCGCCGGCACCGCTGAGGTCGTAACCACCAATCGCCCGGCAGCAATGGTAAGGGTCAAGGGAGCAGAAGCCGTGTTCATCAGGGTGTCAGTCACCTGTACCGTGATAGGAAAGTCGCCGCTGCTGCCGGTGGGCGTCCCGGCGATCACGCCAGTGCCGCTTAGCGTCAAGCCCGCCGGCAACGGTCCACTGCTAAGACTCCAGGAATAGGGCGGAACTCCGCCCGTGGCGGCCACCGGGTTCGAGTAGTAAACGCCTTGGGTAGCCGCCGGCAACGAACTGGTGGTGATCTGGAGCGGCGGCGTCGGGTTGATGGTTATGGTGAAAGTCCCGGTCGCCGTAGCGGGAGTTATTTCCGAGTCGGTTACTAGCACCGTGATCGGATAGCTGCCAGTGGTGGTAGGCGTTCCCGAGATCACGCCGGTGGCGGCAGTCAGAGACAGTCCGGGGGGCAAGGTGCCGGAGGTGATGGCCCAGTTGTAGGGTGTCATTCCGCCGGTGGCCCTTAGCTGCGAGTCGTAGAAGATGGCCACGTTGCCATCCGGCAAGGACGTCGTAGTGATGGTGACAAGGCCTTCGATGAAGATACTTAACGGACCCGAGGTTCCGGTGGCAGGCGGCGTCTCGTTATCGGCTACCTGGAGGGTGAACGTCGAAGTTCCCATGAGGGTAGGTGTGCCGGAAATCGTGGCCGTGTGATCAGCATTTCCGGTGAGCGTGAGTCCAGCCGGCAGGGAACCGCTGCTGACGCTCCACGTGTAAGGCAGTACTCCGCCGGTCGCAGTCAGGGTGGCGTTGTAGGGGGTGCCCACCGTGCCTCCCGGCAGTGTGGGGGGCGTGATCGATACCGCACCGCGGATGTTGATGCTCAGGCTCTTGCTCCCGGTGAGAGACTTGGCATCCGTTGCCTGCACGGTGAAGGTGGCATTGACAATCGTAGTCGGGGTGCCGGTGATCGCCCCGGTGCCGCTGTCCAAGCTCAATCCGGCGGGCAAACTTCCGGTAGTAATGCTCCAGGTGAAGGGGGGCGTTCCGGTTCCATTGGTTACATGCACAGCCGCGCTGTACGGGACATTGACCGCGCCATTCGGCAAACTCGATTCGAAGATCACCGGAGGAACTGGCGGGGCGGGCTTGGAACCACCGCCGCACGCCGCCAGGAACACGCAAAGAATAAGTGCCAACCCTAGTGCTGCAAATGCCCTATATGACCTCATCGGATCTCCTCATGGACCTGGTAATGCGTGCTCCGGCCAACTCCCATCACAGCAGCCGACTGGCATTCTACACGTTGGATCGGGAGAAACTGGAAGTGCAGAGTGCGGGACCTGCTTGCGTGCTCCACTCTTCGACCAACGCGGATGCAGCCCCGCCGCGGCGGGCGACGCTTCCATGAAAAGAGTTGTGGTCCATGGTAACTCGCAAGCCCGGAATAGGCGAGTGGAAAGTTAGGGGAGGACTTTAATGTTGGTTCGCAGCCGAGGATTCTTACGCAATCGCCGGGTCGATCTTCTCGTTGTCCACGCCGAGTTCCGCAAAGGCTTTGTGGGCGCGCTGCACATCGAAGTTTCCGTCGCGCGCCAGCCGCGATAGGGCCGCCGCGACAATCGACTCGGCATTCACTTCAAAGTGCCGCCGCAAATGCTCGCGGTTATCGCTGCGTCCGAAGCCATCGGTGCCCAGCGTGACCAGCCGCCGCCCCAGCCACGGTGATAGCTGGTCGGGGACAACCTTCATGAAGTCGGTGGCGGCGACGATCGGCCCTTCCGCTCCCTCGAGGACGGTCAGAATATGCGGCCGTTTTTCCGGCTCGGCGGGATGCAGCCGGTTCCGGCGCTCGATGGCCAGGGCGTTGCGCCGCAGCTCGTTGTAGCTGGTTACGCTCCAGACGTCAGCCGGCACACCATACTTTTCCGCCAAAATGTTTTGCGCGCGCAGGGCCTCATTCAGGATGGATCCGCTGCCAAACAATTGCATCGCCGCTTTACCGGCGGCCGCCGACTTGTACTTGTAGATGCCGCGCAGGATTCCTTCCTCGCAGCCCGGCGGCATTTCCGGCATGGGATAGTCTTCGTTGTACAGGGTGATGTAGTAAAAGCGGTCTTCCAGCTCCTGATACATGCGGCGTATGCCGTCTTGAATGATCACGGCAATCTCGTACACGTAAGCGGGGTCGTAGCTGCGGCAGGTGGGGACGGTACTGGAGAGCACCAGGCTGTGGCCGTCCTGATGTTGCAAGCCTTCACCGGCAAGCGTGGTCCTTCCCGCCGTGCCGCCCATCATGAATC